>Ga0137409_10004939_pt1 | contig 13948 bp, 12 predicted proteins | sample CZODoug1_16funga_FD_122059 | JGI IMG/M metagenome (GOLD analysis project Ga0137409, IMG submission 122059) | Vadose zone soil fungal communities from Angelo Coast Range Reserve, California, USA - CZODoug1_16fungal (Hybrid Assembly) | ecosystem: Environmental > Terrestrial > Soil > Vadose zone... | reverse complement strand
GAGCGGAGGCAAAACACGCTCGCCACCACGCCCGAGTTCCGCGACTGGTCGCCCGCGTTCGATCCCGAGGCAAATACCTGTATTTCCTGTCGCTGCGCACTTTCGATCCGGTGTACGACAGCGTGCAGTTCGAATTGAGTTTTCCGCGCGCCGCGCGGCCGTACGTGATCGCGCTGCGCGCGGATGCGAAGCCGCCGTTCGAGCCCGAGCCGCGCGGCATGAAGAGCGATGACAAAGGCGACAACAAAAAGACCGACAGCAGTGAGGCGGCAAGGGGTCCGAGCGCGCACAACATCGCGGGCACAGGTGGGTCGAAAGCGCCGCCATTGCAGATCGATCTCGACGGCATCGCGCGCCGCGTCGCCGCCTTTCCCGTGTCCGAAGGCCGCTACGGCCAACTCGCAGCCTTGCGCGGCAAGGTGATGTGGAGTGTGCTGCCGATTGCCGGCGCGCATGGCCGCGGCGGCCACAAGGACACCGCGGGCCGGATCGAAGTCTTCGACTTCGCCACGGTCAAGGCCGAGACCTGGCTCGAGCGCGCCGACAGTTTTGCGCTCGCCAATGACGCCGCGACCGTGCTCATCCGCGACGGCAACAAGCTGCGCGCGCTCGACGCCAACAAGAAACCCGAGGACGGCGGCAGCGAGCCATCGCGCAAGAGCGGCTGGCTCGATCTCGCGCGCGTGCGCGTGTCGGTCGAGCCGCGCGCCGAATGGCGGCAGATGCTGCGCGAGGTGTGGCGCCTGCAGCGCGATCAATTCTGGGTCGCTGATATGTCGGGCGTCGACTGGCCGGCGATGCTGCAACGGTACGAACCGCTGCTCGAACGCGTGAGCACGCGCGGCGAACTCGCCGACCTGATCTGGGAGTTGCAAGGCGAACTGGGCACGTCGCACGCCTATGAGAGCGGCGGCGATCATCGCCGCCCGCCGGCCGTGCTGCTCGGCAAACTCGGCGCCGATCTCAAACTCGCCGCCGACGGCACGAGCTACGAGATCACGCGCATCGTGCAGGGCGATCCCTGGGATGCCGAGGCTGATTCACCGCTGAACGCAGTGGGTGTCGCCGCGCGCGTTGGCGAGCGAATCGTCGCCATCAACGGCGAACGCGTTTCGCGCGCCACACCACCGCAGGCGCTGCTCGTGCATCAGGCGGGGACCAAAGTCGAACTCATGCTCGCAAGCGAAAACCGCACGCGCCGCGTCCTGGTCAAGACGCTGGCCGATGACGCGCCGGCGCGTTATCGCGAATGGGTCGAGCACAACCGCGCGTGGGTGCACGAGCAAAGCGGCGAGCGCATCGGCTACCTGCACATTCCCGACATGATGTCGGCCGGCTTTGCCGAGTTTCATCGCTACTTCGGCGCCGAGTGCGATCACGCCGGACTGATCGTCGACGCGCGTTACAACCGCGGCGGTCACGTGTCGGAACTGCTGCTCGAAAAGCTCGCCCGCAAGCGCGTCGGCTACAACCTGCAGCGTTGGGGCCCGCCGTCACCCTATCCGGTCGAATCTCCGCTCGGTCCGGTCGTGGCGCTGACCAACGAACACGCGGGCTCCGACGGCGATATTTTTTCGCATTGCTTCAAGTTGATGAAGCTCGGGCCGCTCGTCGGCAAGCGTACCTGGGGCGGCGTGATCGGCATCTGGCCGCGTCACAAGCTGGTCGATGGCACCGAGACGACGCAGCCGGAATTCTCCTTCTGGTTCAACGACGTCGGCTGGGCCGTGGAGAACTACGGCACTGATCCGGACATCGATATCGACAACACACCACAGGATCTGGGTGCGGGACGCGACGTTCAACTGGAGCGCGCGCTTGCGGTGACGATGCAGCTCGTCGAGCAGAGCGCGCCCAGCGTGCCGCAGTTCGGCGCGCGGCCGAATCTCGCGCCGCCCAAATTGCCGGCGCGGTAATTTCACGAGCGCGATGGGGACAACGCGCTGACCCCGCCTGAATGAACGAGTAGAAAAAGAATGCGGGACAAGCCCGCGACCACGCGCCTCGGGATGTCCGGACATCTCAAAACCCGCTTGACTGTGGGCACGGTCGCTCTCCCACGCCGTGTGAGTTCGAACAACTCTGGCGCGTGAATCAAGAGCAGCCGATCGCGCCATGAACCCGCACCCGTTGCCCGCCGCCGGCCGGTTTGTGGTTCGACGCGGGCGACTGAACCGTCCGCCAGTGGACAACGCTTGCACTTCGATCGCGGCGTCGATTGAATGGGGACGCGTTCAATCTTCCCTCACCTCCTTGCGTCCCCGGTGCGCGCCGCGACTCGCGCGACAATCCGACTGCGCCACGGTCGCCCTCTCTGCATTCACCCTCTTTTCACTGCAACGTATTCCGGGCCATGTCCCGTTCCCTCTGGAGTTTCGCGAGCTGGCTGCTGCCGCTGGTGGTCGTCTTCATTGCCATTCCGCCGCTGCTCGCCGCACTCGGGCCGGCGCGCTTTGGCGTGACGATGATCGTGTTGCTGACTCCGAATCTGGCCGTGCTGCTCGACTGGGGATTGACCGCGAGCGGCGTGCGGCGCGTTGCCGTGCTATCGGCGGCGGGACCGATCGCCGTGTTTCCCGAACTTGCTTCACTCGCGATGGCGTTCGTCGCCGCGGGCGCGATTGCCTCGCTTGCAGTCTGGGCGGTCGCCGTCCACGCCGTGCACTGGTTGGAGTTTGACCAGGCGCTCGAGGCCGCGGATGCGGTGTCGCTGCTGCAAGCGTGCGCGGTATGGCTCGGCGTCTGTCTCGCCAGCGCCGTGCCGTCGGTGGTCGCGCGCGGGCAGCAGCGCTTTGCCCTGATGACGCTGGTGCAGACCGTGGCAACCGCGGCGCTCTGGCTGGGGGCGCTTGGGATTGCTACGGAACATCGTCCGCTCGCCGCAATCGCCTGGCTGGGTTGCGGCCTTGCGGTCCTTGCCGCGTTGGCTACCGTCTGGCCCCTGCGCAAGACACTGGGTTGGGACAGCCGCCCGATATTCAGCTGGCAGAGCGTGGCTGCACACGGACACTTCGCCGGCGGCATGCTCGGCACACAGCTGGCGACCGTGCTGACGTTTCATGCTGACCGCTTCGCCGTTTCCGCGCTGGCCGGCCCGACCGTTGCCGGTGCCTATGCGCTCGCAGTTGGACTTGCCAATCGCGGCAACGCCGCCATCGCCGCGTTGACTGCGGCGCTGTATCCGCGGTTTTCCGCGCAACTTGCGAATGGAGATCGCGCGAGCGTGCTGGCTGCGGTCAATCGCTGGGAGCGGGTCACGCTGTTGTTGCTGGCGCCCACGCTGCTCCCCATCTGGTTTCTCTCGCCCGCCGCGTTTGCGCTTTGGCTCGGCGGGCAGGCACCCGAAGCGATTGCACAATCATTTCGCTGGTTGTGGCTGGGATTCGCCTGCGCGGCCATCTCATTGCCGGCCGCGCAGGCCGCGTATGCGGATGGGCGAAGCCGACTGACGATGGCGTTCGCGATCATCACCGCCACGGTTGCGCTTGGCGCCATAGCGTGGCTCGTGCCGACCTGGCATGCAGAGGGCGCCGCCTGGGCGATGACAGCGGCACTGTCGACGGCGATTCTGTTTCGCGCGCGTGCGCGTGCAGCCGTTCGCGATGCAGTCGGGGCAGCACCTGCCGCAGCAAAAAATGAAGCACCCGTCCTGACCCGACGTTCGTTGGCCGGCCTCGCTCTCGGTTTCGTCGTTCAGCTGCTGGTGCTTGTGCCGATGGGAGGTGCGAGCAATCGTTGGCTTGCGCTGGTTCTTGTGCTTTTGGCGACCCTCATCGCCTTCTTTTCCGCGCGCGCCATAATCCGCGCCTTGTTCGTCGAGGAACACGAGTTGATGCAACGGCTTTTTGGGGCGGGCGCATTGCGCAGTGGAGATTCCGACCGCGGTCCGGCGGTTGCGAGATCCTCGATCGACTCTCACTCGTGCTCTGCCGACGGGCGCGTTGGAGTTGTGCGCCCGGAGGTTGGGGAGGTTTCGGACGTTGGCGCAGGCAACGTTGGATCGGAGCCGGGCTCCCTCACCCCTGCCCCTCTCCCGAGCGGAGAGGGGTCGCCGGAAGGAGTGGGGAAACAGCGCGCGAAAGGCGCACCGAAATGAATATGTTGACACGCTTGCGCGCGGCGGCGAACAAGGCGTGGCAACTGTCGTCGTGGCATCGCTCGGCAACCCTGCTGCGGTTGGAGCAGATTGCACTTTTGCGCGAATACGATCGATTGCATGAGCGCATTGCCAGGACGATGCCCGGTAATCCCGCCGCCGACGGCTACAAGATGTATTCGCAGAGCGATGAAGATGGCGTGTTGGCGGAGATGGCACAACGCTTGAACATTGCGTGCGGCACGTTGGTCGAAATCGGTTGCGGCGACGGCCGCGAGAACAACACGCACGCGTTGCTGCTGGCAGGTTGGCGCGGCGTCTGGATCGACGGCAATGGCCATCACATCGCCGCGATTCGGAGGCAATTACCGTTGCCGTCGACACTGCTTGCCGTGGAGTGCGCACGGGTCGATCGTGACAACGTGCTCGCGGTGGTCACGCGGGCGCTGGAGCAGATCGCGCGCCCGGGCAAGGCGAATGAACTCGATCTGCTGTCGGTCGACATTGACGGCAACGACGTGGCCGTCACGCTGCCTCTGGCGCTGGCGCTGCGGCCGAAGATCATCGTCGTCGAATACAACGCCAAGTTGCGCTGGCCGCTGACGTTCGAAGTCGCGTACGCACCCGATCGCGCCTGGCAGCGCGACGACTATCACGGCGCGTCGCTCACGCGCTGGGTCGAGGCGCTCTCGGACCACCAGCTCGTCGCGTGCAACGTCGCCGGCATCAACGCGTTTTTTGTTCGCGTCGATCTGGCGGGCGCGTTTCAGTCCTATGCGCCGGCGCAGCTCGAACAACCGGCGCGCGTGCACATGGCTGCGCTGCGCTCCGGACATGCGCCAACACTGAAGTTTCTCGCCGATCACTTGCGCCGGCAGGATGGCGAGCGGTGAAGCTCGCCACTCTGAAGATGGTGCTCAAGCGCGCGCTGCTGCAGCCGCGCGGCCTGGCGGCGTTTGCCTGGCGGCGGCTGATGCACACGGAAGATGTCGACGCACTGCGCTTGTCGGTAAAGGCACTGGGCTACCAGTTGGCGCGGGAACTCTCCGGCGATCTGGAAAGGATCACGGTCGCCGACGAGCCGCGCAGGCACGCCATCACCAGCAAAGCCTGCACGCAAGCTGATGTCGCAAGCCCGTGGTTTGTCCACTGGTGCGGTGAGCTGCACATCAAGCCGTTTTATCACCGCAAGTTGTGGGAGTTCGCGTTCACGCTGCAGGCGATGTACGAAGCGGGACTTCTGCAGCAGGGGCGGCGCGGTTTCGGCTTTGGCTGTGGCGAGGAGCCCTTGCCCGCATTTTTCGCGGCGCGCGGGATTGACACCGTTGCGACCGATCTCGATCCGGCGCGGGTCGCGGGCATGGGCTGGGCCGAGACGCAGCAGCATGCGTCCAGTCGCGACAAACTCTACTACCCCGATATCGTCGCGCGCGAGACTTTTGACCGGCACGTCGCGCTCGCGTATGTGGACATGAACAACATTCCGGGGGAGCACGACGGCAAGTTTGACTTCTGCTGGTCGATTTGCGCGATGGAGCATGTCGGCTCGATTGAACTGGGACTGCGCTTTGTCAAGGAGTCATTGCGCGTTTTGAAGCCGGGCGGCCTGGCGATCCACACGACTGAGTTTAATTTCGAAGATTCCGGGCACACGGTCGATCACTGGATGACCGTCCTGTTTCAGCGGCGCCATTTTGAGGAGTTGGCACAGCGCCTCGCGCGCGAGGGCCATACGCTGGTTGCGCCAAGCTTTGACGTGGGCGACGGTGCGCTCGATGGTTTTATCGACGTACCGCCCTATGCGTTTGGACACGGCGGCTGGATCAGCCGCGATCATTGGCATGACTTGAAAGTAGGACATCTCAAACTCGCCGTGCATGGTCACCCGACCACCTGCTACGGATTGATCGTGCGCAAGAGCGGCGCTTGATCAACTTCTCCTCGCGGCGGTGTCTTAGCACCATGGGAGGACTGCCCGCGATTGAAGTTTTTCCAGAGCAAGTCCGCACCGCGCTCGCAACTTCGATGTTGGAGATTGGGCGGCAATTGCCGGTACGGGATTTCGCCTCGCGGGCCCGGTCCTGTGCAGCGGTGGCCGATGCCAATACTGGCGAGAACTCCTTCGGCGACGGTGGAAGTCCATGACCGCCGGGCGCAGTCTGCGGATTGGCCTGAGCGCAACCAAGATCGAAAGCGCGCTCGGCGGCCCGATCGACGGCATCGGTACCTACACGCGCGCGCTGCTCGCTGCTTTTCGCAGCACGCCCGCATTGGGCGTGCAAGCCGTGCCGATTTCGTTTCCGCGGCCCGGATACCGCAACGTCAAGAGCGACTTCGCCGATGGCCGGTTTTTTCCGTTCTCCTTTGTGCCCTCACTTGCCGCCTCGCGGATCAGCGGCCGGCCATTTTTCGGTAGCACGCGCGTTAGCCACGATCTCGACCTGTTCCACAGCACCGACTATCGCGTGCCCGATCTCGGCCGCATCCCAATGGTGGCGACGCTGTGCGACGCCATCCCCGTCAAGTATCCGCAGTGGACCAGCGGCGGACCACTTGCCATCGTGCGCGCGCGCGTGTTGCGGGCGGCAGCGCGCAATGCACATCATGTGATTGCGATTTCGCACGCGGCGGTGGCTGACCTGGTTGAATATTTTCTTGTTGCACCGGAGCGGGTTTCGGTTGTGCCGCTCGGCGTCGAGGCAACGTGGTTTGACGTGCCGGACGAGGCACGGCTGCGCGACGTGCAAATTCGCTACGCGCTGCCGCCGCGCTTTGTACTTTCGGTCGGCACCCTGCAGCCACGCAAGAACGTCGAGTCGATCCTGGCGGCGCATCGAGCGTTGCCCGCAACGTTGCGGCGTGATGCGCCACTCCTGGTCGTCGGCAAGGCGGGGTGGCAAGCCAAGAACCTGCTTACCGAGTTGCACAAGGACAGCAGGCAAGCCTTCGCACGCTGGTTGGACTATGTGCCGGGCGCGGACTTGCGCGTGATCTATCGGCTGGCATCGGCGTTCGTGTTTCCTTCGCTGTACGAAGGCTTCGGCTTGCCGGTGCTCGAGGCTTTCGCGGCGCAGGTGCCGGTCGTGGCAGCCAATACAACTTCTCTGCCCGAAGTTGCCGGGGATGCGGCGCTGCTCGTGCCGCCGAAGGACATCGACGCGATCGCGCAGGCGATGTCGCGCTTGCTGACCGATGACGGTTTGGCGAGCGACTTGCGCGCACGCGGACTGGAGCGGGCACGCACGTTTACGTGGGGGCGCTGCGCGGAGTTGACGTTGGAGGTCTATCGGCGGGTGCTGGATGGGAGGTCGTGAGCTCTTGCGCGACAATCGCGGCTCGCGCTGACCCGACAAACACGAGCGCGCGCAGATTTCACTTGATGAACGTCCTCCACCTCGGCAAATTCGATGCATTCGGCGGCATCGAACGGCACGTGCGCTCGCTGTTGCGTGGGCTGATTGCAAGCGGCCGCGTGCACGCGATCAATCTCGTGGCCAACAACAAGGCGCGGACTGATCGGCATACGGAACACGGCTACCTCACGGTCCGCGCGGCGTGCTGGGGCACTCCCTTCAGCCTCGCGCTCGCGCCGACCTTGCCGCATATCGCGCGCGAGCTGCATCGGGAACACAAGTTCGACATCGTCCACCTGCACTTTCCCGATCCGCTCGGCCAGTTCGTGGCGATGAGCCTGCCGCGCGGCGTGCGGCGCATCGTCAGTTGGCATAGCGACATCGTGCGGCAACGCGCGGCGCTGGCGCTGTATCGACCGTTCCAGCAGCGTTTCTTGCGCACGGTCGATGCGGTGATCGGCGCGACGCCGTATCACTTTTCCAGTTCGACCCAGTTGCCGCATCTGAGCGAAGACAAGAGACACGTGATTCCATACGGCTTTGACGCGCATGCGCTGCAACCTTCGCCCGCGTCGGACGCACGGCGCGCGCTGTTGCTGACCGAGCGCGGCAGCCGTGGCGCGCTGTTCGCGCTCGGCCGCCATGTCTACTACAAGGGTTTCGATGTGCTGATCCGCGCGATGCGCACCGTCAACGCGCTGCTGTGGATCGGCGGCAGCGGCCCGCTGACCGCGCAACTCGCCGCACTGATCGCGAGCGAAGGTGTGGCGGCTCGTGTTCGCCTGGTTGGCCCGATCCCCGAAGACGAACTGCTCGCCTACTACCAGGCATGCGACGCGTTCGTGCTGCCGTCGGTCGCCGTCGCCGAGGGTTTTGGCCTGGTGCAGCTGGAGGCGATGTATTGCGAGCGGCCGGTGGTTGCCACGCGACTGGGTACCGGGGTGGAGTGGGTCAACATCGACGGCGAGACAGGTTTGCTTGTGCCGCCGGGCGATGACGCCGCGCTGGCAGCGGCGCTCACGCGCCTGCTCACCGACACTGCGCTGCGGGCGCGGCTGGGTGCGAACGGGCGGGCGCGCGTGTTGGGAGAGTTTTCGGAGCGCAACATGGTGGAGCGCATGCTTGCCGTGTATGACGGAGCGCTCGCGAGTTGACGCCAAATGCCTCACGACGGCGGCGGGCTGCGAGCGATCGAGCGGTCGAGTCGCCCGGGCAAATTGCGACACCGCCCCCGTTTTTGCCATGGCAAATCATGTCATATAATGCCATAATTTGCAGGAAGATCTCACCATGCAGAGCATGAACATCTCGCTGCCCGACCCGCTAAAGCAATTTGTGGACGGGCAGATCGCCCAAGGCCGCTACAGCAGCGCGAGCGAATACGTGCGAGAACTGATCCGCGCTGACGAAAAACGCAAGGCCGAGGAGCTGCTCGAGGCAAGCCTGCTTGACGGACTGAAGAGCCCCGAGAGTCAACTGGCGCCGGCAGAGTGGAAGGCGATTCGTAAGGAGGCCCTGAGCAGGCTGAAGGCCCGGAAGAAATCGCGCTGATGCGCAAGGTAAATCTGCGCTCGGCGGCCAGGCGCGATGGAGTTCGACAATTACCTTATCTTCTTCGTGCCACGGCAAGAGAGCGTTTCCATCGTGCGCGTTCTTCATGGCGCCACTGACTGGTGGGGTCTTCTCGGCTTAGTTCCATAGCTCTCCTATCCAGCCGCCCATCCGTGACCTACCTCATACAAGCTCTGATCGCCGGCGCTCTCACCGCGCTGTTGATCGTCTGGCTGCGCCGGCCGGCGCTGCGGTTTGGGCTGGTTGATCATCCCGGTGGGCGCAAGCGGCACGGTGAGAGCGTGCCGCTCACGGGCGGGCTCGCGATCACCGTGGCGACGTTTGTCGCGCTGTCAGTCTCGTTTGGACCCCTGCACGACTACCGCGTGTTGTTTGTCGCGATGCTGCTGCTCGCCGTTATTGGACTATTGGATGACCTGGGAGAAGTCTCGCCGCGCTCCAAGCTCGGTGTGCAGGTGCTCGCCGCGGTGCTGATGACCTCCTGGGGCAATCATTTTCTCCTGTCCCTGGGAGATATCCTCGCGCGCGGACCGATATCGCTGAACAACTGGGCCATACCTCTCACGGTGTTTGCGACGGTGGCCGTGATCAACGCGGTCAACATGTTTGACGGTGTTGACGGCCTCGCGGGCGGCCTCGTGCTCGTGATACTGGCGTTCTTTGCCTACTTTGCCTGGAGCGCAGGTGATGTCAACGCGCTCAAGTTGCTGGTCGTGTTGATCGGCGCAATCGCAGGATTTCTCCTGTTCAATGCGCCGCTGCCCTGGCGCGGCGATCGCCGCGTATTCATGGGCGACACCGGCAGCCTGGTGCTGGGTTTCGTCGTCGTGTGGTTCAGCATCGATTTCACGCAACGGGCCGACAACGCAGTGCCGCCCGTGGTCATGTTGTGGATCGTTGGCGTCCTGCTGCTGGACGTGTTCACCGTCACCGCGCGCCGAATCTTGCGGCGGCGCGACCCGGCAGCGCCGGATCGCGCGCACATTCACCATCTATTGTTGCGGCGAGGATATTCAGCCACCAAGACGATGCTCATTTTGCTGGCGGCGAACGCTGGTCTGGGAGCTATTGGAGTGTTGGGCTGGCGCAATGGAGTTTCCGAGGCCACGCTCTTTTTCGTGTTCTTTGCGCTGGGGCTCGTCTATCTGACGGTGTTCCTGTATCCGGGGCGATGGCTGTATGGGAGGCGGCGCGTAGCGAATGGAGGTTCGCGCTCGCCGACAATCGCCTCTGACGAAAAAACCCCTCCTCCACCGGGATAGGAAAGGGACCGGTTCACAGAGCTTGTCGACTCTGGTGGTGGCCGACTGCGGCGGAAAGCATTCGCTCAAGGCGGGTGCTACTCACCTTGAATCCCTTCGAGACATTATGGTAATCTAGTCAGCATGACTAGAAAGCTGGCCAGCAAGGCAAAAACCTCCGCACCGACACCGCGTGGCCGTTGGCGCCTGCAGGACGCCAAGGCGCGATTTAGTGCACTCGTGCGCCTTGCGCACAGCGACGGTCCGCAGCACGTGACGCTGCATGGCCGCGATGCCGTCGTAGTCGTCGCTGCTGACGAGTTTCGCCAACTACAGGGTGAGCGCACGGGTCAACTGCTGATCGACGCGCTGCAAGCCTCGCCGCACCGCGACGCCAAGATCGAGCCGCGACGTTCAGTGATGCCGGTGCGGGACGTGAAACTGTGAGCGGCTGGCTGCTCGACACCAACGTCATCTCAGAGCTCCGCCGGCGACGCCCCAATGCGCGGGTCCTTGCGTTTGTCGCTGGCCAACCCCTGGACGAGCTTTTCGTCAGCGCGGTGACCTTCGCCGAGATACGCTACGGCATTGAGACGGTCGGCGACCCGATCCGCCGTGCTGAGCTCAATGACTGGTTGGCACACAGGGTGCGCCCGATGTTTGATCAGCGCGTCCTGGCGGTGTCCGAGGACGTCATGTTCAAGTGGCGGCTCCTGGTCGAGGACGGCCGCAAGGCCGGTCATACCTTCTCGCAGCCCGACTTGATCATTGCGGCCACCGCACTGCATCACGGTCTGACGGTTGTCACACGCGACACCGCCGACTACGCACTCGCTCGGGTGCCACTGTTCAATCCCTGGCAACAAGGCGAAGCGCCTTAGATCGGCTCTTTTAGCAGGCGAACGAGTGCAGCTATTCATCGACTTGAATGTCTTAAACGGCTGCGTCAATGATTCACGCGACGCATGTCAAGAAGCGAACGGCGAATCCAGTACCACCTGGCACGACCGCCACAAATTGCTCAAAGCGCTGTGGGTCAGTGGGCGCCGATGTCACGGTACCGATCCCGATCCACGTACCTCCTGGAACGCTTTTGCCAGAATCGGCTTGGCCCACTGCGGGACCCGGGCCAGACCGATATGCGAGACGATCCTGCCGGGTTGCATGTGCAATAACAGGAGCGGCTTGGGACGGTTCCCGTTTTTCGGATCGCTCTCGGCACTGTTGTCGTACACGCGCAGGCTCGCCAAATGCGGCAACAACTTGATAAGGTTGGCTCGGCTGCTTACGTAACGCTCGCGGATTTTTTGCTCCGGGATGTCATGGCCGCCCGCGCTGGCGCGGCTCTTGACTCGCCGCAGATGCAACTCCGGCGAAGATAGGCCCACATACCAGACGTTTATCCCGGCGCCGGTCCGCGCGCCCGCCAGCAGCATGTTGGGAATCGTGTTGGCGCCGAGCGTCGTCTCGAACGCAAAGTTCAGGCCTTCTCGCAGGGCGTGCTCCAGTCCCTTGCGTCCCGTCTCCCACGCGTAGGCGTTGGCAACCTCCTGTTTCAAGCCCGGGTTCGCCTCCAACAGTACGCGGGCCGCCAAGTCTGGATTGAAATAGGGAACCCTATGCCTCAACAGCGCCGCGCCTCCAATACTGCTCTTGCCAGCGCCGTTGACGCCGGCCAGAACGAATATTTGGGCCGGCATATTTTGCGGGCGCTACTTCGCCGCGCGTTTACCACCCGCAGCACGCACGGCTGCAGTACCCAATTGGGAACCGGTCATGGCGAAAGCGTTGGACATCCTTTGCGCCGCCTGTGGCCCCTGCATCCGGGCAAACATGTCGTCGAACTGACGGGTCAACGCATCGAGACTCGGTTCGGCCGCCTGCTCCAGTTGCAGGAATCGATCGATCGACATCAACACCATCGCCGGCTCATCGTGCCGGGTGATAACCACCGCGCCACGGGTCATTACAGCGCTGGTCACTTTCTGCATGCTGGCGACGAGTTTGGTGGCCGAGACCATCGGCAGCCCCTGTGTCAGGCGCTCCAATAGATCCGGACGGGACGATAGCGCGCTGGTCATGGCAGCTCCCATCTCTAATACGCAATATATGGATATTACATATTTTCCTCATATTATGAAAGTTGTCTGTTAAGTGCTGCTTCGTGTCCATCTTGAGCAGGCTTGGGGGTGAGCATCGGAGACGGCGGACAGCGAAATGGGCTTCGCACTGACGAATGCCCAGGGCGACGATCGAGGGAAGAAAGCATCGCCCGTAACGGGGTCGCAATCTGAACTTCGAGCGATGCAGTGAGCGCGCGCTCGGCCCTACTTCGACCATCCACCATCCATTGGTATTTCACCGCTAGTCGATTCGCTCGATAGCGGTTCCTATCGGATCTGTTCGAGAATTATGGTCGATCGCCTCGCGGTCGCCCGGATTGCTTCCAGTGCAGTGTCGCCGAAGCGGTTGCTGCCTCGAGTCTAAATAGAGCCTTCCCATGCGCGCATCGAACGTGGACCGACGTCTTGCCGCCCTGGCCGCACTATTTTGCGTCGCGACCTTGGTCGACTGCAACGGAAGCTCGACGTCGTCAACGCCATCTCCTGCGCCGGCGCCAACGCCGGCACCGCCGCCACCGCCCCCCTCAGCTGTTGATGTCGTCACCTATCACAGCGACAACGCGCGTACCGGAAGCTACATAAACGAGACGATGCTCACGCCGGCTACGGTGAACATGCAGAATTTCGGCAAGGTCGGCTTCTACGCCGTCGACGGAAAGGTCGACGCGCAGCCGCTGTACCTGTCCAACGTAAACATCCCCGGCCTCGGCACGCGCAACGTGCTTTACGTTGTGACCGAACACGCGAGCGCCTACGCATTCGACGCGAGCACCGGTGCGCAGCTCTGGAAGGTGTCCACACTTGGCGCCAACGAGACAACCAGCGACACCCTCGGTTGCGGGCAAGTGGCGCCCGAGATCGGCATCACCGCGACGCCGGTGCTCGATCGCGCGCGCGGCGCGAACGGAGCGCTGTATGTCGTCGCGATGTCGAAAGACGGCTCCGGCCGTTACTTTCAGCGCGTGCACGCGCTCGACGCCACGACCGGAGCGGAACTGTTCGGCGGACCGCGGACAGTCAGCGCCTCTTTCCCCGGCACCGGCGCGGGGAGCCTGAATGGCAGCGTGATCTTCGATCCGAAGCAATACGAAGAGCGCGCCGGCCTGTTGCTGCTCAATGGCATCCTCTACACGGCGTGGACATCACACTGTGACATCTCGCCCTACACAGGGTGGATCATCGCGTACGACGCGGCGACACTGCAGCAAACGAGTGTCCTGAACATCACGCCGAACGGTTCGGGCGGCGCGATCTGGATGGCCGGGGCCGGGCTCGCGGCGGACGCAGCGGGCGCGATCTACTTCCTCGCCGGCAACGGCACGTTCGACACGACGCTGGGCGCAGGAGGATTTCCGAGCAGCGGCAATTTCGGCAACGGATTTCTGCGCCTGTCCACAACCGGAGGACTGGCCGTGGCCGACTACTTCGCGACCCATGACACGGTCTCGCTGTCCGGTGCGGACCAGGACCTCGGCTCGGGCGGCGCCTTGCTATTGCCCGACCTTGTCGATGCGACCGGCGCGACCCGCCATCTCGCAGTGGGTGCGGGCAAGGATTCGAAGA
>Ga0137409_10004938_pt1 | contig 13949 bp, 15 predicted proteins | sample CZODoug1_16funga_FD_122059 | JGI IMG/M metagenome (GOLD analysis project Ga0137409, IMG submission 122059) | Vadose zone soil fungal communities from Angelo Coast Range Reserve, California, USA - CZODoug1_16fungal (Hybrid Assembly) | ecosystem: Environmental > Terrestrial > Soil > Vadose zone... | reverse complement strand
CGCCGTGGACGTTTTTACAGAGTTTCGTGATACGCGGCGGTTTTTTGGATGGGTATCGTGGGACCTTGATTGCGCAAATGGCGGCGCGATCGGTGCGGTTGAAATTCCGAAAATTGGGCACGCTGGTGCGCGAAGAGCGTTTGCAGAAATCACGATGAACATTCTCTTTGTGGATTTGGAGCGCGAGTGGCGCGGCGGGCAGAGCCAGGCATTTTTAACGCTTCGCGGATTGCGCGACGAGGGGCACGCAGTTGCGTTGGTTGCGCCGAAAGGCGCTCGCCTGGCCGAACGCGTGGAGAATCTTGGCGGGATTCCGGTGCATAGCGTACCGATGTTTGGGATGAGGCTGTGGGCCTCGTTTGCAATTCGAACGCTTTTGCACCAAAAGAAATTCGATTTGATTCACGCGAATGAACCGCATGCACTGACGGCGATGTGGTTTGCAAAGGCGCACCGACAATTGCCGATTGTGCTTTCGCGGCGCATCGGGTTCCCATTGAGGAAAACCTGGATTGCTCGAGCGCGATACGGCTCGCTGACGAAGTTTTTGTCGAACTGCAAGGATGTGGAGCAGAGTTTGTTGCGATCCGGAGTTGCGCAAGCACGAATTGCCATTGTGAATGAGGGCGTGGAAGTGCCAGCCAGAACCCCAGGGGAGGAGCGAGCAGCAGCGCGCGAGATTTGGAAAATCAAGAGAGAAGAGTTCTTGTTCGGATGCGTTGGCGTTTTTGTTCCAGAGAAGGGGCAGCGGCATTTGATTGGTGCACTGGCGATTTTGCGAAAGCAATTCCCTCAAGCGCGGCTGATTCTGGCGGGAGACGGAAAATGCCGCGGGGAGTTAGAGGCGCTGGCTAGGGAGCTGAACGTAACAGGCGCGGCAATTTTTACGGGATTCTTGAACGACGTGAAGCCGGTTTATGCGGCGCTGGATGCGTTTGTTTTTCCATCGGAGTTTGAAGGGCTGGGAACGGCGCTGCAATCGGCGATGGCGCTGGGACTGGCATGTGTTTCGACGGCGCGGGGCGGACTGGCGGAAGTTGTGGAAGCCGAACGGACGGTACTTGTGGCCGAGCCGGGCGCGAAGGAGTTTGCCGCAGCGATACAGCGTCTGATTGCGGATGAATTGCTGCGGAAGAAATTGGGCGAGGCCGCTCGCGAGGAAATCCAGGAACGCTTTTCCGACGCAAGAATGGTGAAGAGAACGATCGAGGTATACAAAGAGGTTTGCGCCGGAAAATAGAATGGCCTGGCACAAACGGAGTTATACTGCCGAAAGTTCAAGCAATATTAACCGCAAAATTCGCGATTCAAATTCAGAGGGGAAGCACAGATGCGTTCGATTCTTTTCTTTTTGTTCGCAGCAGGTTTGGTACTTCGGTGTTGCGATGCGCAAGACAAAAAGGCAGCGGACAAGCCTGCGGACTTGTCGCTGACCGAGGAAGGTCGGCAACATCATCCGATTCAGACGTCGAGCAAAGAGGCGCAGGACTATTTCGATCAGGGCATCACGTTGCTTTACGGATTCAATCACGAGGAGGCAGCGCGGGCATTCCAGAAAGTGGCGGAACTTGATCCGCAATCGCCGATGCCGTTTTGGGGAATCGCGATGGCAGTAGGTCCAAACTACAACCAGGACGTCGACCAGGAACGCGAGAAACTCGCTTACGACACCATTCAGAAGGCAGCAAAGCTGGCCGAGAAGGCGCCGCCTGTCGAACAGGATTACGTGACGACGCTGATGCTTCGCTTCTCTGGCGAAGCGAAACCTGACTACCGGAAGCTCGCAAATACCTATGCGATGGGAATGCGAACGCTTTCACGAAAGTATCCAGAGGATTTGGATGCGGCAACGATATACGCGGAAAGCTTGATGGACTTGAATCCATGGCAGCTGTGGACGCTGGACGGGAAGCCGGGCGAGCATACGGAAGAAATTGTGCGGGCGCTGGAATCCGTGCTGGTGCGCGATCCGATGCACGCAGGAGCGAATCACTACTACATACACGCGGTGGAGGCGTCTCCGAATCCGGAGCGAGCCTTGCCAAGCGCGCGGCGGCTGGAGACGATGGTGCCAAATGCAGGGCATCTTGTGCATATGCCATCGCACATCTACGCGCGCACCGGAGATTTTTCCCAAGCCGTGGAGCAGAACGCCATTGCAGCAAAAGTGGACAGGGTGTACGCGGAAGAAGCGGACCGGGCAGGGAGCATGTACGACTTGATGTATCACAGCCACAACGAACACTTTCTGGCGAGTGCGGCGTGCATGGAAGGGCGTTACGCAGAAGCGAAGAAAGCCGCGGACGCGCTGGCGGCACGGTTGGAGCCGCACGCAAAAATGATGCCGATGCTGGACGGCTTCCTCATGACGCCGCTGTGGGTAGACGCGCGCTTTTCGAAATGGGAGGCGATTCTTGCGCGGCCGGAGCCGAGTGCGGAACTTGCGGAGACGCATTTGATGTGGCGGTACACGCGAGCTCTCGCGTTCGCGGCTCAACACGGTGCGGCAAAGATCGCCGCTGAAATCGCATCCTTCGAAAAAGAAGAATCGGCCATTCCCGCAGACAGGCCGATCGGATTACAGCGCACGTCAAAAGTGGTGCATCTCGTAATGAAGGAGATTCTTACGGCGCGGTTGAACGAAGCGCAAGGCAAGCAAGAGGATGCGATCAAGCACTGGCAAGCAGCGGTGGAAGCTCAAGACAAGCTTTCTTACGATGAGCCGCAAGACTGGTATTACCCCGTGCGGGAATCGCTGGGTGCGGCTTATATGCGCATAAACAAACCATACGATGCCGAGATGGCGTTTCGCGAAGATTTGCGGCGCAATCCGCGGAATCCACGTTCGTTGTTTGGATTGCGGGAAGCGCTTGTGGCGCAGAAGTCGAATGTGGACGCTTCATGGGTGGACCGGCAGTTCAAAGAACAATGGAAGAGAGCGGACGTGGAGTTGAAGCTCTCAGATCTGTAAGGGGCAAGATTTTTATTCGCACAAAAAGCCAAAGCGCCGAATGCTCCTTCTCAGGCATCCGGCGCTTCAGCGTACTAAACAAAAGTTTGCGCTAGTTTCTTTCTTCACGTTGTTCCGGTCGTTCCCTCCTCTCCGCTACGCCGTTGGGCCGAGCTATCTAGCGTTTTGAACAATCCATCGCCCCTTGGCATCGAGGAATTCCACGCCGATTGCAAAGCCGTCGCCTTGCAAGGGTTGGCAGTAGGCCACTCGAGCCGCAGAACGAAACTCACCATTGCGCGAAGTGAACAAGAGCCGGTCATTCGGCTCCCACTTGCGCACGCTGACGACGCGCGCGCCATTCGCACTGACGTTCTCCGTGAACGTCGCTTCCGCACCCGGCACCTGCCGGTTTCCTTCGAGATAAACGCCGATTTCCATCGGGATTCGGTTCTCGGTGCGATTGAACGGATAAATTCTGCTGCGAAGAGGCGACATGTCATCCGCTCACAGACATGCCGCAATTCGCGACAAATTTTGAACGCTGCTGCGTTTGTGCTTCATGCGGTACAAAGCACGGTCGGCTGCAGCCAAAAGTTTTTCCGGGGTGTCGCCGTCTTCGGGAAACGCGGATACGCCCGCGCTTGCGGAGACCACTGGGCCTTCGGTATCGGCGGCCATGCGCTCGCGGATGCGGGAAACAATGCGGGAAGCGATATCCTTGCCGGCTTCCGGCAGGATAATGGCGAATTCATCTCCGCCATAACGCGCTGCGGTATCAATGGCGCGGCTGTGATTGCGAAGAACTTTTCCAAGACGAACGAGTGCCCGGCTGCCGGTGAGGTGGCCGTACTGGTCGTTGATGGTTTTTAGGCCGTCCATGTCAAAGAGCACGACGCTGAAGGGGCGCTGTGTGCGGCGCGAGCGATCTAATTCGGCTTCCATCACGCTGATGAGGCGGCGGTAGTTGGCAAGGCCGGTGAGAGGATCGCTGACTGCGAGCGTACGAACCTGATCAAAGAGGCGCGCCTGGTCAAGCAAAGCACCGCAGAGCATGACGGCATAGCTTGCGGTCTTACTGAGTTCGGCGAGGAAGAACGGGCCATCCAGAAGATGACGAGAGAAAGCAGCGGCCACGTGGCAGGCGACGTTTAAGGAAGCCACGATGAACAGAGAGTAGTCGTAGAGCGAGCCGCCGGTCTTTTCCTTGCGGAAACGACTGCGGAAAGAGAGGGCGGCAAAGAGAAATAGAGCAGCGGGAAGCAGATCCCACGGACGCGAAACGATTTGCAGAGCCTGCGGGATCGGAGCGGCCGGGGCAGCGAGGAACGCGGCGCTGGTTGCGTAGGCCGCGAGAGCGACGATCAGAAGAACACCGGCAATTTCCTTGCTGGGCTGGCGCGAAGTCGGCATGAAGCGTTCAACGGCGAGCGCAGCGAGGAGTAATACCGCAAGAAGCGTGCGGCTGACCATCCAGCCAAGGGGAATGTGCGCCAAGGAGGCGAAATTGCCATGAAGCAATCCGTTCAGGCTGAAGTAGCCGACCGTCTCGATCATTCCAGAGAGGACAAAGCCGAAAGCGAGAATTAGAGCGGTGCGGTCATGCGTGCCGCGGAACCGAACGAGGGCGTTCGCTGCATAGCAGAAGCTGAGAAGCGTGCCGCCAACTTCGAGGTAGAGATATGTTTGAGCTGTGCCGTTGTAGTTCGTGCCGCGAAGATAAAAAATCGCGCAGAGATAGAGAAACAGGAGCGTGGACACGGCGGCAATCGCGGCAGCGGACGGACGCTTCCGGAGAACCCCGATGATTTTGGCCCAATCTCCCACAAATTCCCCCAAATGCCGATGAAAACAGGACAACTAGGGAAGTGCACGTTGGTGACCTTTTTAGGCGGGAAATATAGGGCTGTAAGTTGCTGAAATTAAGTTATTTATTGCGGAGCGACCCATGTGTGTCAAAAACCGTCGCTTGGGCGAGACGAGCAGAAGCTGGGGATTTTGTTCGCCTACGACAAAATATGGCATTTGTTTCCAGAGAGTTACGAGGGAAAGCAACAAGAAAGACCTAATCGAAACAACGTCTCACTTTGATACAGTCTCACGGCGTGTGAAAGGCCCGCTCGCCTCAAACCTTCGATTTGGGAGGCGGCAAATCGCGGGCGGCGACAGGGTCGGAGAAGCCCGTTCGGGCGTGGGAGCCGTCGCAAAAAGGCTTGTTGGCCGATTGCCCGCAGCGGCAAAGGCCGATGGCAGTGCGACCGGCGAGTCCAAAGGGCTTTCCGGTGGGATCGACAATTTCGAAGTCACCTTCGACGCGGATGGAGCCGTTGGTGTTGATGGTGACTTTTGTTGCGGCCATTTGTTGGGTTCTCCCTTTGGAACCACGGTGCTTCCGTGTTTCGTTCTTCAGTCTACGTGAACTTCGCGCAAACTTCCCTTTTTCACGTCGTAGACAAAACCCCGCACCTGAATATTGATCGGCAAAAAAGGATGGTGACGCACGCGTTTCACTTGCTCGGCAACGTTGTGATCAAGGTCAGTGAATGCGTGAAATGTGAGATGAGAGGCATCTTTTCCCGTCTCGGTGGTGAGACGAAATCTCATCTGCTCATCGGTGATCGAAAGCAGGCCACATTCAGTATGCTGGATAATCGCGATTGCGCGAGTTCCAAGCAGATGCGTTGAAAGAAGCAGGGAGCGCACGGCATCGTCCGTCGCGAGGCCACCGGCGTTTCGAATCATGTGCGCGTCACCCACCTGCAAGCCGAGCAATTGCTCGAGGTCCATGCGGGAATCCATGCAAGTGAGAATCACGAGCTTGCGGACCGGCGGTGTTTGCAAATGGCCGAGGCCGAATGTTTCTGCGTAGCGCTCATTGTGCGCCAACATTTCGTCAAACACACCCATTCGTTCGCTTGCCTTCTTGGTGGACTGAGATGCCATTCAGTATTTTGGCACGGAAGGGTCAACTTCGTCAGACCAGGCCAGAATTCCGCCCTTCAGGTTCAGTATTTTGCGGAATCCAGCTTTGCGAAGAAAGTCCACGGCTTCGGCGGAGCGTTTGCCGCTGCGGCAGTGCGCGACGATTTCCTTTGAAGTGTCGAGTTCGTGCGCGCGGCGGGTAAGGTCGCCGAGCGGAATCAAGTGTCCGTTTAGATTGCAGATTTGATACTCGTGCGGTTCGCGAACATCGAGAATGAACAGATCGTCGCCGCGATCGAGGCGCGACTTGAGTTCGCGCGGCGTGATTTCCGGAACTTGCACATCCGATGCGGGAGCTTCTTCGCCGCGTACGCCGCAGAATTCGTAGTAGTCAATCAGCTTGGTGATCGTCGGATTTTTTCCGCAGACTGGGCAATCGGGATTTTTGCGAAGCTTCAATTCGCGGAACTTCATTCCGAGCGCATCAAAAAGCAGGAGACGACCGGCGAGGCTGTCGCCGCGGCCAATAATGAGCTTGATCGTTTCCATCGCCTGAATTGAGCCGATGATTCCTGGTAGGACACCAAGCACTCCGCCTTCGGCGCAGGAAGGAACGAGTCCGGGCGGGGGCGGTTCGGGATAGAGGCAGCGGTAGCACGGGCCGTCCGGCGCGCCAAAAACAGTGGCTTGGCCTTCGAACCGGAAAATCGAGCCGTAAACGTTTTGCTTGCCGAGCAAAATGCACGCATCATTCACGAGATAGCGCGTAGGGAAATTGTCCGTGCCGTCTACGATGAAGTCGTAATCTTTAAAGAGTTCCAGCGCGTTGCCGCTCTCGAGCTTGGTTTCGTACGTTTCGATTTCGATGTCAGAGTTGAGGCTCGAAAGACGATTTTTTGCAGCGAGAGTCTTTGGCGTGCCAACATCTTGCGCGCCGAAGGTCACCTGGCGCTGCAAGTTCGTGGAGTCGACGACGTCAAAATCCACGAGGCCGAGTTTGCCTACGCCGGCCGCCGCCAAATAAAGGCCGAGAGGCGCACCGAGTCCGCCGGTGCCGATGAGCAGAACCTTCGCGTTCTTCAGCTTCAGCTGACCATCCATGCCAACTTCCGGCATGATCAGATGGCGGCTATATCGCAAGATTTCTTCGTTCGAAAGATTCGTGAACTTTGCGTTCGCGCCCACGGTTTGCGTTTTTGTTGCCATTTCTTCTTAGCTCCTGAAAATTACGAACGCCCGCCTGCAATAGAGGGGACAATGCTGACGATATCGCCGTCTTTTACCGGCGTCTCTTCCTTGCCGAGGTAGCGAATGTCTTCGTCATTCACATAAACATTCACGAAGCTGCGCAGCTTCCCATCATCCGTGTAAAGGTGCTTACGCAGTTCGCCGAATTCGGTCGTGAGCTTGTTCAACGCTTCGCCGACGGATGCTGCAGGAAATTCCGCGGAATCGCGCTTTGCCGCAAAGACTCGCAATGGCGTCGGGATGATCACTTTGACTGGCATTTTTTCTCCGTCCTTAAGTTCCGCAAAATCGTTTCGTGCTTAAACGGCTGCGCCTCGCTGAATGTCAATTCCTTCCGGCGAAAACGCTTCCCGGTCGTCGTTGAGCCGCCAGGAAGTCATGTCCTGCGGTTTGCCTTCGGCGACGCTCACGATGATGTAGCTGTACCAGGGCCAGGCATGATCGCGATCGTACTGGCTCGGCCTCGCGGGATGATCCGGATGGGAGTGATACCAGCCGACGACATCGAAACCTTGCTGCTGCGCCGCTTTTTCGGTGTCGAGCACGTCCTGCGAGGTGACCGAAAAACGATTGCGCGGAGAATCGTCGCGGCGGTTCACCAGCGGGAAGAGGCCGAGAATTTCGCGCGCGTCGTTGTCTTTGCCCAAAAGCGCGCCGCAACATTCGTGTGGATAGGTCTCCACACCATGGGCGCGAATGTTTTCCGCGAGTTCCCTGCTGATCCTGAGATTCATATCGGCCATGACTAGTCTTCGTCCCAAAAACGCTCGCTCAAATACTTCGACGCATTGTCGGCAAAAACAGTGACCATTTTCGCGCGCTCGCCCGGGGCAAGTTTTTTCGCCACTTCAAAGCAACCGAGGAGTGCCGCAGCCGCGCTGGGGCTGACGAGCAATCCCTCTTCGCGCGCAAGGCGCTTCACAAGCCGATATGCTTGCTCGGTCGAGACTTCGAGATTTTCGTCCGCAAGCGTGTCGTCATAGATCGCTGGACGCAACGCCGTCGGCATGTGCTTCCAGCCTTCCAACCCATTCCACGGCCCGTCGGGCTGCAAACTAACGAAACGAATCGCTGGATTCAATTCACGCAGGCGTCGCGTCGTGCCGACAAACGTTCCACTCGTACCAAGCGCCGCGACAAAGTGAGTAATTTCCCCACGTGTCTGTTCCCATATCTCGTTCGCAGTGGTGCGATAGTGAGCCTGCCAGTTCGCGGGGTTGGTGTACTGGTCAGGATAAAAATACGCGTCAGGATTCTGCGCGACAACTTCGCGCACACGGCGAATGGCGCCGTCCGTGCCTTCGTCACCGGGAGTCATCACGAGTTCCGCGCCATAGGCAGCCAGGATGCGCTTGCGTTCGTGCGATGCGCTGTGCGGTAAGAAAAGTTTCACGGAATAGCCGAGCGCCGCGCCTATCATCGCGTAGGCGATTCCAGTGTTTCCGCTGGTCGCGTCAACGATGGTCTTGCCGGGCGCCAACTTGCCGCCGGCAAGGCCCGCCTGAATCATGCTGAGCGCAGGACGATCCTTGACGGAACCGCCCGGATTAAACCACTCCGCCTTGGCGAAAAATTGAACGTTGGGGAATTCGCTGCCGATGCGCTCCAGGCGCAGAAGAGGGGTATTTCCTATGCGTTCAAGCAGAGACTGCCCGACAGCCTGGCGCGCGGCCGGTAATTCGACCTTTGCAGATGCACGTTCTGTCGTAGCCATCTCTGGACGTTCCCTGAGACGCGGGTCGCACTGATATGCGACCGAAATACTCCGAATTGGATGCAACAGCCCATAGTTCGGATAGACGAGCAGTTTACCGTAGTTTTGGTTATTTCGCGCAAATTACTGAATTTCTGGGGTAGTAAAGTCCAGTGCCCTTTACAGATTCGTGTGGTTTCTTTAGTCTGTGTTGGCCATGTGGAATGTAGACGAACGGTTTTCGCAGAAAGCAATTGAGAGTTTGGCTGCCTTGGGCTTCACAGTAGGCAGCACGCGCGGAGTCGTGCGCGTGGAAAAATACGGATGTGGGGCAGAATTTCGCCAGGACGGCGACGGGCGCTACCAGTTGACGATTATCCCCACGATCATGGTCAAGGGCCAATTCTCGCGGCTGTGGGACGCAGGCTATCAGAAATTCCTGCTGACCGATGAAGGCATTAAGCTGCCAGCGCTTGCAAGTCACCTGCAGAATTTGCGCAAGTACAACGAAGAACTCCTCACGGCGCTCGGCATTCCCACGTTTTACAACGAAGCACTCGGCTCGGTGAGCCAAGTGTCGGTATACGACCGCGTGAAGGGCCGCGAAGGCGATGTGCCCGACAAGACAGTCGGCGCGCACAGTCCCGGTTCCGGCCACTAGTTCCAGACTTTTTCAGATCTCCCCGCTTGCGCTGACCGCCTGCTCTATGCGGTGTTTCTGGCAATGTGTATCACGGGGCTCGTTCAATGGCGCCGAACGCTTCGTGGTGCGAATTCCTCGTGGCCGGAAATGAGTTCGGCGCTTCCTAGGTTTCACCCCTGCTCGGTTGACCTCTGCTGCGCTTCGCGCATCCCAATTCCTTAGGCATACTGTTAACGAAGACCAAGGAGAAACATTGCATGCCGCGCGTAGTTGCTTACCTGGACGACCTGTTTTTCCAAATGAAGCTGGCAGAAACCGCCAAACATCTTCACGTGGAAGTGAAAGTCGCGGCGAGTCCCGAGGCGCTGCTGCAATTGATGGACCCGCTGCCGAAATTCGTGATCGTGGATTTGAACGCGCGCAATACCCCGCTCGAAGCCATCGAAAAACTTCGCGAGCAGCAGCCGACCTTGCCGATCATCGGGTTCCTTTCGCATGTTCAGACAGATCTCGCCGCAAAAGCCAAGGCCGCCGGGTTTCAGCAAGTAATGCCGCGTTCGCAATTCACCGCGAATCTCCCGCAGATACTTGCCATGGCCAAAGATTGAGATGAAAGCCCTGCGTGTTATCGGTTTCATTTCCTTTTGGGCGATTGGAGCGAAGGCTCTTTTGGCGCAGGAATCCAGCTCGCGTGACGATCTCCCCGCTCCCGTATCCGTAGGCCCCTCGACGGCTTTGCGTGACGCGCTGGGCGCGGCTTGCTCTCACGACGAAGTCGCCTTCAAAAAATTCCTGAGCGTCCGCAATTCGGAGTCTTTTTCTCGATTGACCGTTGCCGCTCGCACGGAGTTGATGAAACGCTTCGTGCTCTTGAGTGATCCTGGCAAACCGACGATGAGCGCCAATCCGGCTGGACGGCCCACAGTAAACTGCGCCACGGCATTTGGGACCGCCGAAATTCAGTTGGGAGGCGCCGACGCTCGTGACGCAGTCGCGTTCATCCCCGTGGATTTGCGCGAAGCATCCGATCCCGATACCGGCACGGCGCATCACATCCTGTTTGGAATGGTGCGCGAAGACGGCCAGTGGAAGGTCATGTCTATCGGTCTTTTGCTTCTGGACTTGCCTTCCCTCGAAATCGAATGGGATCAAGCGGAAATTGCCCCCAGCGAACAACAAGCGCTGGAGTCGCTGAAAGCGGTCGCCCGCGCCATTGAGACTTACCGCCGCAGCTACGCCCGTCTTCCCGAATCTTTACTCAAACTTAATCCGCCACAAAAAGGAACTCCCACGCCGGAAGCAGCCGGCCTGCTGGATATCGAACTCGCCTCCGGCAGGAAAAACGGCTATACATTCCGTTACGTAATTGTCGGCGCAAATGACTTGGGGGCACCCGCGCAATACGAACTTTCAGCAACTCCTTCCATTTACGGACGCACGGGGAAAACTTCATTCTACCGCGACGCTTCCGGCGCAATTCACTCCGGGGATCATCAGGGCGCAATCGGGAACAATCTCGATCCGAAAGTAAACTAGTGGCCTCGCAACGGCCCTCTGTATCAATCTGGCTGCATTTCCACAAGCACGAGTGCGGTGGGGTGCTAATTCTGGCCAAATAAATTTGGGTCAACCATCCAGACGAGCCGGCACAAAGGCGGCTCGCGGTCTTCCTTGTTTGCGGCAGGGCCACAAGGAGACCAAGCAATGTCGGACGTCATGGCCGATCGCCGCAATTCCCCGCGTTTTGCTCTCATTCTACTTGCGACAATCGCAGAACCAGGAAGCGAAGCAAAAATAGCTGCGCGAACCAGCGACGTCAGCAAGACTGGGTGCTATGTGGACACCGAATCCTCTGACCAAAGGAACCAGGGTCCAGATACAACTGAAGCGTGGGGAAGAAATCTTTGAAGCGCAGGGAACTGTGATGTACGCAAGCCCTGGATTGGGAATGGGCGTGCATTTCAAGAACCCTTGGCTGAGGAGCAGATGGGCATCCTGGCTGGAGAATTCTCTTCGTCTCCGGCTCTGATACAGTTTGTCCATTCCGCGCATTGGAGATAACATCAAGTTCACTTCATGCGCGCTGCGGCCCTCACGAGACTACTATTGCTGCTTGCAGTAGGTTTTGGGATTCCCGCCAGTTTGTCGGCTCAGGGGGATTCTTCTTTTTCACCTCTGCCCGTTTTCGAGTTTCACAGCGGTTTCTGGTTGAATTTGCATCACACGCTTTATTACCAGGCGCGGCAGCAGCGCGCTCCCGGTTCGGCTCCCGTCGCATTGCTGACAAATCTTTCGCCAACTGAACAAAAGGCGTGGGATTCCGCTGTCGCGTACTACCAGGATGTCTACGGCTCAAAGGACCTGCTCTTCAGTCTCGAGATGGTTTTGATCAAGAATCAGCTGGGCGACTTTGAAACCTGCGACGATCTATCCGGATTGAGAAAGAAGACCTGCGACGCGGGACTCCCAAAGAAGCTGACGGAAGCTCTGACGGCGGCCGCCCCAGTCTATCGCTCCCATTTGTGGGCGGAACACGATCGCACGAATCGCCGCTGGATTGCGGCGGTCGCTCCGCTGGTGCGGCGCAGCGGCGTCAACCTCTCTCATCGCCTTGCGGAAATCTATCAGACCGACTGGCCTAAAGAAAGGATTCGCGTGGACGTAACCGTTTATTCGAATGCGTCCGGCGCTTACACCACGCTCGATCCGCTTCGCGTCACCGTTTCCAGCACCGATGCCCGCAATCAAGGCCCGGAGGCGCTGGAGATTCTGTTTCATGAAGCGTCGCACGGAATTTCGGATAACGTACAGAACGCGATTCTGCGAGAATGCCGCCAGCGCGACAAACCTGTTCCGCGCGATTTGTGGCACGCGCTGCTTTTTTACACAACGGGCGAAGTCATTCGCCCTACAATTTTTTCCTCGGAATCGGGCTCCGTGAAAGAAGGATACGTTCCGTACGCCGTTCGTGAGGGATTGTACAAACGCGGCTGGGAAGACTATCTGCGCGTGCTGACCCAGTTCTGGCAACCGTATCTGGATGGGAGGGAAAGCTTCGACGACGCCATCGCGCACATGGTTTCTGCGCTCTGAGTGTATTTCTTGATTTGCAACAAACGAACCGCGCTACGCCTTCACCAAGGCCTTAAGCTTCGCCTGGCCACCGACCACTTCAACGACATATTCAACTTCCGAGCAATTTTTCTGCTGCTGCAAATCTTTCGTCTTTTTTTTCACAAATGCGGCAAAACTTTCCGGAGTTAGTTTGCCCACATCTTCGCCGGCTTGCTGCTTAGCGGCAAGGAGTGCCTGGTACAGCTGACGGACCTTGTCCGACTCCCGGTCGGGTTCGCTGCAAGTCATACGAAACGCTCCGGCCTCGGCGCCACTTTGTTTTGAGGCGGGCGGCGCACCGCCGGAAAAATGTGTCTCCGATTCAGACACGCGTTGCGCGCGCTCCGCCTCAATTGCTTTCGCAGCGGCGCCAAAATGCCGTTGAATCGTGCCTTCTTCTTTCTGTTTCAATTTCTTGCGGAAAATGTCTTTGTATTTTGCGTACGTCTGGCTGAGATTGGTAAAACGAAATCGCTGAGCCGATTTCAGGTCCCCGCCACGATCCAAATATTTCTTCATTAAAAGATCGATGCGCCACTCGATTTCCGTGGGCGGTCTCTTCCGGCCACCCCCGAAATACTGATCGTATTCGATCTTCAGTTGCCGGATGTCTCGTTCGATTTGGCCAAGCTCTTCGTCAATAGTGGCCATGCGGAGGGCCCTCGTCTTTCTATGCTAAAACCCGGCATTGAGCGCGTCAACGCTCTCAATTTTGCGCGTCGCGGAACCTATACCTGACCGGCGAACGCCCCATAGGATCATACAGGTAGCCGATTGCGGCTCCGCAGGCGCTGTGCTCCAATAGCGGCATGGAAGCTCGCTCCAAGCGCGACATCACTTCGGAAAAGGCGGAGTTGCTTCGCCAGATTCCCTCTGTGGACGAACTCCTGCTGCAGCCGCGCCTGGCGGCTCTAGTGGGCCGTGTGGACCGGCAGCTTGTGGTCGAAGTCACGCGGGCGGCATTGGCCGGTTTGCGGGAACGCATCGCAGGCGCGCATCCAATCCGTGTTTTGCCCCTGCGCCGTGAAGAAATCGAATCCGCCATCGCGGATGAAGTTGAACGAATTCTTTCCCATTCGCTGGTTCCCGTGATCAACGCGACCGGTGTGATCCTCCACACAAATTTGGGTCGCGCACCCTTGCTTCCCGCGGCAGCCGAAGAAATTCAACGCGTAGCCACAAGCTATTCGAATCTGGAGTACAACCTGGAAGCGGGCGAACGCGGCAAGCGCGACGTGCACACTTCCCACCTTCTCGAACGCCTCACCGGCGCGGAGTCCGCAATTGTCGTCAACAATTGCGCCGCAGCAGTGCTACTCGTTCTCGCGGCACTTGCCAAGGGCGGCGAAGCCATCGTCTCGCGAGGCGAATTGATCGAA
>Ga0137409_10004937_pt1 | contig 13951 bp, 13 predicted proteins | sample CZODoug1_16funga_FD_122059 | JGI IMG/M metagenome (GOLD analysis project Ga0137409, IMG submission 122059) | Vadose zone soil fungal communities from Angelo Coast Range Reserve, California, USA - CZODoug1_16fungal (Hybrid Assembly) | ecosystem: Environmental > Terrestrial > Soil > Vadose zone... | reverse complement strand
TGCACGTGCGCGCTCAGCACCGAGCGCAGCCGGCCGCCCCTGGGGCCGGGGATCGCGCGCGCCGCCTTCACCGCGCCGAGCAGGCGCTCGAGCGTCCGCTCTTGGCAGAATCGCAGGATCTCGTCCTTGCCGTCGAAGTAGTAGTACAGGTTGCCGGGAGAGAGATCGGCTTCCTCTGCGATCTCCCGCATGCCGGTGGCGGCCACACCGAGCCGGCGGAAAACTCGGGCCGCGGCACGCAGGATGTCGAGTCGGCGCGCATCGTTCTTGCGCTGCACACGCTCGGAAACGGAGGCCTCGTTCGAACTTCGATTCAAAAGTTGAACCATCGTTCGAATTCTAGGCCCCCGGACCGCGGCAGGCAAGCGCCGCGCGCGAGATCAGGAACGAAGCTTGAACCGCTGGATCTTGCCCGTGGCGGTCTTCGGGAGCTCCGGGATGAACTCGATCCAACGAGGGCACTTATAGGGTGCGAGTCGGTCCTTGATATGCTGTTGCAGCGCGAGCTTGAGATCCTCGCACGCGGTTGCACTCTCCTTGAGCACGACGAAGGCTTTAGGTTTGACTAGCCGGTTGTCGTCCTCCCGCCCGACAACCGCCGCCTCGAGTACTGCGTCGTGGCTGACAAGCGCCGCTTCGACCTCCGCAGGGGACACGAACAGACCCGAGACTTTCAGCATGTCGTCGGCGCGTCCTGCGTAGACGAAATAGCCGCCCTCGTCCTGCCTGAACTTGTCGCCACTCCTGAACCAGGGCCCCAGGAACGCCGAGCGGCTTTTCTCCCGGTTGTTCCAGTAGTAGGCAGCGCTCGTCGGTCCCCTGACCTGCAATTCGCCCAGCTCACCCGGTTTCACCGGGATGCCCTCCTCGTCCACTAGGCGCAACTCGTAGCCCGGCACCGGCTTTCCCGTCGCCCCGTAGCGCACGTCACCGTGCCGCGCGCTGATGTACATGTGCATCATCTCGGTCGACCCGATGCCTTCCAGAATGTCTACACCGGCTTTTTCCTTCCAGCGCCTGCCCAGCTCGGCCGGGAGCGCCTCCCCGGCGGACACGCAGGCTCGCAGGGCAAGCTCGCTCGCGTTCGGAAATGCCGGGTGCGCGAGCATCGACGCGTACAGGGTCGGAACGCCGTAGAAAATGGTCGGCTTTCTATCAACGAGGCGCTTGAATACTGCCGCCGGCGTCGCGCGCTCCGCCATCAGCACCGCGCTCGCACCGGTCGCCAGGGCGAAGGTCAGCGCGTTGCCCAGCCCATATACGAAGGACAGCTTCGCGGAGGAGAAGAGTACGTCGCGCTCGGTGACGCCCAGCACGGCCCTGCCGTAGAGCTCCGCGGTGATCGTCATGCTCGAGTGGACATGCACGGCGGCTTTCGGCACGCCGGTCGATCCCGACGAATAGAACCAGCAGCAAGGGTCGTCCGACGTGGTCGGAGCGGGATCAAGAGTGACGCTGCCAGCCGCGAGCACGTCATCCAGGGCGGTGCGTCCCGATGCGCGGCGGCCGGAAACGATCACGTGCCTGAGGAAGGGCATCCTGCTCGCGAGCGTGGCGAATAGCGGGACCAAGTGCTCCGAGACGACCAGAGCTCGCGCCCGGCTGTCGGCGAGCATGTGCTCGTAATCGCTCGGCTTGAGCCAGGTGTTGACCGAGATCGGAATGATTCCCGCCTTGATCGCGCCGAGAAATGCGGTCGGGAAATCGATGGTGTCGGCAAGCGCCAGCAGTACGCGGTCTTCCATGCCGATGCCCAAGGAAGCGAGTCCGGAACCGAACCGGTTGACGCGCTCGGCGAGCTCGCCGAATGTGTACCGCCCGGTGTCGTCCAGGAAGGCGACCTTGCCGGCACGGCCCGCCTGTAGATTTCTCTCGATCAGATCATGCGCGGCGTTGTAGTCGCGGGGGACATGGATTGTCGGCGGACTCACTGATTGGTCGGCGGTGCTAAGCGACGGCACGTGCTGGGCCTCCCCGCTCGACTTACGCCTCGAGCTTGGCTTCCTTGCGGCACTGCGAGATCCACTCGGTGGCCCATGCAACGGCCAACTCTTCCGGCATCGTCCCCGCGCTCGCGTCGTGCAGCATGATGTCGCCTATGCGCCGCGCTCGGAGCTCCGAGAGGATCGCGTCGAAACGCCTGCCGCCGTTGCAAAAGGTCTCGGCATAGGTGCGATCGCCGAGAGCGATCACCCCATACTGCACGCCGGATAGGTCAGGGCGCGCGTCTTGAAGCGACGCGTAGAGGTTTTTTGCGTTGTCGGGCACGTCGCCCTGCCCATAGGTGGATGAGCAGATGAGGAACAGGCCTCCGCCGGAGAACACGTTCGCATCTAGGCCGTCCATCGCTCTCGTTTGCACCCGCGTGTCGCCGTCGTCGAGCGTGAGCTCGATCTCCTGCGCGACGAGCTGCGCCGTGCCCGTCATGGTCCCAACGAGGATGGTCAGCTCGAGAGCCATCTGTTTGTTTTTCTTTCCCGCTTGCGCTTAAGCATGCGCTGCATTATACTGCATGCCATGCGCATCACAAGCATTATACTGCACAGTGGCAATATCTGGTATTAACATTAATAAACCTTCGCAACAGCATGTTACAGCGAAGGAAATAAGCTCAGACAATGAGCGAGACTATCTCGCAGCTCTAGGCGACAAGTTGCGGGAGGCTCGGGCGAAGCGAGGCGTGTCGCGCAGGCTGCTGGCAGCCGACTCGGGCGTATCGGAGCGCTACTTGGCTCAACTGGAATCGGGGCAGGGAAATGTCTCGATCCTTCTGCTGCGACAGATCGCGACCGCGCTCGGTCTGGCGCTCACCGAGCTGCTCGCCGAGGATTCGGGCGAAGACGCGGAACTGAGCCTCACCACTCAGTTCCTGAAGAGGCTTCCGCGCCAAAAGCTCGCCGCGGTGCGCTCACAGCTGGTGCGCGACTATGGCAACGCGCGCGACGAACGCCTGAAGCGGGTCGCGCTCGTTGGGCTGCGCGGCGCCGGCAAGTCCACGCTGGGCGCAAAGCTCGCCAAAGTGCTGGCCGTGCCCTTTGTCGAGCTCGACCGCGAGATCGAGCGCGAAGCGGGCACGAGCCTCTCGGAGATCTTCCTGCTGTACGGTCAGTCCGGTTACCGCCGCTACGAGCGCCGCTGCCTTGAAAGAGTGCTGAAGAGCGAGCGCGCCGTGATCGCCACGGGAGGCAGCATCGTCTCCGAGCCCGGAACCTACGAGCTCCTCCTCTCGACCTGCTTCACGATCTGGTTGAAAGCCGCGCCCGAGGAGCACATGGCGCGTGTCATCGCGCAAGGCGACACTCGCCCCATGGCCGGGAACGACCAGGCAATGGAGGACTTACGGCGCATACTCGAGGGACGGGCCGTGCTCTACCGGCAGGCCGACGTCGTCGTGGATACCGCGGGGAAGTCTGTCGAGAAAAGCCTGGCGGACCTGCGAAAATCGATCACCGTATGACCGGGCAAGCGCCCTCACCCTATTGGGAGCACCCATGAGCGCAGTCCTTGAAACCCAGCCCACGCCTTCCCTGATTACCTACGACACGCATCCCGACCGCTATGTGCACTGGAAACTGTCCTTCGACGGGCAGGTCGCGACGCTCTCGATGGACGTCGACGAAGACAAGGGTCTCAAACCGGGCTACAAGCTCAAGCTCAACTCCTACGATCTGGGAGTGGACATCGAGCTTGCGGATGCTCTTAACCGCCTGCGCTTCGAGCACCCCGAGGTGAAGTGCGTGGTCGTCACGAGCGCGCGTGAGCGCATGTTCTGCTCCGGCGCCAACATCTACATGCTGGGTTCGTCCACCCACGCCTGGAAAGTGAATTTCTGCAAGTTCACCAACGAGACCCGCAACGGCATCGAGGATTCGAGTCGCCACGAGGGTCTGAAAGCGCTCGCCGCAGTGAACGGCACGGTCGCGGGCGGAGGCTACGAGCTCGCTCTCGCGTGCGACGAGATCCTCATGATCGACGACCGCTCCTCCACCGTGAGCCTCCCCGAGCTGCCGCTTCTCGGCGTGCTGCCAGGAACAGGCGGCCTCACGCGCGTCACCGACAAGAGAAAAGTCAGGCGTGACCTCGCCGACGTGTTCTGTACGACCAGCGAAGGCGTTCGCGCGGACCGGGCGAAGCAGTGGCGGCTCGTGGACCACATCGCCAAACCTCAGGCATTTAAGGACGCCGTCGCAGCGCGCGCCGCCGCGCTCGCGGCTCAGAGCACGCGCGTGGGCGGCAAGGGGATCACGCTCAACCCGCTCAAGCGCACGATTGATGCCGGCGGATACCACTACGACAACGCCGACGTGAAGATCGACCGCGAGCAGCGTACAGCGACCATCACCGTGTTTGCGCCGCGGACCGGGGTCGCCTCGGGCATCGAGGCGATCCACGCGGCGGGCGACAAGTGGTGGCCGCTGGCGATGGCCCGCGAGCTCGACGATGCCATCCTGATGCTGCGCACCAACGACCTCGAGATCGGTACATGGATCTTCAACACGCGCGGCGATGCTGACAAGGTGCTCGCCGCCGACGCCGCGTTGAAGACCAATGAGAGCGACTGGTTCGCGCTGCAGGTGATCGGGTTCCTGCGGCGCACCCTTGCACGCCTGGACGTATCCTCGCGCACCCTCTTCGCCGTCATCGACAAGGGATCGTGCTTCGCGGGGACTCTGCTCGAGCTTGCGCTCGCAGCCGACCGCAGCTACATGCTAGACCTGCCCGACGACGAGGCGGGCGCCCCAGTGATTGCCCTTTCGCACATGAATTTCGGTGCCTACCCGATGGTGAGCCGGGAAACACGGATCGCGGCACGATTCTGCGGAGAGACCCAGCCCGTTGAGGCGGCGCGGGCGCACATCGGGGAGAAGCTCGACGCCAGGGGGGGCTCTGCGTTGGGTCTCGTGACTTTCACGCCGGACGATCTCGACTGGGACGAAGAAGTGCGCATCGCAATCGAGGAACGCGCGAGCCTCTCACCCGACGCGCTCACCGGCATGGAAGCGAACCTGCGGTTCTCGGGGAAGGAAACCATGGAGACGCGCATCTTCGGCAGGCTCTCCGCCTGGCAAAACTGGATCTTCAGCCGCCCCAACGCGGTCGGCGAGCACGGCGCGCTGAAAGTCTACGGTAGCGGCGCGAAAGCGAAGTTCAACTGGGACCGGGTCTAGACGGCAAAGCGCAAGGAACGCCCAATGAGCATCAACTACAGCGAGAAGATTCCCAACAACGTCAACCTCGCCAACGACAAGACGCTGCAGCGCGCGCTGGAGCACTGGCAGCCGCGCTTTCTCGATTGGTGGCGCGAGATGGGGCCGAACGATTTTGCCTCTGCCGACGTGTATCTGCGTACCGCGATCGGCGTCGACGCACAGGGCTGGGCGAACTACGGCAGCGTGAAGATGCCGGACTACCGCTGGGGCATTTTCCTTGCCGATCCGATGCCCGATCGCACGATTGGCTTCGGCGACTCCTTCGGGCAACCGGTATGGCAGCAGGTCCCGGGCGAATTCAGATCCCAATTCCGCCGCCTGATCGTCACACAGGGAGATACCGAGCCCGCTTCGGTCGAGCAGCAGCGCTTGCTCGGCCACACCTGCCCTTCGCTCTACGACCTGCGCAACTTGTTCCAGATCAACGTCGAGGAAGGCCGGCACCTGTGGGCGATGGTATACCTGCTGCACGCCTACTTCGGCCGAGACGGCCGCGAGGAGGCCGAGGAGCTGCTTGCGCGCCACTCTGGCGACGTCGACAAGCCCCGCATCCTCGGAACTTTCAACGAGCCGATCGAAGACTGGCTGTCTTTCCTGTGCTTCACCTACTTCACGGACCGCGACGGCAAGTTCCAGCTGAAGAGCCTTGCCGAGTCTTCTTTCGATCCGCTCGCGCGCACCTGCCGCTTCATGCTGACCGAGGAAGCCCACCACATGTTCGTCGGGGAGACCGGCTTGGCGCGCGTGGTGAAGCGAACCTTGGAAGTGATGAAGGAGACCGGCACGGACGACCCGGAGGCGATCCGCCGGCAGGGCGCGGTGGATCTGCCTCTCCTCCAGCGCTATCTCAGTTTCTGGTTCAGTTCCTCGCTCGACCTTTTCGGGTCGGAAGTGTCGTCGAACGCGGCAAGCTCGTTCGCGAACGGCATAAAGGGACGGCCAGACGAGACCACGCAATACCAGGACCACGTGTGTGCCGACGCAACTCGCGAGCTCGATCTGCCCGACGGCCAAGGAGGCCTGAAGAACGAGACCGTGGGAATGCGCAACGCCATGAACGAGGTGCTGCGCGAGGCCTACGTCAAGGACTGCGAGATCGGCCTGAAGCGCTGGAACATGCAGATCAAGCGCGCTGGCTACGCGTTCGAGTTGAACCTCCCTAGCAGCCGCTTCCGCCGCGCGATCGGCGCCTGGGCGAACCTACCGACCGACCTGGAAGGCAAGCCCATCGGCCGCGAGGAGTTCGATCGACGCCTGCCCGGCTGGATCCCCAGCGCCGCCGACAAGACGTTTGTGAAGAGCCTGATGCAGCGCGTCGTGCAGCCGGGGAAGATGGCCAGCTGGATCGCCCCGCCGGATCGCGGCGTCAACAACCTGCCGGTCGACAACGAGTACGTGCGGCTGGCCTGAACGCAGGCCATTCCGCTAGCGAACCGCGACTCGGGCGGGATCCACGAAGCTGAGTCGTGACTTCAGTGCGGGTGTGACGTGAATGATGCCTTCGGCATCGACGAGCATCGCTTGCGAAACGCCCATACGCGCGGCCGCCTTGCTCCAGTCCTGTGAGCCCTCGATGAAGATCGGCTTGGAGGCTGCATCCGATAGCGCTCCCGCCCCTGCTCCGCCCGACACCAGCACGGTGACCGATTCGACTCCCGCAACGGGATAGCCCGTTCGGGGGTCGATGATGTGCGAGTAGCGCTTGCCGTCGATCTCGTAGTAGCGCCGGTAGTCGCCCGAAGTGCCCACCGCCTCGCCGTCGTTCAGCTCGAGGGTGGCGAGGAGACCCGCACCGCGCGGAGCATCCAATCCAACTCTCCAGGCCCGCGCGCCGTTGCGGCCGAGCGCCATGGCGTTGCCGCCGACGTTGATGAGCGCATTCGAGATGCCCTCGACTCGAAGGATCTCCGCGGCGCGGTCGAGCGCGTAGCCCTTGGCGTAGCCGCCGAAATCGACCTGCACCGCAATGTTGGAGCTGGTCACTTCGTCGCCGCGGATGCTGAGATCGCTCATGCGCGGGTTTGCGGCGACCAGCCGTGCGATGTCCTGCGCGCCCGGGACGGGCCCGCCGGGCTTGTCGCGGTGAAAGCTCCACAGGCCCACGAGCTTGCCTATTGCGGGATTGAAGAGATCTCCGGACTTCGCCGCCAGGTCCTGCGATTGCCGGATGAGTGCGGCGATTTCAGGAGTCGTGTGGATGTTTGCCTGGCCGCGCGCGATCGCCTGGTTGAGAGCGACCAGGTCGCCCGATTTCCAGGCGTGCAACTCGCGGTGCATGCGATCGAATTCGCCGAAGACGCGCCCGACGGCAGCCTGCGCATGCACCACGTCGGCATCGAGCACCGTGACCTGCGCGATCGTGCCGAACACATACGAGCTCGCCCGATACTCGTCGGCGCGAGCGTTCGCGAACGCGAGTACGGCAAGAAGCGCGATGGCGGACCGGCCTCGTCCCGCGATCAATGCCGCTCCCAACGACGGTGTCGGGGCTTGAGGAAGAGCCACGCGCCGCTCAACGACAAAACGGTGAGGAGCACGGCCAGGAGATCGACTGCGAGGGGCCCGTAGCGGCCTGCAAATCTCCCGCTGTGCAGATCGAGGAGCAGCTGCTGCACGGAGATGCCCGCATCCAACAACCCCGCGTACTTCTCGCGTTCGGCCGGGGAAAGCTCGGCCGGTGCCGACCACGCGGTCGCGCCGCGCGGCGAGGGCTTCCATGAGAGGGCGTCGCTGCTCTCGAACAGGCCTGACGCGGTCCGCAGCACGAGGCGCTGCGCGCCCGCCCCGATCGCCTGCACCGGCACCTCCGGCAGCGCGTTACTTTCCAATCGGTCGATCAGCGCGCCGTCCTTCCCGTAGATATAGAGGGACGTGCTGCTCGCCACGACTACCATGCCCGGGAGATCGACCAGGCCGACCGGCTGCGGGAGCTTCTCTCCCGAAATCCGGCCATCGAGCAGCCATCGGCCGTTGGCCGCGATGAGGTCGTGGCCTCCCGAGCGAAACGCTTGGCGCGGAAGCTCCGGCATCAAGCCGTACCAGCGCGCAAGCCACGCGGCGTGAACGTACTTGGTATTCAGACCGAGGTCAGCGGTGTGGTTCAGGACGAAGCCTGTCACCGCGAGGAAAAGGAAGAAAACGACCGCAGCGAAGCCGATGCGCGCGTGCCAGCGACGCAGGAACAGGAGCAGCAGGAGTTTCGGGGACACGGCGCTATCCCGCGGGGTTATCGTGGCTGAGGCGCTCGAAAAAGAGAGCGAGCCGCGCCATGCGTTCCATCGCCCCGACCGACAGGGTCGCGCCCACGATGCCGTCGACGTCGCGGTCCAGGCGGTTGTCCCGTACAAGCTTCGCGTCCTTGAACTGTTTCAGGAACGAAGACTGGCGGACCTCCTGCCCTCTGCTTTCGCGGTAGACGAGCACGCGGACGTGGTCGATGCGCCCGTCCACGACGACGAACCCGGCGGTGATCAGCTCCTCTTTCCCCGTTTCCTCGAGAATCCACACGCTCTTGCCGCCTTCGCTCCAATAGCGCTGCCGCAACTGCGCGGGGGCATGGCCTAGAATCGCCCCGACCTGCGCTTGTGTGTCCTTGGTCAGCCAGAGCACCTTGGGCGCAGGCTTCGACCCGAACACCTCCGCAATGAAGGTGTCCGGCTCCTGATAGACCTCGCCTCGCGCGTATCCCGAGGCCGCGCCAAGCATCAGCGTGAATAAGGCAAGCGAGCGGCGCGTCCTCGAGCTCATCAGAACATGAATCCCGCGCCGATATCAAAGCGATCCTGAGATTTGTCGGTCGCGTATCGCTGGATGTCGGCCTTCAGCACCACCTGCGGATGGACCCAGAAATTGACTCCTAAGGTCTTGATGCGCTCGTTGTTGTTCGGGTCCTGGAACAGGTCGTTTCCGGGATCCTCCGCCTGCCTTATAGCGATGCGCTCATAGCGGACGAAGGGGGCCACGTCGAAGTTGCCCTGCTTGTAGACGTGGTACGCAGCCTGAGCGTACCAACCCTTCATCGATTTCGGTGCCGCAAAAGCAGTGACGCTGGGATCGGCGAGATTGGCTGCAACAGTCGCTGCAGTAATCTTGTCGGCGTCGCCCAGCGTGCCCGCCGTATACAGGGCCTGCAAATCGAGGCCGGCTACGCGATATTGTGCGTGGACGTCCCACATGGTGAAACGGGCCGCGACGCCCTGCAGCGCCGGGTTGGACGCTCCGTTCTGGCCGGTGTCACCGGTGAACACGCCACCGCCGACCAGCAAGCCCGGGCGCCGGTAGTTGAGCGCGCCGTAGACCGCGAGATTGCGGGCATTGGCGAGCTGTCCTTCCTGGTGCGCGCTGCGAATCCCCGTGGTCGGATCGTCGAGCTTGCCCGAGTCGAAGGTGGTCGTGACGCCCACATCGTATCTAATGCCTTCGCCCAAGATGCCGTGCATGCCGACGCCGAGTTCGCGCCAGGTGGTCGGGATGACGCGCGTTTCGACCTGGTTGCGCTGCACGCCGTAATAGGTCGGCGGTTCATGGGTTTCGTTGAGGATGCCAAGCGGGATCAGGAACAGGCCGCCCTTGAAATTGACCGCGTCGCTCATCTTGTAGTTCACCCAGGCCTGCTCGATCTCGGCCTCGCCGTGGTCGTCCGCGCTGACGACCGCGTGCTCGAACTCGACTTCGGAATGCAGGGTAAGGCGCTCATCGAAGCGATGGTTGAAACCGAACACGAAACGCTGCAGATCGGCCGTCGCGTTGCCGCTCTGGCGAAACTTGCTGTACCCCACTTCGCCGTAGCCGACGATATTGGTGCCGCCGTTGGCGAGCCCCGAGCTCCGGTCGAGCATCGAGCTGTAGTCGAGTGAATACGGTGAAGCCTGTTGCGGCAGCACGGCCTGCTGGCGCGTCTGCGCCTTGAGATCGTCGATTTCCTGCTGCAGGATCTGCAGTTTTTGGTCTACCGTCTGGCTGAACGCGGGCATTCCTCCGAAGGCGGCGGCCAATGCCAGGGCCAGGGTGGATTTCTTCATGGTGTCTCCTGTTGAGTTGCCGAAGCTGCTTTGACATGGCTGGCTACCTCAGCAGGCGCTGATTGGCTGGCTCCCTGTAACGTATTAAATATCAATACATCAATAAGTTATCAACGATACATAATGTGAAATCGAGGTGGCTTTCCGACGTCGCGGAGGCTGGCGACCTGGCTAGCGGCGCGATAGCGGACGGCGGAAAGCCGCCCGCGGACGGGATTCGGTTAGGGCCGCACGTCTTTGAGTTTGGCTGGCTGGGGTTCCGCGGTGCCGCCCTTGAAGAAGAACGACCAGGCGAGCCACAGTCCCGGCAACAGCACCAGAGCGTAGGAAAGTATGGCGCCGTACTCTCCCTGAGGGCCGTAAGGTTCGGTCGCGACGTGCCAATACGAGTTGTCGATCGGCAGCACGTTCGCTTCGGTGGCTTCGTGGAATGCGTAGACGCACAGCTGCAATGCGAACAGGACCAGAAAAATCGAAGTCACCTGGAAGAAAAGGCCGAGATTGACCCGGTGCCCGTACCGCGACCAGGCCCATGCGAGCGAGGCGGAAAGCGCAATGCCCACGAGCGCGCCCCAGAAAAGCGAAATCGATTCAGCCTGACGTGCGAGGGTCGCGGCGATGAACGCCATCTCCATCCCCTCGCGCGTGATCATGAGGAGCACCACCAGGAACACCCCGATCCAGGGGCCGTTGCCGGCCGACTGAGCCGCCGCTTCCAGCCGCGCGCCCATCTCCCCGCGAAGCCGTTTCGCGTGCTTGAGCATGTAGACGACCATGGAGATGACGAACGCCGCGGCGATCAGGGCGAGCAGCGCTTCCCAGATCGGCTGCACCGCGACCTCGGCGAGGAACACTCCGAGTATGAGCGAAAGCAGCACTGCGATGGCCGTACCCCACCACACCGCCGGCAACAGCACGGGGCGGCCGGTCTTCCTTAGGAAAGCGGCGGCGATCGCGACAATGAGGAAGGCTTCTATGCCCTCGCGCAGCGTGAACACCAGCATCTGCAGCATTTCAGTGAACCTCTCGATCAGGATCAGATACCCAGTTCACACTCTCTCCGATTCAGGCGGTGAGGATCAGCTTGCCGTTTTGGGTCAGGCGCAGGCGGTACTCGCGTCCATTGTGCTCGATGACCAGTTCGCCCCGGTCGCCGAGCAATCGGTTGCTCACCACGCGCCCACTCTGGAGAAGCGTGTTCACAGGCTCTTGATTCGGCACAGCGTTTGCCTCGGGCAGGGGCCGCATAGTTAAATGATAACCGTTCTCATTACCGCATGTCAAATACCTCTGGGGGGGCCGCGTACAATCCCAGCCTCCCCGCATGGACCTAGTGAAAACCGCCCGATTCGCGCTGCTGTTCGCCGCGCTGCTCTGCAGTGAGCTCTGCGCTCAGACCCCGGCGCAGCGCAGCTCACTGCCATCGCGCGAGCCCTTGCCGGCGCAATTGCTCGCGGACCTGCGTCACGGGGGCTACGTCCTCTACTTCAGGCATACGGCGACCGATTTCAGCCAGAACGACGAGAAGATGAAGCGTTACGAGGATTGCGCCGACCAACGCAATCTCATCGACAAAGGCCGCGCCGATGCGCGCGCCGCGGGCGCCGCGATTCGAGAGCTTGGAATTCCCATCGGGCGCGTTCTCGCGAGCCCCTTCTGCCGCACCGTGGAGACGGCGCAGCTGCTCTTCGGGCGGGTGGAGAAGATGACCGAGGTGCGCGGCGGACCCGCGGTGTCGGCCGGGTCAGACCGCTATGCGGCGTTGAAGAAGATTGTGACTACACCGGTTGGCGCCGGCAGCAATCTCGTGGTGGTGAGTCACGGCAACCCGTTCTACAGTGTCGCCGGCCCGCCCTATCTCGCCGAGGGCGAAGCCGCGGTAATCCGGCCGCTCGGGGCGGACTTCCAGGTCCTTGCCAGGGTTCGGATCGACGGCTGGGAGGCCTTGCAGAGCGGCACAGCGAAGTAGCGAGATTCGCAGCTAGAACGAACCGCTCTGCGCGTAGTTCTCGAAGCGCGTGTACTCCCCGAGGAACGTGAGCTTCACCGTGCCGATGGGGCCGTTGCGCTGCTTGAGGATGATGATTTCGGCCATTCCCTTTTCCGGCGTGTCGGGCGTGTAGACCTCCTCGCGGTAGATCGCGAGGATCAGGTCGGCATCCTGCTCGATCGCGCCCGACTCGCGCAGGTCCGACATGATCGGGCGTTTGGGACCGGTGCGCTGCTCGACCGCGCGCGAGAGCTGCGACAGCGCAACGACCGGAACCTTGAGCTCCTTCGCGAGCGATTTCAGCGACCGCGAGATCTCGGAGATCTCCGTGGCGCGGTTCTCGCCTTCGCTCGAAGCCTGCATCAGCTGCAGATAGTCGACGATGATCAGACCGAGCGCACCATATTGGCGGTGCAGGCGCCGCGCCCGCGCGCGCAGCTCCAGGGCGTTCAACGCGCCCGATTCGTCGACGAGTATCGGCGCGTCGTGCAGCTTGCCCACGGCGTTGGTAAGCCGGTTCCAGTCGTCATCAGACAATCTTCCGGTACGCAGCTTGTGCTGGTCGAGCCGGCCGATCGAGCCGAGCAGGCGCATCGCGAGCTGGCTGCCCGACATTTCCATGCTGAACACCGCCACCGGAAGCTTGTTTTCCACTGCGACGTGCTCGGCGATATTGAGCGCCAGCGCCGTCTTCCCCATCGACGGACGCCCGGCAATGATGATCAGATCCCCGGGCTGCAATCCCGAGGTGTCGCGGTCCAGGTCGCGATAGCCGGTCGGAATGCCGGTGATATCCGAGGGATTGTCCTTGTGGTACAGGAGATCGATGCGCTCCATGACCTGCGTCAGCAGCGGTTGGATCTCCATGAAGCCCTGGCGGGTCCTCGCGCCGGCCTCGGCGATCTGGAAGATCTTGGACTCGGCTTCGTCGAGCAGCTGGCCGACTTCCTTGCCCATGCGGTTCAGCGCACCGTCGGCGATCTCGGTGGAGACTTCGATGAGCCTTCGCAGGACCGCGCACTCGCGCACGATCTCGGCGTAGCGCCTGACGTTGTGCGCCGAAGGCGTGTTCCCGGCGAGGGCCGCGAGATAGGTGATGCCACCGGTCTTGTCCTTGTCCTCGCTCACCTTGATGGCTTCGTCCACGGTGACCACGTCGGCGGGCTTGCCCCGCTCGATCAAGCGCGAGATCTGGCGGAAGATCCGGCGATGGTCGTCGCGGTAGAAGTCGGAGTCGGCAAGCACGTCGCCGACCCTGTCGAAGGCGCCGTTGTCGATCAGCAGGCCTCCGAGCACCGACTGCTCCGCGTCGATCGAGTGCGGCGGGAGCTTGAGATTCAACAGCTGGGAATCGGTCGAGACTTGAGTTACGGGCTGGGCCATGGAAGACGATCGAGGCTGACTGCGGCCACTCTACCGCGTCCGTCCGCGGCGCACAACGACGCACGAACAAAAAAGGCCGCGCGAGGGCGGCCTTTTCGATCAAGAGCTTGGCGCTATTGCTCGGCGGTCTCGCCGAGCACTGAAACCTTGATGTGCGCCAGGACGTCTGCGTGCAGCGCGACAGAGACTTCGTGGTCGCCGACGGTCTTCAACGGCCCTTGCGGCAGGCGGATCATCGCTCGCTCGACCTCGAATCCCTGGGCTTTCAACGCGTCGACGATGTCGACGTTGGTGACCGAACCGAACAGGCGGCCGTCGACCCCCGCCTTCTGGGTGATCTGCACCAT
>Ga0137409_10004936_pt1 | contig 13952 bp, 10 predicted proteins | sample CZODoug1_16funga_FD_122059 | JGI IMG/M metagenome (GOLD analysis project Ga0137409, IMG submission 122059) | Vadose zone soil fungal communities from Angelo Coast Range Reserve, California, USA - CZODoug1_16fungal (Hybrid Assembly) | ecosystem: Environmental > Terrestrial > Soil > Vadose zone... | reverse complement strand
GCCAGCGCGGTCGCGATCGCGATCCCGGCCGACGGACCGTCCTTCGGCACCGCCCCCGCCGGCAGGTGCAGGTGCACGTCGGTCTGCGTGAACGCGTCCAGCGGAATCCCGAGCGGTCCCGCGCGGGCCCGCAACAGGCTCCACGCCGCCTGAGCGGATTCCTTCATCACGTCTCCCAGCTGCCCGGTCAGGGTGATCTGCCCCTTCCCGGGCATCTGAATCGCCTCGATGAACATGATATCGCCGCCCACGGGCGTCCATGCGAGCCCGGTCGCCACGCCCACCTCGGCCTCCCGCCCCGCCACCTCGCTCTGGACCTTGGGCTGCCCCGCGAACTTCTCGAGGTTCTTCGCGGTGATCTTGATGGCCGCCGTCCGTCCCTCGACCACTTCGAGTGCGGCCTTGCGGAGCACACCTTGAATCTCCCGCTCGAGCTGGCGCACGCCGGCTTCCCGCGTGTATTCACCGATCAGGCGCTCCAGCGCCCCGTCGGCGATGTTTGCCCGCTCCATTTGGAGCCCCGTCTCCTTCAGCTGGCGCGGCAGCAGATAGCGTTTAGCGATCGCGAGCTTCTCGCCGGGCGTGTACCCCGGCAAGGTGAGGACTTCCATCCGGTCGAGCAGCGGGTCGGGGATCGGCGCGAGACTGTTAGCCGTGGCGATGAACATCACGCCCGACAGATCGAACGGCACCTCGAGATAGTGATCCACGAAGGTGCTGTTCTGCGCCGGGTCGAGCACCTCGAGCAGCGCGGCCGTCGGATCACCGCGCACATCGGAGCCCATCTTGTCCACCTCGTCGAGCATCAACAGCGGGTTGCGGGTCTCGCAGCGCTGCAGCGCGTGAATGATGCGTCCCGGGAGCGCGCCGACGTAGGTGCGCCGGTGGCCGCGCACCTCCGCCTCGTCGCGCACGCCACCCAGCGATACGCGCGTGAAGCGCCGCCCCAGGGCCTCCGCGATACTCTGGCCGAGCGAGGTCTTGCCGACGCCGGGCGGGCCCACGAAACACAGAATGCCGCCGCGCGCCGCGGGGTTGAGGGTCCGGACCGCCAGGTACTCGAGGATCCGCTCTTTCACCGTTTTCAAGTCATAGTGATCTCGGTCCAGGATATCGCGGCCGGCCTTCAGATCGAGCCGGTCCTCCGAGGTGCGGCCCCAGGGCAGCGACGCGATGACCTCGAGGTAGGTGCGGGCCACGTGGTACTCGGCCGACTGCGGCGACATCTGGCGCAGCCGCTTGAGCTCCCGGTCCACGACCTTCTTGGCCTCCTCGTGGAGCCCGGCGGCCTCGAGCCGGCCGGCCAGCTCGGTCAGCTCGTCGTCGCCCTCTTCCTCGCCCAGCTCCTGGCGGATCACGCGCAGCTGCTCGCGCAGCACGTACTCCCGCTGATTCTGGTCGAGCCGCGTGCGCACCTTCTCCTGAATCTGACTGCCCACCTCGAGGACCTGCAGCTCCTGGCCCAGCAGCTCGGCGAGCCGCTCGAGGCGCCGGTTCACGTCGTCGATCGCCAGCAGCTCGGCCTTGGCCGGGAGGGCCAGGTCCAGGTTCGCGGCCACGAAATCGGCCAGCTTGCCGCCTTCGGTGATGCCGACCAAGACTTCGTGCAGCTCCTCTCCCAGGTAGGGCGCGATGTCGATCACGCGGGAGAACTGAGCGTGCACGGTGCGCTTCAGCGCTTCGGTGCGGGCGTCTTCGGGCAGGTTGCTGACGAGGGTATCGTAACCGGCCACCAGCCAGTGCTCCATCGGCGTCACTTCGGTGAGCCGCGCCCGCTCGAGTCCCTGCACCATGACGCGCACCGAGCCGTCGCCCAGCTTGAGCATGCGTACCACGGTGCCGAGCGTGCCGACCTCGTACAGCTCGTCGGCGCGCGCGTGCATCACGGCGCCCTCGGGCGGCTCGGTGCCGCCCAGCGGCCGCACCACGCCGAGCAGCAGGCGCTTGTTGCCCTGGACCACCTCGTCGATCAGCTGGACGGCGTGCGGATCGGTGAGCGCCATGGGCAGCACGACGTGCGGGTAGACCACGATCCGGCCGAGCGGCAGGACGGGGAGACGATCCACTTACTGCACCCGCACCGACTGCGGGCCCGAGAGGCGGACCGGAAGCTTCGCCAGCCGGACCTCGAGGAAGCCCTGCTCGTAGTTCGCTCGAATGCTCTCGGGATCGACCGGCCCGGGAAGGCGGAAGCGGCGCTCGAACGGACCGACCTGCACTTCCATCGCGTGGTAGTGGGGCTTGCCCTCGTGGCGCCGGGCGGCGCGCTCGCCGGCGATGATCAGCACGCCGTCCACGTACTGGACCGTGAAGTCCTCGGAGCGCATCCCGGCGATGTCCATGTAGACCACCAGCGCCTGGTCGGTCTCGTAGATGTCGGTCGGCGGCTTCCACTTGGACGAGGCGACGAAGCCCACCGGCCGGCCGTGAGCGACTTCGTTGAAATAGACCTCGAGCTCTTCCGCCGGATGCACCGTGAAAGAGCCCGAACCGCGGGAGGACCGGCCCGAGGACCCGCCGCTATCGGGCATGGCCCCCTCCTACCACGGCCGCGCGCACCGGGGGGGGCGGCGCGTACAGCGGATACTGCTCGGCCAGCTCGCGCACCTCGGCTTTCACGCGCGCGATGGTCGCGTCGTCCTTGTTCGTGAGCACGGTGTCGATGAACTCCGCCACTTTGAGCATTTCGGCCTCGGTGAAGCCACGCGTGGTCACGGCCGGCGTGCCGATGCGCACCCCGCTCGTGACGAATGCCTTCTGGGGATCGCCGGGAATCGTGTTCTTGTTCACGGTGATGCCGGCGCGGTCGAGCAGCTCCTGCGCCTCTTTGCCGGTCACCTGCTTGGGACGCAGGTCCACGAGCATCAGGTGGGTGTCCGTCCCGCCCGACACGATCGCATAGCCCCGCTCCACCAGCGCCGCGGCGAGGGCCTGCGCGTTGCGCACGACCTGCGCGGCGTAGGTCTTGAACTCCGGTGTCAGCGCTTCCCCCAGAGCCACCGCCTTGGCCGCGATCACGTGCTCGAGCGGGCCGCCCTGGAGACCGGGAAACACCTGCTTGTCGACGTCCTTCCCGAACCGCTCCTGGCAGAGGATCAAACCGCCGCGTGGACCACGCAGGGTCTTGTGGGTGGTGGTCGTGACGATGTGCGCGTGCGGCACGGGCGAAGGGTGGAGCCCGGCGGCCACGAGCCCGGCAATGTGCGCCATGTCCACGATGAACATCGCGCCAACCTCGTCGGCGATGCTCTTGAGCGTCGCGAAATCGATGATGCGCGCATAGGCGCTACTGCCGCCGATCAGGATGCGCGGCCGCTCGCGGCGCGCGACGTCGCGCACCTGGTCATAGTCGATGCGGCCCGTGTCCTCACGCACGCCGTAATGCGTCGCGCGGAACAGCGTCCCCGAAAAGTTCACCGGCGCGCCGTGAGTCAGGTGGCCGCCATGCGGTAGCGCCAGTCCGAGCAGCGTATCGCCCGGCTTCGCCACGGCGAGGTAGGCGGCCATGTTCGCCTGCGCCCCGGCGTGCGGCTGCACGTTGACGTGCTCGGCCTTGAACAGCGCCTTGGCGCGATCGATGGCGAGCTGCTCGACTTCGTCCACGATCTCGCAGCCGCCATAGTACCGCTTCCGCGGCAGCCCCTCGGCGTACTTGTTGGTGAGCGCCGTGCCCATCGCCTCGAGCACCGCCACCGACACGAAGTTCTCGCTCGCGATCAGCTCCAGCCCGTGCTCCTGCCGCTCCACCTCCCGGCGGATCAGCTGGAAGACGGTCGGGTCCGCCTTGGCGAGCGGGGCGCGGCGATCGATCATGCGTCGATCTTTGCGACGCGCCGCTCGTGGCGCCCGCCTTCGAACGCCGTGTCGAGCCACTTGTGCAGGATCTCCATCCCCTCCTCCTCGCTCACGAATCGCGACGGCAGCACCAGCACGTTCGCGTCGTTGTGCTTGCGCGCCAGCTCCGCCACCTCCGGACTCCACGCCACCGCCGCCCGCACCCGCGGAAAGCGGTTGGCCACGTACGCCATACCGAGCCCCGTCCCGCACGTCAGCACGCCGCGCTTCACGATGCCCTTGCTCACCGCCTGGGCCACCGGGCGGCCGAAGTCGGGATAGTCGTCCGCGGGGTCCATCGCCTTGGGGCCCGCGTCCACGGGCTCGTAGCCCAGCCGCTTCAGCTCGTCCACGAGCTTCTGCTTCAACTGGAAGCCCGCATGGTCCGCGCCCACATAGATCTTCTCAGACAAAGTTGCGCCGCACCTTGGCGATCGCGGCGATGCGTTGCTCCGCCAGCCGGTCCGCCGCCCGGTAGCTGGGGCACCCCTCCTCGCGCGCGATCTCGAACACGCGCAGCAGGGTGTCGTAGATCTCTCCCGCCTTGGAGCGGGCCCGCTCGGGCGCCCAGCCGTGCAGCTCGGCGTTGACGTTGATCAGGCCGCCGCCGTTGATCACATAGTCGGGCGCGTAGGTGATGCCGCGCCGCTCCAGCAGATCGCCGTGCCGGTCTTCGGCGAGCTGGTTGTTCGCCGCGCCGGCCACGATCTCGACCTGCAGCCGCTGGACCGTGTCGTCGTTGATCACCGCTCCGAGAGCGCAGGGGGCGAAGATGCTCGCCCGCACGTCGTAAATCGCGTCCGGCGAGACCGCTTTGGCTGCGGAGTCCTCCACCACGCGCTTCACGCGCTGCGGGTCGATGTCGGTGCAGGTGATGCTCGCCCCCTCCGCATGCAGCAACTTGGCCAGATGATAGCCTACGGAGCCGCATCCCTGCAAAGCGACGGCCTTGCCGGACAGGCTGTCGGACCCGGAGCGGTAGCGGACGCAGGCTTTGATGCCGCGGTACACGCCGAAGGCGGTGACGGGGGACGGGTCCCCCGACCGGCCGATCAGGCCGGTGACGTGGTTCGTCTCCGCTTTGATGTACTCCATGTCGGCGGTGCTGGTGCCCACGTCCTCGGCCGTGATGTAGCGCCCCTTGAGCGATTCGACGTGGCGCCCGTGGGCGCGGAACAACGCCTCGCGCCGCGTGGTGCGGTTGTCGCCGATGATGACGCCCTTCCCGCCGCCCAGGTTGAGCCCCGCCACCGCCGCTTTGTAGGTCATGCCGCGCGCCAAGCGGAGCGCGTCGATCAGGGCGTCGCGGTCGCTCTGATAATTCCAGAAACGGGTGCCGCCCAACGCCGGCCCCAGCACCGTCGAATGAATGGCGATGAGGCCGCGATACCCGGTGGAGGGATCGAAGTACGCGCTGACCTGCTCGTGCTCGTGCTCGGCGAGGAGGGAGAAGAAATCGAAGCCCTCGCCTTCCCCGGGCTTGCGCCCGGGGTCAGCAGCAGCGCTAGGCGCGGGGGTAGAGACCGCGGGCGACGATGATCCGCTGGATTTCGCTGGTGCCTTCATAGATCTCCGTCACCTTGGCGTCCCGGAACAGCTTCTCCACGGGGAAATCGCGCATGTACCCGTACCCGCCGAACAGTTGCACCGCCTGCGTGGTCACCCACATCGCGGCCTCCGAGGCGAACAGCTTGGCCATGCTCGCCTGCGTGGTGGTGTCCTCGCCCCGGTCCCGGCGCGCCGCGACCGAGTGCGTCAGCGCGCGGGCCGCCTCGACCCGCGTCGCCATGTCGGCGAGCTTGAACTGCACTCCCTGGAATTCTCGCAGCGGCCGGCCGAACTGCCGCCGCTCGGCGCAATAGGCCACCGAGTGCTCGAGCGCCCGGCGCGCGATCCCGACCGCCTGCACCGCGATGCCCAGGCGACCGGCGTCGAGCCCCTCCATTGCGTACCCGAACCCCTCCCCTTCCTCCCCCAGGAGGTGGTCGGCCGGCAGGCGCACGTCCTCGAGCGCGAGCGCCACCGTGTTCGAGGCGCGGAGGCCCATCTTATCCTCAGGCTTCCCCGGACGATAACCGGCGACGTCGGTGGGCACAATAAAGGCGCAGATTCCGCGCTCGGAGCGGGCCATCACCGTCATGACGTCGGCCGTGCCGCCGTTGGTGGCCCAGGCCTTCGTGCCCGACAGCACCCAGCGATCGCCGTCGCGCACCGCCCGCGTGCACAGCGCCGCGGCGTCGGAGCCGGACTCCGGCTCGGACAGCGCGAAGCCGGCCAGCACCTCACCACGCGCCATCGACTTCAACCAGCGGTCTTTTTGCGCGGCGCTGCCGTGACGCACCAGCATCGTGGTCGGAATGGCGTTGTGGATCGAGAGCGAGACGGCGACGCTCGCATCCGCGGCGGCGATCTCCTCGAGCGCCAGCATGGAGGTGACGGTGTCGAGCCCCATCCCGTCGTACTCCTCGGGGGCGCACATGCCGAGGAACCCGAGCCGGCCGAGCTCGTCGATCACCTCGCGGTCGAAGTGCGCCCGACGGTCCCATTCCGCGGCGAACGGCTCGATCTTGGTGCGCGCGAATTCGCGCGCCAGCTCGACGATCTGACGCTGCGTCTCGGAGAGGCCCGGCGGCTCAATCGCGGTAGACATAAAAGCCGCGCCCGCTCTTCCGGCCCAGGCGGCCGGCCGCCACCATCGTCCGCAACAGCGGCGCCGCCCGGTACTTGTCGTCCCCCAGGTCGCGCTGCAGCACTTCGAGGATCGCGAGACACACGTCGAGCCCGACTAAGTCGGCGAGCGCGAGCGGCCCGAGTGGATGGTTCATCCCCAGCTTCATGACCGTGTCGATCGCCTCCGGCGTCGCCACGCCCTCCATCACGCAGAAGATCGCCTCGTTGATCATCGGCATCAGCACGCGGTTCGACACGAAGCCGGGCGCGTCATTGACCACGACCGGCGTCTTCTCGAGCGCCTTCGCCGTGTCCACCACCTTCGCCACGGTCTCGTCGCGCGTCTCGAGCCCGCGAATCACCTCGACCAGCGGCATCACCGGCACCGGGTTCATGAAGTGCATCCCGATCACCTGGGGGGCGCGCTTGGTCTGGGCGGCGAGGGTGGTGATCGAAATGGACGATGTATTGCTCGCGAGGATCGCGGCAGGCGGCGCCAGCCGGTCCAGGTCGCGGAAAATCCTGAACTTCACGTCGGGCTGCTCGGTCGCGGCTTCGACCACCAGCTCGGCGTCCGACACCGCGTCGAGGCTCATGGAGGTCCGGATCCGCGCCAGCGCCGCGTCGCGCTGCGAAGCAGTGACGGTTCCCTTCTTCACCTGCCGCTCGAAGTTGGCGCGAATGACGGCGATCACGCGCTCGAGCAGACCGGGGAGGACGTCGATCAGGGTGGTGTCCCAGCCGTGCTGGGCGAACACGTGGGCGATGCCGTTTCCCATCGTGCCGGCGCCCACCACCGCGACGCGGCTCATGCCGTAAACGAGCCGCGCGCCGTCATAGGCGCGCGCGCAGGGGACTCAGGGCGGGCCGCAGGAGGGCGCCTGCGATGATCAGTTTTGCCAGGTCGCCCAGCAGGAACGGCCAGGTGCCGAGTCGCGCGGCGTCGTGCAGGCTGTGCGTGATGATCAGCAGCTGCGCCAGGCCACCGAGGTGAATGAGCGCGAGGCTCGTGAGCACCGCGACAGCCAGTCGGGCCCATCGGCGCCCATCGCCCGCGAGCCGACCCACGGCGTATGCGGCGATCGGATAAGCCAGCAGGTAGCCGCCCGTCGGGCCGAACAACCGGGCGACGCCCGGCGCGCCGAACGGTGTGAAGATCGGGAGGCCCGCGGCGCCAAGTGCGAGATACAAGAGCAGCGAGGCGGCGCCGAGCCGGGGCCCGAGCAAGCCGCCCACGATCAGCACGGCCAACGGCTGCAGCGTCATCGGGACCGGCGTGCCCGGCAGCGGAATCGCAACCTGGGCCGCGAGCGCCACGACGGCGACGCCCAGCAGGACGGCGAGCACGCGCCGGCCGGTGAGAGACGGAACGGACACGACGGCGGTCTGAGCCTGCATCAGAGCATCTCCACGCTGAGGGCCACGGCGTTGCCGCCCCCGAGACACAGGGTGGCGAGGCCGGTTGTTTGTTTGCGGTCCTTCAAGGCGAACAGCAGGGTGGTGAGGATGCGCGCGCCGGACGCGCCGATCGGGTGCCCGAGGGCGATGGCGCCGCCGTTCACGTTCACCCGGTCCCAATCCCAGCCAAGGGCGCGCCCATCGGCGATGGCCTGAACGGCGAAGGCCTCATTCGCTTCGATCAGATCGTAATCGCCGATGGTGGTCTTGGCCTTCTTCATGAGATTCTGCACCGCGACGATGGGTGCGAAGAACAGATCCTTGGGCTCGCCGCCGGCGCTGGCGTACGCGGTGATGCGGGCCAGCGGCTTGAGGCGGTGCGCCTTGGCAAACGCCAGCGACGTGACGACCAGCGCGCTCGCGCCGTCGTTCAACCCAGGCGCGTTGCCCGGCGTGACCGTCCCGTCCTTCTCGAAGGACGGCCTGAGCGCGGCCAGCGCGTCGAGCGAGGTCTCCTTGCGGGGACCCTCGTCTTTCTCGACCACGGTCGGCCCCTTCTTCCCGGGAATCTCGACCGGGACAATCTCCGCCTTGAAGCGGCACGCCTCCATGGCGGCCACCGCCTTCTGGTGGCTCGCCAGTGCGAACGCGTCCTGGTCGGCGCGCGACACGCCGGCCTTCTTGGCCGTGTATTCGGCGAGGTTACCCATGTGGGTGTTCGAAAACGAGTCCCACAACCCGTCGTGGATCATACCGTCCACGAGCTCGCTGTTGCCCGCCTTGATCCCGCCGCGCATCCCGTAGACGTAGTGCGGCGCGTTCGACATCGACTCCATCCCGCCCGCCACGATGCACTGCTCGTCGCCCGCGCGAATCGCCTGGGCGGCGAGCATCACGGCCTTGAGTCCCGAGCCGCACACCTTGTTGACGGTCAGCGCGGGGATCGTCCCCGGGAGACCGGCGTGGATCGCCGCCTGGCGGCCCGGCGCCTGGCCGACACCGCCCTGGAGCACGTTGCCCATGATCACTTCTTCGACCGCGCCGTCCTCGATGCCGGCGCGGCGGACGGCCTCGCGGATCACGAGGGCACCGAGCCGGGGCGCCGGCAGCGCGGACAGGCCGCCGAGATACCTGCCGATCGGGGTGCGGACGGCGGAGAGAATGACGGGGGTGGTTTGGTCGCTCGTACTCATCCGGCCTTCGGTTTAACCCCGGGCTCGCGCCCGGGGTTAGTTAGTCTCCTCCGGGGTTCACTGACCCGGGCGCCAGCCCGGGGTTCAAGCCCGGGGATCACAGATCTCAAACTAACGGGACCAGGCTCCTCGTGCGAACCTCCTCCGTGAGCTTTGCCACGAAGTCGGCAACCGACAGCACCACCTGCTTCTTCCCTTCTCCCCGTCCCCGCACCGCGACCGAGCCCGCCTCGGCCTCGCGCTGCCCTACCACCGCCATGTACGGGATCTTCTGCAGCTCGCCGTCACGGATCCGGTAGTTGAGCGTCTCGTTGCGCTCGTCGAGATGCGAGCGGATGCCCGCCGCGCGCAGGCGCTCGTGTACCGCGCGCGCAGCAGGCGCCTGCGCGTCCGAAATGGGCAGCACGCGGACCTGCTCGGGGGCGAGCCAGAGCGGGAACGCTCCCGCGAAGTGCTCGATCAGGAACCCGACGAACCGCTCCAGCGTGCCGAAGATCGCACGGTGGATCATGACCGGTCGGTGCGGCCGGTTGTCCTCGCCCGTGTACTCGAGTCCAAAACGCTCGGGCTGCTCGAAATCCAGCTGGATCGTGGCGCCCTGCCACTCGCGGCCGATGGCGTCGTTGAACTTGATGTCGATCTTCGGTCCGTAGAACGCCCCCCCGCCCTGGTCGATGCGGTACGTCGCGCCGCGGTGCTTGAGCGCCTGCTCGAGCGCCCGCTCCGCCTGATCCCAGGTCGCGTCGGTGCCCAGTTTCTTGTCGGGGCGCGTCGCCAGGTCGAGGCGGTAGGAGAGCCCAAAGGTCTTCCCGAAAACCAGCTCCACAATATCGAGGAGCTGGAAAATCTCCTGCTCGATCTGGTCCTCCCGCAGGAAGATGTGCGCGTCGTCCATCGTGAGCCCGCGCACGCGCAGCATCCCATGCAGCGTCCCCGATCGCTCGTTGCGGTACACGTTGGCGATCTCGGCGAGCCGGACCGGCAGGTCGCGGTAACTGCGTTGCTGCGAGGCGTAGATGAGGATGTGCATCGGGCAATTCATCGGCTTCACCCGATAGCGCACGGATTCCGCCTCTCCTTCCCCCGCGGCCATGGGTGGGAACTGGTTCGCCGCATAGAGCGGGAGGTGTCCCGAGCGCAGGAACAATTCCTCGCGGGTCACGTTGGGCGTGTAGACCAGCGAATAGCCGCGCTCCAGGATCGTGTCCTCGATGAAGCGCCGCAGCTGGTGCTGGATCATCGCGCCCTTCGGGTGCCAGAACACCAGCCCCGGGCCCACATCCTCCTGGATCGAATACAGGTCGAGCTGCTTCCCCAGCACCCGGTGGTCGCGCTTCCTGGCCTCCTCGAGGCGCCGCAGGTAGCCCTCGAGGTCGTCCTTGGTGAACCAGGCCGTTCCGTAGATGCGCTGCAGCATCTGGCGGCGCTCGTCGCCCCGCCAATAGGCGCCGGCGGCGTTGAGCAGCTTGAAGTGCTTGATCCGCCCGGTGCTCGGCACGTGAGGCCCGCGGCACAGGTCCACGAACGGACCGTCGGTGTAGACCGAGATCACCTCGTTCGGCCCGAGGTCTTCGATGCGCTCGAGCTTGAGCGGGTCATCCTTGAAGCGCCGCTTCGCTTCCGCGCGATCCACCTCCTCGCGCACGAACGGGTAATCGGCCTTCACGACCTCCCCCATCTTCTTTTCGATCGCTGCGAGATCCTCCGGCCCGAAGGGCCGCTCCACCGCGAAGTCGTAGTAGAAGCCGTCCTCGATCGGGGGGCCGAATCCGATCTGCGCGTGGGGGAACAGCTGCCGCACCGCCGTCGCCAGGACGTGGGCCGAGGAGTGGCGCAGCACCTCCAGCGCCTGCGGGTCCTTGTCCGTGAGGATCGACACCTTCGCCTCGTCGGGCAGCGGGCGCGACAGGTCCCAGACGTGGCCGTTCACCCGTGCGGCGAGCGCCGCCTTCGCGAGCCCCGGCCCGATGGCCTTGGCGAGGTCGGCGCCCGTGGAACCGGCAGGGACACGCTTCTCGCTCCCGTCGGGGAGCGTGACGCGAATTTCGGAGGGCATGAGACTAGTTGGCCGGCTGGCCGGTGGCCGCTGGTGTGCCCGTCAAGGGCGGCACGCGGCGTCCGTCGCGGAAGTACAGCACGACGGTGAATACGATCACCGCGGCGATGGCGAACCAGCGCGCGATGCGGCTGGTCGGAAGGACGCTAGATTCGTCGGCCATTTGGAGAGAATTCTAGCAGGATGGGGGAGGACGGGCGAGGTTAGAGGAGACAGAAAGTTGGGGGAGGTTGGGGAGGTTAGGGGAGGTTGGGCCGCTCGCGTCTGAACCTCCTCCAACCTCCCCAACCTCCTCTAACCTCCCCCACCCTGCCTATTATAAGGAATGACCGCGACGCGCTTCGACCTTTCTCCCCAATACGACCCGCACGCCGTCGAGCGCCCGCTGTACCGGCGCTGGGTCGAGCGCGGCGTGTTCACGGCCCGGGTAGACTCACCGAAGCCGCCGTACGTGATCGTGATCCCCCCGCCCAACGTCACGGCCGTGCTGCACATGGGCCAGGGGCTGAACAACGTGACGCAGGACGTGCTCATCCGGTTCGAGCGGATGCGCGGCCGCGAAGCCCTGTGGCTTCCCGGCACCGACCACGCCGGCATCGCTACCCAGAACGTGGTGGAGCGCATCATCGCGACGGAGGGCAAGAGCCGCTTCGACCTCGGCCGGGAAGCGTTCGTCGCGCGGGTGTGGGCCTTTGTGAAGGAGACCGGCGCCACGATTCTCGAGCAGCTCAAGGTGATCGGCGCGTCCTGTGACTGGACCCGAACGCGGTTCACGCTCGACCCGGCCTACTCGCGTGCGGTGCGGGAAGTGTTCGTGACACTGTGGGAAGAGGGGCTCATTTACCGCGGCCACCGGGTCATCCATTGGTGCCCGCGCTGCCTCACGGCGTTGTCGGACGAGGAAGCCGAATCGAAGGACATCGACGGCAAGCTGTACTTCATCCGCTATCACGTGGAAGGCGGCCCCAAACCCTACCTGACCGTGGCCACCACGCGCCCCGAAACGATGCTGGGCGACACGGCGGTGGCGGTGAATCCCAAGGACCCGCGTCATCGGGGCTTCGTGGGCAAGGTGGCCAGGGTGCCGATCATCGACCTGCCGGTGCCGATCATCGCCGATGAGGCAGTCGAGCCCGGGTTCGGGACTGGATTCGTGAAGGTGACCCCGGCGCATGACGCCACCGACTTCGAGATCGGGCTGCGGCACAAGCTCGAGATGCCCCTGGTGATGACCGAGGACGGGCGGATGGAGCATCCCACCCGCGTGCCGAAGACGCTCGCCGACCTCGATCGCTTCGACGCGCGCGAAAAGATCGTGGACATGCTCAAGGAGCGCGGTCTGCTCGAAAAGGTCGAGCCGCACCGGCATGCGGTGCGCCACTGCTATCGGTGCGACACGGTGGTGGAGCCGCGGCTGTCCGATCAGTGGTTCGTGAAGATGAAACCGCTGGCGCAACCGGCGCTCGAGGCGTACCGCACCGGGGCCATTCGCCTGGTGCCCGAGCGGTGGGGCGCGACGTATGAGCACTGGATGGAGAACATCCGGGACTGGAACATCTCGCGACAGCTGTGGTGGGGCCATCGCATCCCGGTGTTCACGTGCACCAAGTGTGTCCCTCCCCGGCAGTGGGCCGACCGCGAGGACCCCAAGGCGTGCCCCGAGTGCGGCGGCCCGGTCGAGCAGGATCCCGACGTGCTCGACACCTGGTTCTCATCCTGGCTGTGGCCGTTCGCCACGCTCGGCTGGCCGGACGAGACGCCCGACCTGAAGCGCTTCTATCCGGGCCATACGCTGGTGACCGCGCCCGAGATCCTGTTTTTCTGGGTGGCGCGGATGATCATGGCCGGCTACCACTTCCGTGCAGACCGTCCGTTCGCGACGGTGTATCTGCACGGCACGGTGCGGGACACGCAGCACCGCAAGATGTCCAAGTCGCTCGGCAACGGCATCGATCCGCTCGACGTGGTTGGCAAGTTCGGCGCGGACGCGCTGCGCTGGACGACCATCGCCGGCGTGTCGCTCGGGTCGGACCTGATCCTCGACCCCAATGACCTGGAGACGACGTTCGCGCCCGGCCGGAACTTCGCGAACAAGCTCTGGAACATCGGACGGTTCATCCTGGCGCAGCTGCCGGAGCGGGTGCAGTCGGTCGAGGCGCTCGACCTCGAGCGCTTGCCGCTGGCGGATCGCTGGATCTTGTCGCGCGCGCAAGGCGCGATTAGCGACGCGACAGCGGCGCTCGAGCAGTTCCGGCTCGACGACGCCGCGAAGCGCTGCTTCGAGTTCGTATGGAAGGAATTGGCGGATTGGTACGTGGAGGCGGTAAAGCCCCGACTCGCTCCGGACGCGGCATCCCCCTCCGCAGCAGCCCAGCGGGCGCCCGCTGCTTCGGGGGATGCCGCGTCCGTCGCTGCGGCGCACGCTGTGCTCGCGTACTGCTTTGACGCGGCGCTCCGCCTGCTGCACCCCGTCGTCCCTTTCATCACCGAAGAGCTGTGGCAGAAGCTGCCGGGCCGGAGAGGCGACGAGCTGCTCGCGGCGGCCGCCTGGCCTCAGGCGCGACCCCAATGGGCCGACGTTGCTGCGGAGCGCGAGTTCGCGCACGCGCAGAGCGCGATCGCCGCAACGCGCAACATCCGGGCCGAGTATGGCATTCCGCCGAAGACACACACGCCGCTGGTGCTCACGCCGCGGACCGAGGAAGCGCGCCGGACCTTCGAGCGCGAAGACCAGACGATTAGGGTGATGTCGGGAAGCTTGCGGCTGACGGTGGGCGTTCCCGACGTAGACATGGTGGGTG
>Ga0137409_10004935_pt1 | contig 13954 bp, 13 predicted proteins | sample CZODoug1_16funga_FD_122059 | JGI IMG/M metagenome (GOLD analysis project Ga0137409, IMG submission 122059) | Vadose zone soil fungal communities from Angelo Coast Range Reserve, California, USA - CZODoug1_16fungal (Hybrid Assembly) | ecosystem: Environmental > Terrestrial > Soil > Vadose zone... | reverse complement strand
ACCGATTTTGTCGCGCAGAGCACGCAAACACCTGGTGCCGCCAACGCGCTGCCGCTGTTTGGCCCGATCGTGATGAGCGAGATCATGTACAACCCGCTCGCCCCGGGCGATGAGTTCATCGAGCTTCAGAATCTGACGGGTTCCACGTTCTCGCTGTACGACGCGGTGAACAGCGACGGATGGAAGTTCAACGAAGGTGTCGATTTCACCTTCGGCGTGAATGATTCGCTGCCCTCCAGTGGATATGGACTGGTGGTCGGCATTGCTCCCGCACTGTTCAGAACTCGCTACAGCATCCCCGCCAACGTGCCGATTTTTGGCCCGTGGGTCGGTGCATTGGATGACAACGGCGAGAACGTCAAGCTCTCCAAGCCCGGCACGCCGCAGGTGACGCCGTTGGGCACGGTCGTGCCATACATCATCGAAGACCAGGTCCATTACAACGACAAAGCGCCCTGGCCGGCCGATTCGGACGGACTCGGGCCGTCGCTGATGCGCACGCCCTCGTCGGCATATGGAAATGACGCGGGGAATTGGACGGCCGGGCCAACCGGCGGCACGCCCGGCGCGGCCTTTGTCCCGCCGGCAAATCCGTACGCGCTGATCGCCAGCGCAACGGGAACGAGCACGGTGACTTTGACGTGGACGGATTTCTCCAACTCAGAGAATGGTTTCAAGGTGGAGCGTTCCACCGACAACCTGAACTTCACGCAGATTGGCACGACCGGATCGAATCAGGTCACTTACAACGACTCCGGCCTGACGCCGGGGACGCGCTATTTTTATCGCGTGCGCTCTTATAACAATGCCGGGAACTCAACCTATTCCAACAAGGCCAGCGCGCTTACTCAGGCATCGCAGACGGTCACCCTGATCGGCACGCCAACAGCTCCAAGCTCCAACCCATTCACCGATACCTGGAAGTATTACCAGACCGAAGCTGCCGGTCCGGCCAATGACGGTGCCGGCCGCGATTGGAAGAACAGGCAATACGATGAAACGCCCGCCGGTTGGGCCGGACCCAGCCCAGGGCTCCTGTATGTTGAAAACGCAGTGCTGGGCGCGCCCAAGACCACACTCTTGAATCTGGGCGGCTTGACGAATGGCACTGATCCGGTGACGCCTACATTCTACTTCCGCAAACACTTTAACCTCTCAGTTTCGCCCACCGCCGTCACCTCTCTGGTGTTGCAGACGTACCTGGATGATGTCGCCCGAATAGCCGAACACGACGCAGGCGTCGCCGTTGGCGAGGTCGTTGATGTACTCGGAGCCGTGGAAGCGCCGGATGTTGGGCCGCACCCGCTGCAGCATCTCGGTCGCGCGCGTCAGGTCGGGTGTCGCCTTGCTGTCGGGATTGAGGCCGAGATAGGCAAGCGCCGCCGGGTACACGTCGGTCGCGGAATCGAGCACCTCGACGCCGCAGCCGCGGAAGCGCGACACGATCTGCGGATCGAACACCATGCGCAGCGAGTTGACCGGCGCGTTGGGCAGGATCTGCCGCACGCGCTCGACGTTGTAGCCGATGCCGGTCGTGCCCCACATGTAGTTGACGCCGTAGAGATTGTCGGGGTCGTATTGCGCAAGACGCCGCGTGATCTCCGGCCACAAATGGGCGAGGTTCGGCAGCTTGCTCTTGTCGAGCCGCGCGAACACGCCGGCCTTGATCTGGCGCTCGAGGAAATAGGCGGTCGGCGCCACCACGTCATAGCCCGACCGGCCCGCGAGCAGCTTCGCCTCGAGCACGTCATTGGAATCGAACGTGTCGTAGCGCACCGCGATGCCGGTCGCCTTGGTGAAATCCCCGATCACGGTTGGATCGATGTAGTCGGACCAGTTGTAGACATTCACGGTCCGACGCTTCGTCTCGGCGGCAGCCGGATCAAAGATCAGGAGTGCTGCAAGAACGGCAAGGCAGATCGCGACCAGCGCACGGCGAATGATATGCCGCATGAGAGATGCTCCTTGGCAAACATCGCAATCGGCGGCCTGACGTTCAGGTCTCCGTCGGCAGGCCAGCAGCCTTCCAGGCGAGGATGCCGCCGGCGAGATGCGCCGCATAGGGATAGCCGCGGTCCTGGGCGGCGAGCGAGGCGGTCACCGACCGGCGCCCTGACCGGCAGGCGAAAACCACCTGTCGCCCCTGCGGATCCGGAATGGCGGCCGGATCAAAGCTCGACAACGGCACCACCACGGCATCCGGATAGCGCTCGATCGCGACCTCGTTCGGCTCGCGCACATCGACGAGGAGCATGCGGCCCTCGGTCAGCCCACGTGCGACGTCCTCCGGCGTCAGATTGGTCACGCGGGCCTCGCCACCCTGCTGATCGGTCATGGGCATATCTCCTTGGCGCCGTCCCATTGGCGCCATCTCATTGGCACTATGCCAAGAAGTCGCGCGGAGCGGCCGCAGAATCAAGCAAAACCTGCTGCTCGACACTGACCTTAAACGGTGACCTTCTAGACAGTAACCTGGGTGCCGATCTCCACCACCCGCCCGGTCGGGATATGGAAGAAGTCGGTGGCGTCGCTCGCGGTCTTGGTCAGGCCGATGAACAGGCGGTCCTGCCAGGGCGGCATGCCGGAATGGGCCGACGGCTTGAGCGCCCGGCGGGACAGGAAGAACGACGTCGACATGATGTCGAAGGTCCAGCCATGCTTGCGCGCCACCGCCAGCGCCTTGGGCACATTGGGCTGCTCCATATAGCCGAACTTGAGCGCGACGCGGCCGAAATGCGGTGAGATCGTCGCCATCGTCACCCGCTCGTGCTCGCTGACACGCGGCGTGTCGTCGGTAACGACGGTCAGGATGACGTTGTGCTCGTGCAGGACCTTGTTGTGCTTGAGGTTGTGCAGGAGCGCGGTCGGCGCGTAGTCGGGCTCGCTGGTCAGGAACACGGCCGTTCCCGGCACGACGTGCGGCGGGTTCTTCTCCAGGCTGCGGATCAGCGTGTCGAGCGGCACCTCGATCCGCCGCGTCTTGTTGGCGAGCAGGTTGGTGCCACGCCGCCAGGTGAGCATGAGCAGCACCATCGTGCCGCCGAACAACAGCGGCACCCAACCGCCCTCCACCAGCTTGAGCAGATTGGCGGAAAAGAACGTGAAGTCGATGACGACGAGCGGCCCCACCATCAGCGCCGCCTGCCAGGCCTTAAACCGCCACAGCTTCCAAACGACGATGAACGCCAGCGAGCCGTCGACCACCATGGTGGTCGTGACGGCAATGCCGTAGGCCGAAGCGAGATGACTTGAGCTCCGGAACAGGCCCACCAACAGCAGCACGCCGATGAACAGCACCATATTGACGCGCGGAATGTAGATCTGACCGTGCTGCTGCGCGGACGTGTGCATGATCGCGACGCGCGGCAGCATACCCAACTGAATGGCCTGCCCCACCAGCGAGTACGCGCCGGTGATGACGGCCTGGCTGGCAATCACGGTCGCGGCAGTCGCCAGCACGACCGTCGGTATCAGAAGCGCCTCGGGAACCAGCCGAAAGAACGGGTTCTCGATGGTGGCGGGATTGGCGAGCACCAGCGCGCCTTGCCCGAAATAGTTGATGACCAGCGACGGCAGCACCAGTCCGAACCAGGCCATCTGGATCGGCTTGCGGCCAAAATGGCCGAGGTCGGCATAGAGCGCTTCGCCGCCGGTCACAGCCAGGAACACAGCACCAAGCGTCACCAGACCGATGGTGCCGTGGCCGGCAACAAACCAGATCGCGTAATAGGGATTGATGGCGAGCAGCACGCCGGGGTCGTCGCTGATGTGCAGCAGGCCCGTAATGGCGAGAACCACAAACCAGGTCACCATGACCGGCCCGAAGAAGCTTGCAACCCGCGCGGTGCCACGCCGCTGCACCATGAACAGCAGCGTCAGGATCACAATGGTGAGCGGCACCACGAAGTGCTCGAAGGCGGGTGTCGCCAGATTGAGACCTTCAACCGCCGACAGCACCGAGATTGCCGGGGTGATCATCGAGTCGCCGAGGAACATTGCGGCGCCAATCAACCCGAGCAGGAAGACGAGCGTCGTCCGTCGCCCCAGCGCCCTGGTCGCAAGCGCGGTCAGCGAGAGCGTACCGCCCTCGCCGTTATTGTCCGCGCGCAGCAGCAACACGACGTATTTGAGCGCGACCACAATGATCAGCGCCCACAGGATCAGCGACAGCACACCGAGCACGGTGTCGCGTGTGAGCGGGCCGGACGCGTTGACCGCCTCGCGAAAGGCGTACAATGGGCTGGTACCGATGTCGCCATAGACGACCCCGATACTGCCGAGCGCGAGCGACCAGGCGTTCGACGGCTGATGGGTTTCGCTGCCGGTCGCGGCATCAGGCACAGCCGCATGGCTCCCCGCCAGCGCGGAACTTCCGTTCGCTGCGTCATTCATGAAAGGCAGGGGTTATCGTTCACGGTACGCCGCCAAGGAGCCGCGGCTTATATCACCAATCTGGCAATTCAACATGGCCCTGCTGGAACGATTCCACCATTCCCTTGACGCATGCCCCGCCCGCAGGGCGCCCTGCCGGGTCCGCATGGGAACGGGCCCATAAACGACGACATCAAGGCTTTGCCGATACCGGTATCGGGGGTTCCTCGTTCATCAGCGTGATGGTCACGCGTCGATTGGCCGCGATATAAGGGTCATCGGGAAACAGCGGCTGGGTATCGGCCTTGCCCGCCACCATGAAGAACTGCGCGGTCGACACGCCATTGCCCTCGAGCATCTTGCGGACCACATTGGCGCGGTCGGCCGAAAGGTCCCACGGCCCATAGCCGGGTTGCGCCGGCAACTTGCTCGCAGAGGTATGACCGGTGATCGACACGCGGAACGGCATGGACTTGAGCGGGACGGCCAGCCGCTCGATCAAGCGCCGCGTACGATCATAGGGTTCCTTGGAGCCTTCCGGGAACATCGAGCGGCCGTTCTGATCGACGATCTCGATATTGAGGCCGCTCTTGGTCTCCTCGATCATCACATGCTTGGAGGCTTCGGTAAGCTCGGGCATGTCCTGCAGGGCTTGGCGCAGCGATGCCGAGGCGAGCGCGAACTTGCGATCGCTGTCGAGCTTGGCGCCATAGGCCTCCTGGCTTCCACGCTGGTCAGGCCCGGGCGTCGCGGAGGCCTCCTCGGGCGGAATCGGAGCGGAACTCTTGAGCTTCGGACGCGTGGGCAATCCGTCGATTTCGATCACGCCGGAATAGCGCACGCGGTCTTGCACACCAAAAGCGTCTCGCATCGAGCCTGCGACCACCTGCAGCTTGACCTGGTCCTGCGTGGAGAACGCCACCAGCATGACGAAAAAGCTGACCAGCAGGCCCATCAGGTCCGCAAAGGTCACGAACCAGCCGTGACCGCCGCCATGCCCTCCGTCCTTGCGCCTCGCCATCGCCGACTTCCGTTCTCAAATTTCGCCGTTAGGCAGGCACCGGCTCGGGCTCATCCAGATGGCGGTGCTTCTCGGGCAGGTAGGCGAGCAGCATCTCGCGCACCAGCGCGGGGCTCTTGGAATCACGGATCATCAGCACACCGTCGATGATCAGCGTGCGGTTGACCTCCTCGTCGACGAGCTTGAGGTGCAGCTTGTCGGCAATCGGCAGGCACAAGAGATTGGCAAGCGCCGCGCCATAGAACGTGGCCAGCAGCGCAACGGCCATGAGCGGGCCGAGCTTCGAAGGGTCGGTCATGTTGGCGAACATCTGCACCATGCCGATCAGCGTGCCGATCATGCCAAAGGCCGGCGCGCAGTCGCCAATGGCGCGGTAGATCTTCTGCCCTTCGTCGAGATGGGTGAGGAAGTTGTCGCGGTCGCGCTCCAGGTTGTCGCGGATGAACGAGGCTTCGTAGCCGTCCGCCACGTAGCGGATGCCCTTGGCCAGGAACGGGTCCTCGATTTCCACCTTTTCGAGCCCGATCGGCCCCTGCTTGCGGGCGATCTCGGCAAGCTCCGCGATCTCGTCGACCAGCTCGCGCTGGGTTGTCCGACGCATCGTGAAGGCAAAGCGCGCCCCGAGCGGCAGCCCGTGGAACATCGAGGAGAGCGGGAAACGGATCAGCGTGGCCGCAAACGCGCCGCCGAAAATCACGATGAAAGCGTGCGCATCCGCGAACATTCGCAGATCGCCGCCCATCAGAATGAGCGAAACGAGCACGATCGCGCCGGCAATAAGCCCTAAGCCGGTTGCAATGTCCATGAATTCAACCCTACGCAACGGGACGCGCGGGCGCCCGCCCCGGCCCCCGCTGGCTCGCAAGCTAGACCCAAGCGGCTTAAGGGACGGTTACCCGGTAGTGTTAACTAATGCGTCCTGTGTGGCTCAGGCCACACTCAATAGCCGCCCTTGCCCCGGGATGGGCTTCCAGGCGCGAAGCCGCGTCAGCGTGTCCCAGATCATGCAGCTCTGGTTGGAGATTGCGGGCCGGCCGAACTCGCGCTCGAGCGCCTGGCAGACCGGCTCCGACAGCCAGGAGCCACCGCCGATGTAGAGGCCATCAGCGTCCGGATGCTGGGTGAAGGCCTGCCGGCCCAGCTCGTAGGCCAGATCCATATGATCGGCGGTCGATATCTTCTGAAACTTGTCCGGACCCATCACCTCAGCGGCCACGCCAGCGATAGACGTGCCCCCGCGCGCGAAGAACTCGCCCAGCATCCGGTTCATCGGCCCCGACCACTTGTTCGCCACCACGATCCGGCGCAGGCCAAGCCGCTTGGCGGCAGCGACCACACCGAGGACGGAGGAGGTCGCGGGCTTGCCGCTGCGCTTCTCGATGCGCTCCATAAGCCGATCATGCGCGTCGATGCCGATCAGGAGCGGCAGCGGCACGCCTGATTGCATGATCAGATCGACGCCGCGCTCCATGAGCTGGTCGACATAGCCATCGATCGGCGCAAACACGCGCTCGACGTCGTCCTTACTGAATTCGCCGAGCCCGACCGGGATCATCACCAGCATCACGCCGGGCGGGGCGATGCGATAGAACTCGTAGGCCGAGTTGTCGACGACCGACAGAGGCTTGAGCGCACCGATCTTGAGCCTGGGAACTGCGTCTTCGAACATTGTCGTGCGTCTCCGTCTCCATCACATTGCAATGCCACCGGCGCGCCGGCCAAGCCACATCAGCGCGGCCGCGAGCGCGGTGACCGCCGCCGCCATCAACACTGCGAGCGCAGCAAGCTCACCAACCTCGCCATTGTTCCACAGATCGAGGATCACCACCGCGATCACCTGGCTCTTGGGGCCAGCAAGCAGGATGGCGATCGAGAGATCGCGGATGGTGTAGAGGAACACATAGAGCCAGGCCGCCACCACCGACGGCAAGGCGAGCGGCAGCACGATCCGCCGCAGTACCGTGAGCCCGCCGGCACCGCAGGTGCGCCCGCATTCCTCGAGCTCACGATGGATCGCCAGGATGCCGGCATGGCAGAACCGCATGCCGTACGGCATGAACCGGATCAGAAAGGCGAACACCAGAATCCAGATCGTGCCGTAGATTGGAATGAACGGCAGCCGCAGGAACTCGATCAGGATGGTGATCCCGAGCACGATGCCCGGAAAGACCAGCGGCACCGAGATCAGCGCATCGAGCGCAAAGCGAAACTTGCTGCGCATCCGGATGACCAGCCACGCAGCCGCGAATGTGAGCGCGACCACCGCGGTCGCGCTCCACAACCCGATGAGCGCGCTGTTGGCCAATCCGTTGATCGTCTCCGGCCGGCTCCAGATCGACTGATAGTTGGCAAGGCTCATGCGGGCGAAGTCTGCAAGCTCTGGCGGTTTATAGACCGGCAGGAACGACGCCCAGATGAGGATCAGAAGCGGCGCAACGAGAGAGAGCGGAATGACCAGGAGCCACAAGCCCAGCGGCAAGCGCCATCGACCGAGCCGCAGGCGGCGTGGCCGGAAGCCCTTGCCGGTGATGGTCGCAAAGCGGCTCGCCTCCTTGGTGAGCCAATAATAATACGCCAACGGAATTACGACGAGGCCGAGCAGCAGTACCGCAAAGGCGCTGGCCTCGCCGTATTTCGGCACAAAGCCGGTGTGGATGCTTTCGTAGATCGCAGTCGTGAGTGTGTGCAGATTGCCGGGCGCACCGATGAGGAGCGGCACCTCGAACGACTCCAGCGCGCGGATCAGCGCCAGCAGGAACACCGCCACCACGCTTGGCCGCATCAGCGGCAGCGTCACGCGTTGAAAGGTTTGGCCGATGCCGGCTCCCGAGGTGGCGGCGGCTTCTTCCAGCGACGGGTCCATGGCGCCCAGCACCGGCAGCGTGAGCAGGAACACGACCGGCATCCAGAGCATGCCCTCGACGAAGATCATGCCGCCGAGCGAATAGAGCGCGATCGGCCCCTCCTCGCCGCCAAGGAGCAATCGCAGCACGACGTTGACCAGCCCGGCATTGGGACCGAGCAGCATGATCCAGCCGATGCTCTTGATGATGACCGGAACCGCGAGCGACAGGAACGCGGTGGCGGTCACGACGCGGCGGAACGGCGCGTCGGTGCGCGCCACCAGCCAGGCCGCGGACGCGCCCAACGCGATCGCAAGCGCCGAGCTGCCAAGTGCGTAGACGATGGTGGTGATCCACAGTTCAGCGCCGCTGCGCGTGATGACGGAGGTGAAATGGTCGAGCCCATAGCGCGGCTCGGCGTCGCTGCCGACCGCGAAGCTTGCACGCAGGAGGAAGAGGAACGGCGGCAGGACGATGAGCAGTACCAGCGCGAGCAGCGCCAGAATCGCGGCCTCTCCCGATCGCAAGCGATCGATGAGCCCAGCCTTGCCGAACGGATTTGTGAGCGTCGCTTCGCTCACGACTGAATCTCCCCGACCTCATCCTGAGGAGCCGCACGCAAGTCGGCATTTGCCGACTTGCGTGACGGCGTCTCGAAGGATGGGGGCGGCCCCATGCTTCGAGACGCGCACTGCGTGCGCTCCTCAGCATGAGGCCGGGAGAGGACGATCGCTGTCATATCCGCCGGCGCACGAAGACGTCCTGATAGAGCTTGGCCCAGTCCTCGTATTCGCGGATATAGTTTGGGCGATTGGTGAGATAGAGCCGCTCGAGCCTGGCGCCTGCGCTCGCTTTTCCCGCATCAGTCCGCGGCGAGTCGTAGCCGAGCTCCTGGTAGAGCACCTGTCCTTCTCTCGACATCAGGAAATCCACGAACAGCATGGCGGCGTGCGGATGTGGCGCCTTGCGGGCGATGGCGACACCGGAGTCGGTCACCGGCACGGGTCCAGGTGAATGCCAGCCGAGCGGCGCGCCCTTCTCGGCGCTCGCCGCCACATGCGAGTTGTAGATCGTCGGCGACAGCACCACCTCGCCCGCCGTCATCAGGTTGGCAAGCGCGCGGCCGGTGAGATTGTAGATGCGGATGTTCTGCGTCCCGAGCTTGCGCACGAACTCGGGACCTTGCGCGATCAGCATGGTGCCGACCCAGTTGACGGCGGTGGTGGAGACGCCGGAGATCGCCATCTTGCCGCGCCACTGCGCATCGAGCAGGTCGAGATAGCTCTTCGGCGCGCGCTCAGCCGGCAGCAGCTTGGTGTTGAATCCGATGCCGGTATAAGACTCGCGCACCACCACCCAGTGGCGTGCGGGCTCGACGGCTTCGGTGGCAAACGCCGCAAGCTCAGGCGAGCGGAACGGCTGCAGGATGCCTTCGTCGCGCGGCACCACCAGCCCATGCGAGGCCAGCTCGAAGGCATCGACCTTCTCGAAGCCGGCGCGATATTCCTCGATCACCTTGCGGGCGGTGTCGGCGGAGCTTGCGCGCGCCAGCTCGACTTTCACGAAAGGATATTTCTGCTCGAACCGATCGACCAGCGGCTTGATCTGCGTGCCGGTGGTATAGAGCAGCAGGCTCCCTTCGCGCCGGGCGCCCTGCTCCAGGATCCTCTGCCGGTCGAGCCCGGCATAGTTGGCGATGGTTTCGACTGCGAGCTGCGCACGCGTGCCAGGCGCAGCAGCCAGCGTGGCGAGCATGGCGAGACCGAGAACTGCACTCGTTCGCACCCGAACCTCCCTGATCTGTTACCGGAATGGTAGTCGAGGCACTGGCCCTTTGCCATCCCGGGCCCTATACCCCTGTGCGTCCGCGGGAGATAACGCCATGCGTGAGATCGGCCATTTTGTCGGCGGCAAGGAGGTCAAGGGAACCTCGGGCCGGTTCGGCGACGTGTTCAATCCGAATACTGGCGAGGTCCAGGCCAAGGTCGCGTTCGCGAGCCGGACCGAGGTCGGAGCAGTGATTGCCAACGCCGACGCCGCCCAGCGCGGCTGGGCCGCGACCAATCCGCAGCGGCGCGCGCGCGTGATGTTCAAGTTCCTGGAGCTGCTGCACCGCGAGTTCGAGAGCCTCGCCAAGCTTCTCTCCTCCGAGCACGGCAAGACCGTCCCCGACTCCAAGGGCGACATCCAGCGCGGCCTCGAAGTGGTCGAGTTCGCCTGCGGCATCCCGCATCTGCTCAAGGGTGAGTTCACCGAGGGCGCCGGCCCTTCCATCGATCTCTACTCGCTGCACCAGCCGCTCGGCGTGGTCGCCGGTATCACGCCGTTCAATTTCCCGGCCATGATCCCGATGTGGAAGTTCGCGCCCGCGCTCGCCTGCGGCAACGCCTTCATCCTCAAGCCGTCCGAGCGCGATCCGTCGGTGCCGATGCGGCTTGCCGAGCTTCTCGTCGAAGCCGGACTGCCGGCGGGCGTGCTCAACGTCGTCAATGGCGACAAGGAGGCGGTCGACGCGCTGCTGGTCGACCCCCGCGTCAAGGCGATCGGCTTCGTCGGCTCATCTGCCATTGCAGAAGCGATCTATGCGACCGGCTGCGCACACGGCAAGCGCGTGCAGTGCTTTGGTGGCGCCAAGAACCATATGATCGTGATGCCGGACGCCGACATGGACCAGGCCGTCGATGCGTTGATCGGCGCGGGCTATGGCTCCGCCGGCGAGCGCTGCATGGCGGTGTCGGTCGCGGTGCCGGTCGGCCAGAAAGCCGCGGACCTCCTGGTCGAAAAGCTCATTCCGCGGGTCGAGAGCCTCAAGGTCGGGCCCTCAAGCGATCCGCAGGCCGACTACGGGCCGATGGTTACCCGCGCGCATCTCGACAAGGTCAGGAGCTATGTCGATCTCGGCATCAAGGAAGGCGCCAAGCTCAAGGTCGATGGCCGCGGCTTCAAGCTGCAGGGCTACGAGAACGGCTTCTTCATGGGCGGCTGCCTGTTCGACGAGGTGACGCCCGACATGCGCATCTACAAGGAGGAGATTTTCGGACCGGTGCTCTCGGTCGTGCGCGCGAAGGACTACGAGGAGGCGCTGCGGCTTCCCTCCGAGCACGACTACGGCAACGGCGTCGCCATTTTCACCCGCGACGGCGACACCGCGCGTGATTTCACGAGCCGTGTCGAAGTAGGCATGGTGGGTGTCAACTTCGCGATTCCGGTGCCGCTCGCCTACTACACGTTCGGCGGCTGGAAGCGCTCGGGCTTCGGCGACCTCAACCAGCATGGCCCCGACTCGATCCGCTTCTACACCAAGACCAAGACCGTCACGGCGCGCTGGCCCTCGGGCATCAAGGAAGGCGCCGAGTTCGTGATCCCGACGATGAAGTGATCGGTCGCGCTGAGACGGGCGCCGTGGCAACGACGCCAGGGGCAATGATCAACCAAGCGACAAGCGCGCCGGCAAACTCGATGATCGCGCCGCCGATCAGCGGCGGCCACAGCCCGGCCACGATCGCGGACGCTGTCGTCGGATTCTGACCGGCATGGCTTGCAAACAAAGCCCCGAGCACGGCGACGCCGAGCGTCGCGCCGACAATGCGGGCTGTGTTCACGATTCCCGATGCGACGCCGGCCTGGCCACTCGGCGCCGCGGACACCGCGACGGTCAGCACCGGACCGGTGTTGAGGCCAAGACCGACGCCGATGGTCAGGAACGCCGCCTCGACATAGATGAGGCTCGTGTCCGTCGTAATGAATGCCAGCAGCAGCTGGCCGGCGCCCATCAACGCCATGCCGACGGTCATCAACAATCGCGCTCCGAAGCGAATCGCGAGGGCTCCGGACGCCTGTCCAATCAGCACGAAGGCGAGCGGCATCGGCATCATCAGAAGCCCGGCGACGAACGCCGACGCGCCACGCCCGACCTGCAGATAAAGCGGCATGAGAAAGAGCGTGGCATACATGCCGAAGGTCATGCAGGCCGCGATCAGACTGGCGGTCGAGAATTGCGACTGCCGGAACAGATTGACCGGCAGCAGCGGCGCTTTGCTTTTGAATTCGACAACCACGAATCCGACGATGGCGAGCGCCGCGGCGATAAGCGAGCCCACGACCGGCGCCGTGGACCATCCCCGGTGCGAGCCTTCGATAAAGGCGAATGCAAAGGTGGCGAGCGCGATGACCGCCAGGACCTGCCCGGGCACGTCGATGCTTCGCTGCTCAGAGCCGCGGCTTGCCGCAATCGTCTTCCACGCCAGCACGCAGGCGAGCGCCCCGAACGGCACGGTCACAAGGAAGATGCCACGCCAGCCGACATAATCGACAATCAGCCCGCCGGTGGCAGGGCCGACCAGCCAGGCGATGCCGTTGCAGCTCGCCCAGATGCCGATGGCGCGCGCACGCTCGGCGGCGTCAGGAAAGGTCTGCGACACGATCGCGAGCGACACCGGCAATTCGAGCGCCGCGCCCAGTCCGGACAAGCCCCGTCCGGCGATCAGTGTCGCATTGTCGGGGGCAAAGCCGCATGCGAGCGAGCCGAGCGCGAACAGCACATTGCCGATGATGAAGACTCTGCGGCGGCCAACGACGTCGCCAAGAATTCCGCCGCTCAACAGGAAGCTCGCGAAAGCCAGATTGTAGGCGTCCACGATCCACTGCAACTGGCTGACATTGGAGCTGAGATCGGAGCTGACATGCTTGAGCGCGAGATTCACCACCGAGGTATCGAGCTGAGCGATGAAAACGCCGAGGCAGGTCGTGAACAGCACGAGCGACTTGCTGTCGAAACTTGCGCGTTGTGGAACTCGTTGTGTGGTGGCGGCGGTCATGGGAACCTCTGCGATCGTCGTTTCAATGCGCGACGTAATGCCCAAGGACGATCACAGCCACCCGATTCCCGACACAAACACTACGGCGCAGACCGAATAATCGGCCCTGGCGCAGAAGCGGCTTCGGTCGCATATTTGGACCATGCAAGGCGTTCTGGAAATTGCCGAAGTGGCTGCGCTGGTGGGCGATCCCACGCGCGCCAATATCCTGTGTGCGCTGCTTGACGGCCGCGCGCTGACCGCGAGCGAGCTCGCCTATTCGGCTGGCGTCTCCCCGCAGACCACCAGCGGCCACCTCGCCAAGCTGACCAACGGAAAGCTGCTCGGCCTCGTGAAGCAGGGCCGTCACCATTACTACCGGCTCGCCGGTCCGCATATCGGGCGGATGCTGGAAAGCATCATGGACGTGGCGGTCACCGGCCCGCCGCGCTATCGGCCGCGATCGAGCCGTGAGGAGCAGTTGCGCCGCGCCCGCACCTGCTACGATCATCTGGCCGGACTGCTCGGCGTTGGATTGGCCGAGCAACTCTGCTCGCGCGGGCATGTCGTTCTGGCCGATGAAGGCGGCGAGGTCACACGGTCGGGCACCGCATTCCTGTCCGAGCTCGGCGTCGACCTGGCGCGCGCCCAAATGGGCCGCCGCTTCTTCTGCCGCCCCTGCCTCGACTGGACCGAACGGCGACCGCACATTGGCGGCGCGGTCGGTGCGGCGCTCGCCACCCGCTGCTTCGATCTCGGCTGGGTGGCACGCCGGCGCAATTCGCGTGGGCTGGACATCACGCCCATCGGCCGCAAAGGCCTGCTGGAGGTTTTCGGCCTATCCATCTAGCACTACTTTGGCAGATTTACTCATGCTGCCGCGCGCTGCATATCCATTTTCGGCAGTGTGGACATCGGTGTGG
>Ga0137409_10004934_pt1 | contig 13958 bp, 12 predicted proteins | sample CZODoug1_16funga_FD_122059 | JGI IMG/M metagenome (GOLD analysis project Ga0137409, IMG submission 122059) | Vadose zone soil fungal communities from Angelo Coast Range Reserve, California, USA - CZODoug1_16fungal (Hybrid Assembly) | ecosystem: Environmental > Terrestrial > Soil > Vadose zone... | reverse complement strand
TCTACGCGTCATTGCGAAAGGATGCAGACGACGCGGCACATGCGACCGGGCCGGCGATTCACGAGGGAGGACTGGCGCGGTTTCTGCACGCCGCCCAATTAGGCAAACCGGAAGAGGCCGGTCCCGTGGCCGATGTCCAGCGCGCCGCACAGGATTGCGTGGAGCTGGGCCTGGTATGCGCTTATCAATCTGCCGCGCAAGAAGCGCTCGCGCGCTACGCGCTCGAGCCGATGTTCGAAGATGAAATACGCGCCGCGGTCATTGCCGACATCCGGCGTGCCTACGTGGGTCTGCGCGAGCAACTGGCACTTTACGACTTCACCGTATTTCACGACCTGCCCGCGCCGCTGCTCATCAATGAGTCGCCTTTTATCGATTGGCGCGTAAGCGTTCGTCCGGCGCAGCCGTTCGTGTCGCTGCCGCTGGGCCCCGGCAGCCTGCTGGTGGGTACACCGTCCGGCAAGAAAAGTCGCGTTGGTCCGGTACTCTGGAAAAATGTCGCGGTGATGGGACCGTTCAAGGAACACAACCGTATTCTCGTGGCGGCCACACGCCTGTGGCTGGTGGCGACGACCGATGAGCAGTTGATCGCGCTGCAAAGCCGGTTTGCCCCGCCGTCGGTGGCTAAGCCGGAAACGAACCCATAGTCGGATAGGACAAAGTCACTGCCCTTGGAGCAGGCGCGTCGGAGGACCCAGCAAATAAGTGCTTCCCGTGGATTCCAATTCGATGGATCAAAGGACCGTCCGCTCGCTACGATTTCCGCGCTAATCAAGACTAAGAAAGCCTTCAAGGAGGCGAATGGATCCGACGCTCGTGGTTTGGGTCGTTCCACATGCCGATTTCGACCTCGGCAATGTGCGAGCGCGATTGTTTGCGCGGGGCTTTGACCTGGTTCGCTGCCTGCCGGGCCTGTCGTCAAAAATCGATGCGCCGCTGCGGGTTTTGCAAACGGATCTCTTTCCGGACGTGCGACACCTGCGGACCGAATACGAAGCGGATGCCAAGCCAACGCTGATCGTTGCCAGCACCGCGGAGCAGGAAATCACAGTCATCGATTTTCTGCAGGGCAGCGGCGACGTGGTCATTGGTCCGCATCCGGTTGAGATGCTGGCGTACCGGCTGGCGCGGCTGTTACGAGATTCGGCGAGTCTGGCGCGGCTGGAAGGCCTGGCGCACGAAGATCAGCTGACGGGCATCGCGAATCGACGGCGCTTTCAAATGTGGCTGGAAGAGGCTGTCGCTGCGGATGAGGCGGACGAGTGCCGCGCCGTCGTGTTCTTCGACCTCGATAACTTCAAGTCGATCAACGACCAGTTCGGTCACCTGATCGGTGATCAGGTGCTGCGGGAAATCGCGGTGTTGCTGCAGCAGGGGGCGGCTCCCGGCGATCGATTTGCCCGGCTGGGCGGAGACAAGTTCGTTTGTCTGTTGACGCGGTACGACCTGAAGACGGTTGTTGGCGAACCAGCACGGGCACTAAGACGACTGGAGGAGCACGAGTTCCAAGAGGATGCCCCGGCGAGCGGCAGGCCGCACGATGGGCGATTGCGTGTTACGGCGAGCGCCGGGATGACTTTCGTGCGCTCGGGAAGGACCGCCGACGATCTGCTGCGTGAAGCCGACAAGGCAATGTACGAATCGAAGAGCAAGGGAGGCAACCGGGTAGTGATTTACGAGCAGATGCAGGCGTCCGCGGCGGCCAGCAATAAGGATTCTGATGTTGAACACTTCAGAAATGTGACCCGGGTTCTCAACGAAAGGATCGCAAAACTGGTGGCACGCCTGGGCGAAAACCTGATTGAAGAAGTGCGCCGGCAAGCGAATCACGATGCGTTGACACACCTGCATAACCGTCGCTACTTTGACTCGCGAATAGTGCGCGAGATCGAGCGCGCCAAGACGCACGGTCTGCCGTTGACGATTGCGCTGATGGACCTCGACGACTTCGGCAACATCAACACGAAATATGACTATCCAACCGGCGACCGGGCCCTCAGTCGCTTCGCCGACGTTGCGTTGAGTTGCGTGCGGTCAATGGATTGGCTGGCGCGCTATGGCGGCGAAGAGTTCTGCCTCGTGATGCCGGACACGGACATCGACACGGGAATGCGGGTGGCCGAGCGGATTCGCGCGGCGGTCGAGGCGATGGAGGTGCAAAGCCTGGAGGGGCAGCCGGTCGCCGTGACGTTGAGCATCGGCGCGGTGCAATGGTCGCCGCAACTCGATGGAGCCGTTGGCCTGATAAAAAACGCGGGCGGCGCGGTGAGACAGGCCAAGGAAGCAGGGAAAAATTGCGTTCGGCGGGCATAGAACTATCTCAAAGTGAAGGAGGACGAGCCTTCGATGGCGCTGAATGCGTCGAACGCGGAGTGGCGAATCAACATCGGCGCCGACGAGACGACCTCTGCCGTCTTTTCCCCATCGTCGACTGCGTCCAACGGTGCGGTCTTTGTCTGCGCCCATGGCGCCGGCGGCCACATGGCGGACAAGGGCATGCTGGCCGTCAGCGACGAGCTGTGCCGCCGCGGCCTGCATGTGGTGCGCTTCAATTTTCCCTACCGCGAGAAGCACTCCAGTCGCCCCGATCCGATGCCGCGGCTGATGGAGTGCGTCGCTGCGGTTGTCGCACACGTTCGCCGCGAACTCAGTCCGCGACAATTGCTTCTTGGCGGCCGCTCGATGGGAGGGCGGGCGGCGTCGATGCTGGTGGCGGATGGATTTACTTGCGATGGCCTGCTGCTGCTCGCGTATCCGTTGCATCCCGCCGGACAACCTGACAGGTTGCGCGTCGCGCACCTGGAGCGGATCAGGGCGCCGGTCCTTTGTCTCAATGGAACTCGCGATGCGCTGTGCGAACAGGATCTGATGACGCGCGCCGTCGCTCGCCTGTCCGATCTCTGGACGATGCATTGGCTGCAGGGCGCTGATCACAGTTTCCATGTCCTAAAGTCCTCCGGCCGCACCGATGCGGACGTGCTCGAAGAAGTCGGCACCGCTTATGGTGACTGGCATGCCAGACTGAGGCTCGATGAGTCGTAACTGACTCGGCCGTGATCCACTCAGTCGTGATTCATAAAGTCCTTGCGTAAGAGATGCCGCGCGCCCGCCCGACTTCAGCCGCACCCGCTCCCGCAGCCGCCGCGCTCGAGGAGTATTCAACCAAGAGATCGTTCGAGGCGACACCGGAACCCGGGCCGCAGCGCGTCCTGGATCGGACCGGGCCATTGCTGTTTGTGGTTCAGCAGCACGCCGCCCGCAAACTGCACTTCGATTTCCGTCTTGAGCTGGATGGCGTCCTGAAGTGCTGGGCGGTGCCCAAGGGCCTGGCGATTGCGCCGGGCGAGCCGCATCTTGCGGTTCCCACCGAGGATCACCCGCTCGCCTACGGCTCATTCGAAGGCACAATCCCAAAGGGTCAATACGGCGCCGGTACGGTGATCGTCTGGGACTGCGGTATCTACTTTCCCGACGAAGGCGGCCGGCGCCCGATCGACGATCGCGCCGCCGCGCAGGAGCAGGTGCGCGCGGAGATTGCCAACGGCAAGCTCAGTGTCTTTCTCCTCGGTGCCAAGCTCAAGGGCTCCTACGCGCTGGTGCGGACCAAGGACAAGACCTGGTTGCTGCTCAAGCATCGCGATGCGTGGCCGGTGCGCGCCTCGGGCAGTGTCGACGCGGATCGCTCGGTGTTGACGCCGTACGCGGTCACGTCGGTTTCCGGCTTGCTGCCGAGCGAGCGCATGTCGTATGAGAGATTGCTGCCCCAGGGACCGAGTGAAGCTTTACCGCGCAAGATGTCGCCGATGCTCGCCGGCAATGGGTCCGCGCCCTTCAGCGACAGCGCCTGGTCGTTCGAGCCCAAGCTCGATGGCTATCGGGTGCTGGCGCACGTCGATCGCGATCAAGCCGTTCTGCGCTCGCGCAATGGACTCGATCTGACCGCAAGTTTCCCAGGCATCGTGGCGGACCTGAAGCGGCAAATCGTGCAGCCGCTCTTGATCGATGGCGAAATCGTTGCTTTTCAGGACGGACGGCCTTCGTTCAACGCCTTGCAGAACCGGGCGCGGCTCAAGGCGGCGGCCGATATCAACGCGGCGGAACGCGCCACGCCCAGCGTGCTGTTCTGCTTTGATTTGTTGCATGCGCTGGGAATGAATCTGCGCGGCTCGCCTTATTCTGATCGCCGCCGCTACCTGGATCAGTGTCTGTTGAGCACGCCGCAGATCCAGCTCGTACATGCTGAAGCGGATGGCGCGGCGCTGTATCGCGCTGCCATTGCGTCCGGCTTCGAGGGGATGATGGCCAAGCGCCGGGCGAGCCTCTATCACCCCGGCCGCCGCGCCGACGACTGGCTCAAGATCAAGCCGGTGCAGACCGCCGAATTCGTGGTCGGCGGCTTTACTGAAGGCAAGGGCTCTCGGGGCGACCGCTTCGGCGCGCTCGTGCTCGGAGTTTGGGAGGGCGACAAGTTGCGGCCGGTCGGTAATGTCGGCAGTGGCTTTGACGATGATTCCCTCGCAGCGATTCGCGCGCGGCTCGATGCCATCCCAGTGCGGACGATGCCGTTTGATCCGAAGCCGGTTGCCGAGGGCAAGATCACCTGGACCCGGCCGCAACTCGTGGCCGAGGTTCAGTTCGCCAGCTGGACCGAAGACCAGCTGTTGCGGGCGCCGGTGTTCGTTCGCTTGCGCGACGATATCGATCCCAGGAACGTGACAAGCGAAAGCCTGCTCAGTGCCACTGCGCGCGCGGCGGCGGCCGGTGCGGCGACCGATGCCGTCGACCAAGTCCAAACGCAACTCGGCACGGCCGGCGCGACGCTGACGCTCGCCGTCGACGGCCAGCGCTTGAAGCTCACCAACCTGGACAAGATTCTCTGGCCGGCCCATGAGAGCCTGCCCCCGGTCACCAAGCGCGACCTGTTGCGCTATCTCGCGGCCGTGTCTTCATTCATGCTGCCGCATTTGTCCCAGCGGCCCCTGACCGTGATCCGAATGCCCGACGGCATCGGCGGCGAGACTTTTTTCCAGAAGCATTGGGAGGCCGCAAATCTGCCACCGTTCGTGCGCGCGTTTGATCTTGCGGCTGACGACGGCAGCACGAGTACGTACGTCTCATGTGACAACGTCGCGACCCTGCTGTGGCTGGGACAAATGGGAGTGCTTGAATTTCACGCGCCGCATGCGAGCGTGCGCGCCGATGTTGCAGCAACGGCGGGCGCCGGCGGACGCACGACCTACATCGAACGCGAGGTGTTCGATCATCCCGACTACGTTGTCTTCGATCTTGATCCGTACATCTATTCCGGCAAGGAGAAAAAGGGCGAAGAACCGGAATTCAACACGGCGGCCTTTGCCAAGGCCCGCGACGTGGCCTTCGCCTTGCGCGAGGTGCTGGCAGCCATGTCGCTGCGTGCGTTCGTCAAGACCAGCGGCAAGACCGGCCTCCACATTTTCGTGCCGATCGAAGCCACGATCAGCGCCGACCAGGCACGCGAAATGTGCCGGCTGGTCGGCCAGCATCTGCTGCGCCTGCATCCCAAGGACCTGACGATGGAGTGGGCGGTGGAGAAGCGGACCGGCAAGATTTTTTTCGATCACAACATGAACGGCCGCGGCCGGACTCTCAACGCTGCCTACTCGCCGCGGCGAATAGCGACCGCGGCGGTATCGATGCCGCTGACCTGGGAGGCGTTGGCGGTCGCGGAACCGGGTGATTTTCGCCTCTCGACGGCGCCCCAGAAATTGCGCGACAATGGTGACGCTTGGCAAGGAATACTTTCGGCGCGACACGACCTCGCCCGGATCTTGAATCCCGAAGGGAGTTGACCACCATGGCGGCCCGTTCCATTGCATCGCTGAACTTGACCTTTGGCCTGGTGTCGGTTCCGGTCAAGCTCTTTTCGGCAACCCAGTCCTCTGCCGGCATCTCCTTCAACATGGTGCACGCAGGCTGCGGTTCGCGCCTGAAGCAGCAATACGTGTGCGCCAAGGACGGGGTCGTGGTCGAGCGCGCCGACATGGCGAAGGGCTATGAATTCGCCAAGGATCAATACGTGCTCTTCTCGAACGATGAGTTAAAGCAGCTCGAGGAGAAGGGCAATCGGGCAATTGAGATCGTCGCGTTCATTCCGATCGCGTCGATCGATCCGATCTACTACGACAAGACCTACTTTCTCGCTCCCGACAAGGGCGGTGCGCGACCCTATGCGCTGCTCGGCCAGGCGCTGCGTGACACCGGGCGCTGCGCCCTCGGGCGCTGGGCGTGGAAGGGTAAGCAATACATGGTGCAGGTGCGGGCGGCGCCGGACGGGCTGATCCTGCAGCAACTCCTGTACGCCGAGGAGGTGCGCACGATGAGCGAGCTCGAGATCGAAAAGGCCGAAGTCAAGCCGGCCGAGCTGTCGCTGGCGGTGCAATTGATCCAGCAGAGCGCCACCGACGAATATGATCCCAAGGCCTACGTTGACGAAGTGAAGCAACGCATCGAGGCCGTGATCCAGCAGAAGATCGACGGCAAGGAAGTCACGCTCGCGCCGGAAGCCGAGTCCGCCGGCGCCCAGGTGATCGACCTGATGGAGGCTCTGCGCGCAAGTCTTGGCAAGGGCAAGCCCGCGGCACCGCAGGCGGCGCCGGCGACCGTTGCGGCCGCGGCATCGTTGACAGCTGTTCCTAAATCGCCTGCGGACGCCGCCGCCAAGGCCGACCGCAAGCCGCCCAAGCGCGTGGAGTCCACTGAGGCGCCAGCGGGTGCGCGCAGCAAGGCCAGAAAGGTGTCCTAGCGGGCTGTTGAAAAACGTAGCGAGCAGGGTCAAGTTGGCGCCGAGGAGCGGACCTGTACGAGTGGTACAGAGAGCACCGGCGGCGTCAAATCGGCCCGCGCAGTAGTTTCCCAACAGCCTCCTAGGGAAGCTCTGAAGAATTACTGCCCAGTCCACAACTTGCCGCCTCCGCTCCTTGCCTCTACGACTCGGTACGGGCCCGTCGCTCGGTGGCGAGTTGACCTTGCTCGCTACGTATTTCAGAGCTTCCCAGCGTTGCGCTTCCCCCTGCTTTGCGTCGTGGCTGCGCGGATCGACCGGCGCAGGGCATGAATGAGCAGTTACACGATTTCCGACATTGAGCGGCTCGCGGGTTTATCGCGGGCACGGGTCCAGGGATTTGTCGACGCCGGTTTTGTCGACCCCGCGCGCGGCCCGGGCGCTGAGCTGCTGTTCTCTTTCCAGGACCTGATTGTCCTGCGCGCCGCGCAAGGTCTGGCCGCGGTCAAGATTCCGGCCAAGAGGATCAAGCAGTCGCTGGCGCGGCTACGCGCGCAGCTGCCGGATACGTTGCCGTTGTCGGGCATTCGCATCTCGGCGCTGGGCACGCGCATCGTTGTGCACCAGGGCGCGTCGCAGTGGCAAGCCGACTCCGGGCAATACCTGCTCGACTTCGATGTCGCGCCGGCGCAGGGCGAAGTTGCGTTCCTGAAAAAAGACGTGGCCGCGAGCGACGACGCCGAGCGCTGGTTTGAACGCGGGCGCGAAGTCGAAGACAAGGAGCCGGCCGCCGCCGAGGACGCGTACCGCACAGCGATCAGTCGTGACGCGCGCTTTCTTGCGGCGTACGTCAATCTCGGCGTTCTGCTCCAGGCGCGCGGCCAAGCTAGGGCGGCGGAGCGCATCTATCGCGCTGCAATCGCCCAGCTTCCCAGGGAGCCGCTGCTGCATTTCAATCTCGGCATCGCACTCGAGGATCTCAATCGGCCCGATGAAGCGATCGCTGCCTACGAGCGCGCGCTCGCCCTCGATCCGGAATTTGCCGACGCCCACTACAACGTCTCCCAGCTGCACGAGGCGCGCGGACGGCGGCAGCAGGCACTGCGGCACCTTTCGGAATATCGGCGGTTGCTGAAGAGCTGAGCGCGGCTCCTATGCAAAGCGGCAAAGCGCGACGCGGGCTCGTTGTTCAAACAATCGCCCGGCGCGGCAGCCCGTAGCACGCGTCTGACAGCCCCGTCATGCCGCTGCGGTGTTGGAGAAGACCTGAACAACCATAACGCCGCTGACAATCAGTCCGAGGCCGAGGAGCGCGGGAGGATCGAGGCGCTGTCCATAGAAGAGCGACCCCGCGAGAGAAATGAGGACGATTCCGCAGCCGCTCCATACCGCATTGGCGATGCCGACATGCAGCGTGCGTAGCGCAAGCGACAGGAACACGAAGCCGACCACGTAGGCCAGGATCGCGATCAGCGACGGAAACAGTGAGGAAAACCCCTGGGTCGCTTTCAGCAACGAGGTGCCGATGACCTCGGCCAGGATTGCGATGGTCAGATATGCGTAGGCCATGGGCGGCTCCCCTCAAATGACCCGGGCGTCAGATCCGGCGGCAGGGCGCGGCGAATTGCTATTTGAGGTCATTTGGATTTCGTCCAAGTTGCTGCGTTGTCGATGGACAGATCTTGCGCGCCGTCCTCGCTTCAGGTCTTGCGCGCGCCGTTAATCGTTCTTAAATCGCCCTTGGCTCGCGTTCGTCGCGCCGCCGCATTGAGCGATCAATGCCGAGGCGCCGGAGCGAATAGCGGGCCCCGCAGCGCGGTCACGATGCTTATCAGTGCGGCGCCCTCGGAGGCTCATACTTCGCCGGGTTCGGCGATGTGTCGCCCTATGGAAGCGTGTCCATGATTCGTCAGGTCATCTTGTTGGCCGCCGCCGCCCTCGCCGGTTTTGGGGCTGTCCCAGGACGCGCGCAGCAAAGTTACCCGAACCGGCCCGTCAAGATCATCGCTCCGGTGCAGCCCGGAGGCGGTGTCGACCTCGTTGCGCGCACGATGGCCGATCAGCTTGGTAAATTGCTGAAGGCAACGTTCATCGTTGAGAACGTGGCCGGCGGCGGCGGCGTCATCGCTTCGCAAAGTGTCGCGCATGCCGCGCCGGACGGTTACACGCTGATGATCGCGTATGTCGGCACGCATGGGACGAGCCCGGCGGTACGCAAGCTTACCTACGACGCCGTGCAGGACTTCACGCCGATCGCAATGGTCGGCGGCACGCCGAATGTGTTGGTCGTGAATTCTTCCGTGCCGGCGACGGACATGGCGTCATTCCTCGACTACGTCAGGAAGAATCCCGGGAAACTGAGCTATGGTTCGGCCGGACAAGGATCGCTGACGCATCTGGCGATGGAGCAATTCAAGAGTGCCGCCGGGTTCGATGCGGTGCATGCCGCGTACCGCGGGATTGGTCCGGCGATCACCGATACGCTCGGCGGTCAGACGCAGATGATGATGCCCGGCCTGGCCGCCGCGCTGCCGCACATCCGTGGCGGAATGCTCAGGCCGATTGCGGTCACCGGACTCACGCGCCATCGGCTACTGCCCGCTGTACCCACTTTCAAGGAACTCGGCTACCAGGACTTTGATGGGGTGCAATGGTACGGATTGGTCGGACCGGCCAGGCTGCCGGCCGACATTGCCGTGAAATTGAACGCAGCCGTCAACGAGTCGCTCAACAACCCCACACTGCGCGAGCGGCTTGCCGGCGAGGCGCTTGAAACGATGCCGATGGCGCCGGCGCAGTTTGCAGAATTCATTCGCGCCGATATTGCCCGCTGGAGCCGATTGGCAAGCGAACACAACATCAAGCTCGAGGATTGACGGTGGCGCGCAATACCCAGGTTGCCGCTGATCGCAACGCGCCGCCCGTGACGCAGACGCTGGCGAAGTTCGTTGCGACCCATCCATCGCGCGGCTGGAGCGATGCCGTCGAACAGCAAGCACATCGCACGTTCTTGAACTGGGTCGGCTGCGCGGTCGGCGCGGCGCGCCACGAAAGCGTGGCGGCGGCACTACGTGCGGTCGCCATGATGCAACCGTCGCCGCAATCGTCGCTGCTCGGCCGCACCGAGCGGGTCGACATGGCGGGCGCGGCACTAATCAACGGCATCGCGTCGCATGCCTTCGACTTCGACGACACGCATCTGCGAACGATCATCCACCCGGCGGGGCCGGTCGCCGCGGCACTTCTTGCGTTGGCAGAAGTGTCCGGTGCGAGCGGCCGGCAACTGATCGATGCGCTCGTACTGGGCATCGATGTGTCGTGCCGCGTCGGCAACATGATCTACCCGGACCACTACGACCGCGGCTGGCACATCACCGGCTCCACCGGGACGCTGGGTGCCGCCGCAGGTTGTGCGCGGTTGCTTGGATTCGATGCGGAGAAGACCACGATGGCGCTCGGCATCGCGGCGTCGCAGCCGATCGGTGTCCGCGAACAGTTCGGGACGATGGCGAAGGCGTTTCATATCGGGGCGGCGGCGCGGGCCGGGTTGCTGGCGGCGTTGCTCGCCGAACACGGCTTCACCGCAAGCCGCCGGGCGATCGAAGCGCCGCGCGGCTTCGTGCAAACGGTATCGACCAAACACGACTGGAGCGAGATCAGCGACCAACTCGGGCAACGTTTCGAGATCTCATTCAATACGTACAAGCCGTTCGCCTGCGGCATCGTGATTCACCCGACGATTGAGGCGGCGACCCGGTTGCGAGCGCAGGGTGTGACGCCGGAGGACATTGATCGGGTCGAACTGAAAGTGCATTCGCTGGTCCTTGAACTCACCGGCAACAAGGATCCACACGATGGGCTGCAGGGGAAGTTCAGCGTCTACCACGGCTTTGCCGCCGGCCTGATCTTTGGGCGTGCCGGCGAGCCTGAATTCGATGACGCGATCGTGCGCCGCGACGACCTGCGTGCGCTGCGCGGCAAGGTTGCGGCGACCGTCGACACCTCGCTCGACGAGGACGCTGCCGACGTCACCGCGATCCTGACGGATGGCCGTCGCGAGCACGTGCACGTAGCGCACGCGATCGGCTCGTTGCAGCGGCCGATGAGCGATGCGATGCTCGAAGACAAAGTCCGCGGCTTGGTCTTGCCCGTGATAGGTCGTGAGCGGGTCGACGAACTGATCGCCGCCTGCTGGAAGATCGGCGAGGTGCAGGAAGTCGGCGCGCTCGTCTCGTCGGCGCGGCCTTGAGCGCAAGCCCGCGTTCTGACTCGGCACACGCGGTCTGAAGGTTGCGGCCAAGCCCACGCCGGGCGACAGATCGCAAGGGACTGAAAAGAAAGCGCTAAGACACCATTGACCGGCTCGCGCAAGTCGGATCGCTGGCCACAAAAATATTTCTTCCGAATGTTGTCGCACGCTGTCGATTTGGCGGCACGCCGTTCGTCGTGTGTTCAGCGAGCCAGGTAAATCATTCAAGATCGATCGCCTGGCACCGCTCCAATCCACAAACCGATGGAGAGATTGCAATGAAATTCATGGTCATGGTCCGTGCTGACAAGAACACCGAGGCCGGCGTCATGCCGAGCGAAAAGCTGCTGGCCGAGATGGGAAAGTTCAACGAAGAACTGGTTAAGGCGGGCGTGCTGCTCGCCGGCGAAGGGCTGCAGGCGAGTTCGAAAGGCGCACGCGTGCGCTTCAACGGCAGCAAGCGTACGGTGATCGATGGGCCGTTTGCAGAAACCAAGGAACTGATCGCTGGCTTCTGGATACTCCAGGTCAAGTCGAAAGAAGAAGTGATCGAGTGGATCAAGCGCTGCCCCAATCCGCTCGAGGGCGAGTGCGAAATCGAGATTCGCCAGGTATTCGAAGCGGAGGACTTCGGCGCCGAGTTCACGCCGGAGCTGCGGGCGCAGGAAGAGCGGTTGCGGGAGCAAATGAACAAAGCGAGCAAGACGTAGAACGCGGTGGCTGCTTCGTTCGTCGTCTTGCTTGAACGATGCCGCATGCTCGGCTCAGGCTATGCAGGCGCTTCGTTCCGATCCTTAAACTCGTTGGAGATGAAAGATGCGATTCATGATGCTGATGATTCCAAAAGGCTACGAGAGCGCCGCCCCCGGGACGATGCCCGATGCCAAGCATGTGGCGGCGATGGCGAGGTACAACGACGAACTCAGCAAGGCCGGAGTGCTGGTGGCGCTTGATGGCTTGCATCCGCCGTCGATGGGCGCGCGTGTTACTTTTTCCGGCGGCAAGCCGAAGGTGACCGACGGGCCGTTCGCCGAGGCGAAGGAAGTTCTGGGCGGCTACTGGATGATCCAGGTCAAATCCAGAGAAGAGGCCGTGCAATGGGCAGCGCGCTGCCCCGGCCTGGACAACGAAATGATCGAAGTACGGCAGGTGCAGGAGATGGCGGATTTCCCAGCCGACGTGCAGAAGGCGGCCGGCAAGACCCGCCTCGGCGCGCAGTGAAAATCGGGGTCGGATTTGATCAGATTCGAATTCATGCCGAGAGTCGCGCGTGGTCGGTGATAGCAAGCGCACTCTGCACCGGCGCCCGATGTTCGACTCTGACCAACTCTGACCCTCCTTCTCTGCTGCCACGAAGTCCGATTGATCCAATCAACAATCGTTAGCGCGGATCAATGCAGTGACGCGCGGGGCTCTTGCGTCACTTCTTCTCGCTCTTGCCTTCCACCGGCCCGGTAACTCCCAATTGATCAACGAGGAACGAATAGATATCTGTTTCCTCCTGGATCTGGGTCGATAGCGCAGTGCCGATGCCGTGCCCGGCCTCCGCTTCGGTGCGCAACAGGATCGGATATTCGGAGCCGGTCGCTGCTTGCAGGCGCGCCGCCATCTTGCGTGACTCATAGGGTGCCACGCGGCCGTCGTTGTCGCCGGTATTTCGACAACGATCTCCCGATATTTGTGCGAAAAGGGAAGTTCCTTTCCATTCGTGTCAAGAACGCGTTTCACGGTCAGCTGGTGGCGTGGAGACTTCCAATCCGGAGTTTCGGAATCCCTATTATTGAGGAGAACGAGTGAGAGCATCCGCGTACCCGCTTCTCGCACGTGAAAGGTCAACTCGCTGTCAATGGTTCCGGACTTGTTGTCGCTCGTAGCGATGGAGATGTCGGCGTGCTTGAGCACAACCGACAGCCGTCGATCTCGGGTCCAACCTGGGAGGTCCTGGAAGCTGATCGTCTCCGAAAACCGAACGTCGTAATCGATCAGCTTTCGGAACGCGAACATCCGCTCGGTGCCTTCAAAAACGGCGTCGTAAGCGTACCCGACGTTTTCCATGCCGCCGCGGAACTCAACGTACATCCACTTCCCGCGGCCATTAAGGCGGACGAACGCCGTCCGGAAATCGAGCTCGCCGTATGCATTCCGCGCTCCCCCTAGGATCGTCTGAAACGCAGCCTTGTTTCGCCTTCCATGGCCGGTGAACAAAGATGCGATGCTCTCAAACGTCAGTTCATCCTTTCCGGTTTTGTAATCGATAATCCTGAATAACCCTTCTTTGCTGTCAACTCTGTCAATCTTTCCTCCTACCACAGCCCAGCCTGGCGACTGATTAATTTTAATCCGGTACAACATGCCACTTTGTTCAATGGCTTCCATGGTAAACGGTGCATACTCTTTATCAATCGTGACAATGCGCATCGCGAATCGTTTCACAACTTCACGCACCACCAGCCGTTGGCCTTCAAATTCAACCTTCTTGCCAGGCTCAAGATGGTATTGGGTAATGAAAACCTGTTCAATGAGTTGATCAATTGTTTTTTCTGCCTGATCAAAGTCACTTATATCAATAAACTTGCTGCAGAAGTAAAATGGCTCCAGGTTAGCAATGGCGGACCGGTGATCATGATCCAGGCGGAAAATGAGTTTGGTTCTTATGTAGCACAACAAAAAAATATTTCACTGGAAGATCATAAAAAATACAGCGCTGCTATCAAACAGCTTCTTACAGATGCAGGATTCAACGTCCCGCTTTTTACTTCCGATGCAACCAGCTTGTTTAATGGGGGAACCATTGAAGGTGCTTTGCCAACAGGAAACGGAGAAAATGATATTGGTAATTTAAGAAAGGCAGTGAACGAATATCATCATGGTGTCGGGCCTTATATGGTGGCAGAGTATTATCCCGGATGGTTAGATCATTGGGGTGAGCCTTTTGAAAAAATTGAAACA
>Ga0137409_10004933_pt1 | contig 13958 bp, 11 predicted proteins | sample CZODoug1_16funga_FD_122059 | JGI IMG/M metagenome (GOLD analysis project Ga0137409, IMG submission 122059) | Vadose zone soil fungal communities from Angelo Coast Range Reserve, California, USA - CZODoug1_16fungal (Hybrid Assembly) | ecosystem: Environmental > Terrestrial > Soil > Vadose zone... | reverse complement strand
AATGTGGGTCGGACACTCTTGTCCGACGCCGTTGAAGTTGCTGTTGTTTTCGCTCTCCCCCGCTGGCAAGCCGAAAATAAAATCCAAAATCAAAAACGTCGGACAAGAGTGTCCGACCCACACCAGAATCACTCTCCGCCGTACGGCGCAGCCGAAAGAAACTGCGGAAGCCGCTGCTAGTTGCTGCCTGATGTGGGCCGTCACCCCTTGATCATTTGGCTGATCGGATTCAACAAGCGGTCGACGGCGACCCAAAGCTGATCCGCCTCCACCGGCTTGCGTAGATAGTCAGCGGCGCCAAGACGCCGCACCGTGGGTTCGATTGCCGGGCTTTCCTCGCCGCTGACCACGATCACAGGAATATGCTGGGTCCTCGTGGACATTCGTAATCGTTTCAGAACCTCGATCCCAGTACCGCCCGGCATATTAATATCGAGCAGAATCAATTGTGGACTGGAGCGCAAGGCCGCAGTCCATGCCTGCAAAGCATCTCCCGCGAAAACAACCTCAAAACCTCTCGGACGCAAATAGCTGGCCAACAACTGCACCTGAAAGGGAGAGTCGTCGGCGATCAGGACCTTGGGCATGGGCGACTTAGGGCAGACCGCACCCCTTCATGAGGTTGATCGACACAAGGCGAAGTCATCGTTAGTTACCCTTGGGGACGATTCCGGGCGAGGACGCCGCATTCAAAAAGCTACTCCCCTCCGATCCGGAACCTCATCCCAGCAGTGAAACCCGCCGTCAGCGCCGGATATCCCACGACCTCGTTGTAGTGATTGTTGAGCGCGTTCTCGACGTTCGCGTAGGCCGTGATGCGTGAGTTGACAGCGTACCATCCGCCCAGGTCGACACGCGCATAGCCGGCGGCATGCGTGATGTCAAAACCCAGAAAAAGAAAATCTGAGTCCAAGCGGCGTCCCACGAAGGTTCCGCCAAGGTCTGCGCCCCAGCGCGATCCCAGATAGGTCAGTAAGAGGTTTCCTGAGTGCTTTGGCCGCCGTAACAGCGGCTGACCCGGCTGGTGCAATTCGTCGAATGCAAACGGCTGTTCCAGAATTTCGGACGACGTGTAAAGGTATCCGCCTTTCAAAGACAGCCGTGAAGTGATCCGGCCCGCAAGTTGCACTTCTGCGCCGTGCGCCATGGACTTGTTGATGTTGACGTACTGTCCGCGAAACTGGTCGTCACAACAGCTGTAGTCAATCTGGTCCGTGAAGAGATTGTTGTAGTAGACCGCATCGAGCGAGAACCGGCCGCCGAAAAGGCTCTGTTCAAAGCCCGCTTCAAAAGCACGGTTGTGCTCGGCCTTCAGGTTGAGATTCGGAATGCTGAAGGGGGGGCCAGCGAACGACTCCTCAAACCGAGGCTCTTTGATCCCGGTCGCAAAAGAAAAGCGCAATCGCGTTCCGGACAGGATATCTGCCCCCTTCAAGGCGAGCAGGCTCAAGGCGACTCGCGGGATGGCCTTGTCGCCAAACGTTTCGTTATGGGCGTAACGCACGCCCGCAATCGCGAGCAGACGCTTCCAAGTCAAACGTTGTTGTATGTACGCGGCATGATTCTCGCGGATGGCAGGTAGCGTGGACGAGATGTGCGCATTCTCGTCCTCGAACTCGTAGCCGATTGTGGTTTGGGCCCAAGTGCGCGGCGTGTAATCGCCTTGGTACATGAAGCCGGCGCGATTGATGTGTGCGGTAGCGGAAAATGGGCAATCAAGGAATACGCCATTTTCTGGATCGCAGCCACGGTCCGCCATGTCATCGACATTCAGCCGCCGCGTGTTGTACTCGTAGCCCGTCAGACGATGCTGCCAGCGCGAGGGAACGGAGATCAGCAATTCGCCGCTGGCCAGAAAATTGTTGGAGCGGGCACGCTGATCGAGATCTGGGCCTAGCAACGGCTGTCTGTTGAAGTCCCACTCTCCCGGCACTCCCGTGCGCCGGTTCGAATGCCGAGCGCGCACGCGAAACTGCACCGTCGGACTGATCCGCACGCCAACATTTCCGCCTTGCAGTGCATTCCAATAGCTGGCATTCGGGCCTTGCCCGTTGGTGTTGAAGTAATCCGAGAACAGGTTGTAATCGAGGCGCGACCACGCGCCCGCGAGCGACGTGTATCCATGCGCGGTCCCAAAGTTCCCGCCATCCGCGCCGAAGCGAAGTTCAGGAACTTCGGTCGTGCCATTGCGGGTGAAGACCTGCACGACGCTCGTCATCGCGTCGGAACCGTAGAGCGTACTCTGAGTACCGCGCTGGAACTCCACTCGGTCAACCTGCGCCAGTGGGACGCTGCCGAAATCAAATGTACCGCCGGGTTCATTGATCGGCACACCGTCAACCAAAACTTTGTTGTAACGAGAGTCTCCGCCGCGCACAAACAACGATCCAAGTCCACCGCGTTGCCCAGCGACATTGACGACTGCTCCCGGAAGAAATCGCAAGGAGTCGCCGAAGGATTTTGGCTGCACGGTCGTGAGCTCGTCACTCGTCAATACTGAAACGCTGCTAGCCGTCTCCTGTTCCGGTACAGGAGTGCGAGTCGCAGTCACGACAACCGTTTCGGAGGCGCTTGCGACCTTTAGCTCCACGGTCACCACAGAAGCGGGAGACGAAGGATCTACTTCCGTCCGTGCTGCGGCGAATCCCGGTGCAAGCACTTCCACGCGAAGCGACGCCGAACCGTCAACATTGAAAATCGCGATGCCATCGCCCGCACTGGTTCGGACCTGAAGCGGCGCAGGCTCGTCCGCTCGGTAAACAGAAACCTGCGCGCCCGCAACCGAGGCCGAATGTGGATCGACAACTTTGATGTGAAGCTCGCCAGCGAGAGCCGCCGGCACAGACAGCAGAAAGAAAACCGCAGAGAGGGCAACCAGGAAGCGGACCATACCGTATCTCCTTTGCACGCGAAAGGGGTTTCAGGTAACGGTTCGCGCCGGTCTCCTGGCTTGCGAGTAAGGACTCTTCAGTCCGTCTTCTGCGTCCGTCCTTCCCAGGTCTTCGTGAAATCTTCGTCACGAAGATTGTTCCTAGTGGACGTCCGCTATGTCCTCGCTTACAGTTGCGCGGCAGCGCGGGATTTGCACCCGCTTCCCTCGTGGCACAGCGTACCGCCGGCCACGAACTTGCGCGAACCCAATTTTCGAAAGAGCAATCTAGCTCCGCAAATTTACCGGGAGAGTCGCTGCAAGTCAAACCGGAAGGGACCTCAGAGTAGAGACGCGGCGTGCCGCGTCTCCCTTTGCGTAGGATTATCCACTGTCGGCAGGAGACGCGGCACGCCCCGTCTCTACTCCAAATTCTCCACTAACTCAACGCTTCCAGATTGGCAATTCTTCCGACCCCACCCGCGCCACGTTTTCTTCCGCGAACCTAGTGACGCGTTCCAGCGACGCCTGGAGTTGCGCGTGGTAGTCGCCCATTTGGGCTTCATCGGCATCTGCCGGCACCAGAATTTTTCGGCTGAGGCGTACCAGCGCTTTTGAAAAAGGCTTCGGGATCATGAGTTCGTCCCATGTCCGAAGCACCCAGGTGCCGCAGAGCGCGACGTAGAACGCTGCCATCGGCCGGCCGCTGATTTGGGAGAGCGTTACAGGCCCAGCCTTAGCCACGTACTTCGGGCCGCGGGGTCCGTCGATCGTGAACGCGACCGACTCGCCGTCCCCCAGGACGCTCTTCATCCCAAGCAGGGCTCCAGCTCCCCCGCGGCTGCTCGATCCACGAACCGCGCCGAACCCCAGTCTCTCAATGATGCGTGCGATGTATTCTCCGTCGAAGCTGCGGCTCACCATCACCGCGATGCGCTGCTCCCTCCACATCCACACGGCCGGAAACACCGCGCGATGCCAGAACGCGTAAATCACCGGTTTTTCGAAAATTGCGTCACGCGGCGAGGGCTCTTCTTCCCACGAAATCGAAAAGCGAAGGGTCGGACCGATTAGAGCGATCATCAGATACCCCGCCCAGCTGATCAGCCAGAGCTGAATCCTTTCACGAAGAGAAAACGTCCGCTGCTCAGAAGAAGATTTCTGCGGACTAGCAGCCGCAACGGGAGAAGAACTCACGGAAGTATTCTAGGAGGAAAGGTGTCAGGTGTCAGGTCTCAGTTCTCAGGACGCAAAGTCATGACGGATCGAATCTGAACGCAATTTGTCGATCCGATTCGATCCGGAGCCAGGGTTTCTCTGAGAACTGAGAACTGAGAACTGAGAACCGGGAACTGGGAACTGCCCTACGACTCCAAATACGCCACGATCCAGTCCTTCAGTCGCTGTCGACGATCATCAGAAGCATCAAAGCGCAAGCCCACACTCTTGTTAGGCTTTTTCCATGAGACATGGGCGCGCAGCCAGATGCGAGGCAAGGTCAGCAGTGAGAATGACACTTCGACCAATTGGCCGGGTTCGAGGGTGGCCGTGCCTTTCAACGACATGCCCCCGGCGCTGATTTCCTGGCTCGTCACGAGCACGCGAGAACTGTCAGCGGCCACCACCGATACCTCGGTCATCACCGGAATGCGCACGTAGCGCCGGAATTCGTGCAGCACCAGCGGACGCGTCGAGCGCATCAACTTCAACGTGGCCGACCGCTCCAGCGGCTCGTGAAAAAACGCGTTGATGCAGTGCTTCGAGTAGCGCAGGGCGTCCTGCGCGGTTCCGCCCAGTCCATAAATGACCAGCCGGCTATTGGACGCTGAACTGCGCGCCCGTTCAATGATGTCTCCGACTTCTTCCCCCATAGGGAGAACGCATGCGTCGAATTTTTGGCGGTGGAGGCGGTCCCGGTCGGCATCGGAAATCGGGACCGTTGCAATTCCAAACTGACGGAAACATTCCGTCAACAGGCTCGCCGAAGGTTCACGCAAGTTAAACAAGGCAACCTGCGCGTTAACTTTGCGGAGTATATGCGCAGGAACGGGGGCGGAGGCGAGGGAGGTGCCAAATGTTTGTTTCATGAGTCCCAGGGGATGAACTCCTTGAAACCCCATTCTGACGCGCGGTCTGGCGGCTGGCTAGGTTTCGAAGGGCCTAGGGGAATGCTCGCCGGAGGGCATGGCCCGTACTGACCCTTTCGGGCCGGGGGATACTCCCTTTCGTGCGCCTCCGGCCCTCATGCCCCGTTCCCGCCTCAGCCCTTTCGTTCAGGTAAGATGTTGAGATTCTTGGCGAATCGGCGGCGGGCCGCAATAGCTAATGATCACACTCAACGACATCCATTCGGCGCTGAGCCGGATTCGTGACTCGATCTATCTCTCCCCCTGCGCCCGCTCGGAGACCTTCTCGCAATCAACCGGCAACCAGGTCTATCTGAAACTCGACAACCTGCAACGGACGGGTGCTTTCAAGGAACGCGGAGCCCTCAACAAGCTGCTCTCGCTGAGCGCCGAAGAACGCGCACGAGGCGTGATCGCCGCCTCGGCCGGTAACCATGCCCAGGGTGTTGCTTATCACGCCGGAAAGCTGGGTGTTCGCGCGCTCATCTGCATGCCGCTGACGACGCCGCTGATTAAAGTCTCAGCTACGCGTGGTTACGGTGCGGATGTTGTCCTGCACGGCGCCAACTACGATGAGGCCTGCGAGGAAGCGCTCCGTCGAAGTGAGGCCGAAAGCCTCACGTTTGTTCACGCCTTCAACGATGACGCGGTGATTGCCGGCCAAGGCACGATCGGACTGGAGTTGATGCAGCAGCATCCCGATCTCGAAGCAGTGGTTGTGCCGATCGGCGGCGGAGGCCTGATTGGCGGCATCTCGTGTGCAGTGAAAGAGACGAATCCAAAGATTCAGGTTTTCGGGGTGCAGCCTTCGCGCCTGCCCTCCATGAAAGTCGCGGTAGCCGAAGGCAAGCCCGTGACGCTGAATGCGGCTTCGACAATCGCCGACGGCATCGCTGTCCGCCGCGCCGGCGACCGCACGCTTCCGCTGGTTCAGAAATACGTGGACGACATCGTCACCGTAGAAGAAGAAGAAATCGCCAACGCGATTTTACTGCTGCTCGAGCGTGAAAAGACCCTGGCCGAAGGTGCGGGCGCTGCTGCCCTCGCCGCTCTGGTCAACCGCAAGCTGCCGTTCACGGGGAAGAAAGTTGCGGTATTGGTCGGTGGCGGGAACATTGACGTCACGCTGCTCTCGCGCATTATCGAACGCGGACTGGTCAAAGACGGACGATTAGTCCGCCTACGCGTCCATCTCCCCGATTACCCCGGCGCACTGAACCGCCTCACTTCCATCCTCGCGCAACATCGCGCCAACATCGTCGAGACCGATTACGACCGCGCCTATCACGGCGTGAATCTGGGCGAAACCGCGATCGAAATCACCATGGAAACCCGTGGCCCCGATCACATCGCCGAAATTATCTCGGCGTTGGGCGCGGCCGGGTATGCGCAGGAGAGGGTGCTGTAGTGTGTGTGGGTCGGACACTCTTGCCCGACGCCGTTGGAGCCGGTGTTGCTTTCGACTTTGATTTTTATTCGTGCCGACGGTTGAAGAATCATCACCAACACTAACAGCGGCGCAGGAGTACCCGTCCCACACGATTACTCAAATTGTCTCCGAAACCGCTCTAACTGATCTTTCAACTCCCCAACCTCCCTGCGCAACGCGGCCACTTCTTCTTCCAGCCGAGCCAAGCGTTCCCCGTCGCCAGAATCCCGTCCGACATTCAGCGTCACGGTTTGCGGGGACTCCGCTACGGCCACGTCTCCCCCCATCAGATGTACCCAGCGCGACTCCTTGGTCCCGGGCTGACGCGACAATACTTTCACCAGCGCCGGATCCCGCTGCATCAATTTCTGTAACGCCGACTGCACATCGTCCAGCGACTCAAACCGGTGCAGGCGTTCCGTTCGTCCGCGCAGTTCGCCCGGAGTCTGCGGACCCCGCAGCAACAAGACGCACAGCACCGCCGTTTCCGCCCGCGTGAAGTTGAACACCTCTTGCAGCCGATGCTCGTACTTGGTGACGCGACTGTCCGCGCCCCCCGCCGGACCGGCCATGCGCCGCTCTTGCAGCGCTTCCAGCGCGTTGCGCACCGCGTCCTCGTCCAATTGCATGTACGGATCGCGGTTCGATTTCTGATTACACGCATTCACCAGCGCGTTCAGCGACAGCGGATAGTATTCCGGCGTCGTGATGTCCTTTTCGACCAGCGATCCGAGCACGCGAACTTCGGTTTCAGTGAGCGACAGTTCCATGATTTCGATTAAGAGCCGACGCAGGAGATTGTAAAGGTTGCCTGCGAATCGCGGGAGACGCAAGACGTCAGCCACGAAGCGCCGCTTCGCAGCTGAACCCAGCCTGTAGACTGTTTTTATCGTCATGAAGTTGCTTCTCTCCTCATTGGTCGTGTTTGCGCTCTGCCTCGGCGCCGTCGCGCAACCACCACACCATCCACCCCCTGCACCCTTATCCAAGCCCGCCGAAGACGCGCAACTCTACCGCAACCCCACCTTTGCCCTCCGCTACCGCATCCCCTACGGATGGGTAGATCGCACCAAGGAAATGCAGGATGGAAACGATGCGGCCAAGGGAGAGGTTTTGCTGGCCGTATTCGAGCGGCCCCCGCAAGCCGCCGGAGACACAGTCAACTCGGCGGTAGTGATCGCTTCCGAAAAGGCCTCTCCCGGACTGAAAAAACCGGAAGATTATCTCGGCACCTTGACCGAAACCGCTACCGCACAAGGTTTTAAGCCCGACGGCGATCCTTCGGAAGTGGAAATCGATTCGCAGCGACTGGTGCGCGCGGATTTTTCAAAGGGGCTCAACGACAAACTCACCATGCATCAAACCACACTCGTGCTCCTCAGCAAAGGGCAGATCGTCTCCTTCACTTTCATCGCTGGCAGTCACGAGGAAGTGGACCAGGCGCTGGAAGGCTTAAACTTCACTACGAAGGTTGCACCGGCACGCCGCTAGACTGGCGAAAATGGTGGGCGGTCAGCGTCACTTATTTACTACAGCGGCACGGTGACCTTCTTGCGGCTCTTGCGTCTTTAACTCCCGGAGGATCCCATGAACCGTCGATCCGTGCTGATGGCCCTGTTTCTATCCACCCTGTTTGTGCACCCAGCGTTTGCTCAGAGCGCGCCTCCAACCGCGGCCTCGATCCGGGGGCATTTTGCGTCCCTCAACGGCAGGCTGCTCGAAATGGCTAAAGACTTTCCGGAAGACAAATACGACTTCCGCCTGAAGCCGGAGATGCGTTCGTTCGGCGCAGTGATGGTTCACGTGGCCTCAGGTATCGTTTATGCCGGCAAGGCTGGACGCGGCGATAAGGTCAACTGGGACGAACTTGATCCCATGGACTACAAAACGAAGACCGCCGTCGTCGCGCTCATGGAAAAGTCCATCAGCGACGCCAACGTGACGCTCAAGAACTTGCAAGACGATTCTTTCGCCAAGACGGTCGAGCCCTGGCTGGAAGTGACCGAACACTCGGCCGAGCACTATGGCTTGCTGGTGGCTTATTACCGCGCCAACGGACTCGTTCCTCCAGCATCGCGACCGAAGAAATGAGCTGGCCGATTCAGTCCTAAAAGCACTCTCCCAAGGCCAACAAAAGGCACCGTTTACGGCTACGGTTCCGGTCTCAAAATGTGGTCCTTCTGTGGTAAAATAAGGACATCTCCGGTGACGCCTAACTAGCAGAAATTTCAATAGTTTGAGGTCGCTGGAACACCCTGGTAGCGTCCACCCAGCCGGAGCGCTCGGACCGGCATTTCCACGGAGCGGAATGGCCACGAAAGAAATTCAGACCGAAATCGCGGACACCAAAAATAAGAACGGCAGCAACGCCGATTACACTGCCGATTCCATCAAAGTTCTCGGCGGCATGGAAGCGGTGCGCTTGCGTCCTGCTATGTACATCGGCTCGACCGGCGAATTGGGCTTGCATCATCTCGTGTACGAAGTCGTGGACAACTCTGTCGACGAAGCGCTCGCCGGACACGCCGACAAAATCGACGTCACCATTCACCTCGACAACTCGATTACGGTCGTCGACAACGGCCGCGGCATTCCCGTCGACAACATGGACATCGACGGCGAGAAAATTCCCGCCGCCCAGGTTGTGATGACCACGCTGCACGCCGGCGGCAAGTTCGACAGCAACTCCTACAAAGTTTCAGGCGGATTGCACGGTGTCGGCGTAAGCTGCGTGAACGCGCTCAGCGAAGAACTTGATCTCGAAATCTGGCGCGACGGTTTCACCTGGGAGCAAACGTATTCAAAAGGCGAGCCCACCAGCAAGCTCAGAAAAACCGGCGCTGCCAAAATAAAGACTGGCACCAAGGTTCACTTCGTGCCCGACAAAACCATTTTCACTACCACCCTCGAATACAACTTCGATACGCTCTCGCAGCGCCTGCGCGAACTCGCGTTTCTTAACAGAGGCTTGATCATCACGCTCACCGACGAGCGCCAGACCGACTCCAAGACCGGCGAAGCCAAGCGCACCGAGTTCAAGTACAACGGCGGCATCGCCGAATTCATCAAGCACCTGAACCGCGGCAAAACGGTGTTGCACGACAAGCCGATCTACATGGAGGCCGACAAGGATCAGGTCCATATCGAAATCGGCCTGCAATACAACGACGCCTATTCGGAGTCGGTTTTCAGTTTTGCCAACAACATCAACACCGTCGACGGTGGCACGCACCTCTCAGGTTTTCGCACAGCGCTGACCCGCACCATCAACTACGCCGGCCAGCAGATGGGCCTGTTCAAAGACGTGAAGGAAAACCTGACCGGCGATGACGTCCGCGAAGGCTTGGTCGCCGTCATCAGTGTGAAGTTGCCGCAGCCTCAGTTTGAAGGACAAACCAAAGGCAAGCTCAATTCCGATATCGCCGGCATTGTGCAGGCCATCGTCAACGAACGCCTGGGCGGATTCTTCGAGCAGAACACCGCCGTCGCGAAAAAGATCATCAACAAAGCCATCGACGCTGCCCGCGCCCGTGAAGCCGCACGCAAAGCTCGCGACCTGACGCGGCGCAAAGGCGCGCTCGATGGCGGCGGACTCCCCGGCAAACTCGCCGACTGCTCCGAAAAAGATCCCGGCCGCTGCGAACTGTTCCTGGTCGAAGGCGAATCCGCCGGTGGCACCGCGAAACAAGGCCGTGATCGCCGCTTTCAGGCGATCCTGCCGCTCAAGGGAAAAATTCTAAACGTAGAAAAAGCGCGCTACGACAAGATGCTGGCACACGAAGAAATTCGCGCCATGATCACCGCGCTCGGCACCGGCATCTCGAAAGAAGACTTCGATCCCACCAAAGTCCGTTACGGCAAGATCATCCTCATGACCGACGCCGATGTCGACGGCTCGCACATCCGCACCCTGCTGCTGACGTTTTTCTTCCGCCACATGCAGGAACTGATCAAGCGCAATAACGTCTATATCGCGCAGCCGCCGCTATTCGGCATCAAGAAGGGCAAGTTGCACCAGTACATCAAAGACGAGCGCGAGTTTGTCAAAGTCATGGTGAAGCGGGCCTCTGAAGGCCTCGTGATCCGTTACGGAGAAGGCGCAGCCAAGCTCGAAGGCGCTGCGCTTACCAAGTTCATTACCGTCTTAAACGAATACCTCGGCTTCCTCGACAAGCTAAACAAGCGCCTGCGCGAAGAGAAGATCACAGAGCTGCTGCCCAGACTCGACCTCTCAAAGCGCGCCGACTTCGAAGGCGACAAGTCGAATCCTCCGAAGAAAGTCGAAAAGCTGGAGAAAGAACTCAAGCGGCTGACGAAAGAGCTGAGCCTGAAAAGCGTCGACACGCACTTCGACGAAGAGCACAACCTCTGGGAAGCGCGCTTCGTAAATTCGCAGGGCTCCGAGCACGTCATCAACTGGGAACTGGCTACCACTCCGGAATGCCGCCAGCTGATCGCCAAGTTCAAGCAGATCGAACCCTACATGGAGCCGCCGTTTGTGATCGAGAGCGTGCCCAGAGCGTCGTCCAAGGCTGAGGCCGAAGAAGCAACCGATGCTGAAGCTATAGACGAAGACACTGACTCCGCGCCGAAGAAAGCAGCAAAGGCTCCCGCGCGCCGTGCGAAGGAGTCCGAGGTCGTCGAGAAAAATAACGCCCGCGATCTGTTCGACTACGTCCTGAATGAAGGCCGCAAAGAATACACCGTGCAGCGCTACAAAGGTCTCGGCGAAATGACCGCCGAGCAACTCTGGGAAACCACCATGGACCCCGAGCGCCGAACCCTGCTCTCAGTAAGACTCGAGGACATTGCCGAGTGCGAGACTATCTTCACCACCCTAATGGGCGAAGACGTCGAATCGCGTCGGAAGTTCATCGAAGACAACGCGCTGGATGTGAAAAACCTGGACATTTGATCAGCTCTAGGAAGACTACTCACTTGCCGCGACAAGTTACCCACCTCTCGGTTTTTGTCTCCTGCCCAGATAACCTCGGCACGGAGCGGGACATCGTCAAGTCTGTGGTTCCAGAACTTAATCAAGTACTCGATCAGTCCCACGGCGTCGTGCTGAACGTTCTCAATTGGGCGGATTTGCTGCCGGGGGTCGGATCCGAAGGGCAAGATGTTATAAACAGCCAAGTTGATGGAACCTATGACATTTACCTCGGAATACTAGGCGCTCGCTTCGGGGATCCAACCCGTACGGCAGGTTCGGGAACGGAAGAAGAATTCGATCACGCATATCAACGCTACGTCTCGGATCCAGCAAACGTGAGAATACTTTTTTACTTCAAAGACGGCCTTGAGCATGGCGTCCTGAAGCTTGATGTTGATCAACTTCGTAAAGTACCGGAGTTTCGTGCCAAGCTGAAAAAAGGGGGCGTTCTTTACGCGCAATTCGGTAACTCGGGACGAATTCTTAAAGCTCATCAAAGAGCACTTAAGTAGCTTGGTGACGAAACAGTGGGATAAGGGCCGTTGGCGCGTTCTAAGCAGACCCGAACCAGCAGCGAGCCCCACCCTCCCGGATGCTCTAGCTACGCTTGTGGCGCAGCCCGCTAAATTCGAGGATTCAGGTACAGGGGACGACTCGAGTCAAATGCCGGGACTGGACGCGATGATTCTGTCCATCGAGAGTCTTAAATTGGCAACGGCGGCTATAGAAACTATGGGCGAACTCGTTCAAAACATGGCGTCCTCAATGCAAATTACCACAGAGAAGATAACGGCCGCCGTGGCTGATTCGAAGCCAACGAGTCCCCAAACAATGAAAGTATTGATCGACGGTTTTGCAAGGGATCTCCACGATTTTGCGGTTCAATTTCGTCGAGAAGTTATTTCATTTAGCTCGGGTACAGACACCGGGCTCGCAGCGTTGGAACGCGTGATCGATTTTCAAATGGGTGAGCTCCATTCAGATGTTGCTAGTCTCAGAGCGGCTTACGGTGAGGTCAGCAAGTACACCAGCAACATTCGCGACACCCGCGATCTGATCCGACAGTTTCGCGATACGATTTCCGACCTACCGAGCTTTACGGGGCCCCTTAGAATATCCAAGGGGCAGGTAGTGGACAGTCTGGACCAATTTCAAGCCACAGTCGCGATCACCTTGGACAGGCTGGAGACAATCGACCGAAAGTTAGGAGGCCCCGCCGCGAGTTGACTGGTTACCCCGCATTACCTCTGTGCCCTGTGGCCGCTCTGGTTAGGCCTCCAACGCAAGTTTCGCCCCGCCCGCCGTTCTCTGATTAGACGCGACAAGTTGCGTCCCTATGAATGAAACGGCGATTCCCCCTCGCCGATTGGACCGGGCTTTGCCCGGTGGACGGGTCAGAGACTCGTCCCTACACGGCTTCGAGGGGGACCATGCACAAACTTCTGATTGCGCTGTTCAGTCTTACGCTGTTTGCCGGTGCGCAGGACCCGACACGGCAATCCGCATCTCTACGGGAGAACGACAACGCTCCCGCGCTCACCATCTACAACCAGAACTTTTTCGTCGCGCGCGAGTATCTTTCGCTGGATTTGAACTCAGGCGTCAATCATGTGAATTTTGCGGGGATCACCTCGCATCTTGAGCCCGACTCAGTCATCCTGCGCGACCTCACCGGACGCCCGCTACAAATTCTCGAGCAGAGCTATCGTAACGATCCTGTCTCCCAGGAACTGTTGCTGTCGTTTTACGAAGGTAAGACAATCGACTTTTTCGTGCAGCGCGGAGAAAAGACCGAAACCATCCACGGCAAAATCATCCGCAGCGGCTACGTGCCCCATTACGCCGCGTTCCAATCGTACGGCCCACAATATGCTGCACAGCAGGCTGCGGTTGCCCAGGGCAGCGAGCAACCTGTCATTGAAGTCAACGGCAAGCTGCAATTCTCCCTGCCAGGTCAGCCCCTGTTCCCTGCGCTGGCTGACGATACCGTGCTCAAGCCCACGCTCTCTTGGGAACTGCTAAGCGACAAGCCGGGTGCTATCACGGCGGAGTTCAGCTATGTGACCGGCGGCATGAACTGGGAGGCGAGTTACAACGTGATTGCGCCGCCGAAATCCAACGTTCTTGAGGTCGTCGGCTGGGTAACCCTCGACAATCAGAGCGGCAAAACCTTTCGCGATGCCCGCCTCAAGTTGATGGCAGGCGATGTGAACAAAGTCCCGCCCCCAGGGTCAATTCCGATGATGAGCGCGGGCGCGGTAGTGTTTAGTGGAAGAGGTGGAGGACAATTTGGTCCACCGGTGACAGAAAAGACTTTCGACGAATATCATCTCTACACCCTCGAGCACCCCACAACTCTCCACGATCGCGAAACCAAACAAGTAGAAATGGTCCGCGCCGCCGGGATCCAGTCCAGGACTGTCTATATCTACGATGGATTTAAGGTCGAACAAAATTATCAGAATTGGCCAATGGAGACCATCCGCCAGCAGGAAAGCTATGGCATCCTCTCCAACCCCAAAGTTTGGGTCATGCAGGAGTTCAAAAACAGCTCCGAGAATCATCTTGGCATGCCCCTTCCAAAAGGACGCGTGCGTT
>Ga0137409_10004932_pt1 | contig 13959 bp, 21 predicted proteins | sample CZODoug1_16funga_FD_122059 | JGI IMG/M metagenome (GOLD analysis project Ga0137409, IMG submission 122059) | Vadose zone soil fungal communities from Angelo Coast Range Reserve, California, USA - CZODoug1_16fungal (Hybrid Assembly) | ecosystem: Environmental > Terrestrial > Soil > Vadose zone... | reverse complement strand
CCGCCCGGTGATCACCCGTTCTACAAGCCCGTGTACCTGCGCGTGATGTCGGCTCGGGAGGGCGGGGGCAGCGCACGCGTCGTCGCCTATGTGTATGGCGGTCAGGGGACGATCAACGTGCCGTCCTGGTCGCCCGACAGTCGGCGGCTGGCGTTCGTCAGCAATACGGATTTGCGGCGGTAATTCGCGCTCCCTACGTTATGTACAAGCACACCCAAGTTGGCCATCGCACGATCGGCATCCTGCTGGGCACTGGGGCAGTCACCGCCGGGCTCCTAGTCGCGAGAACAGGCCCCATCCTCGTTCTCGGCATCGTGCTCGTGGCCTTGCTCACGGCAGCCTTCCTCTTTGGTTCCCTGACCACCGAGGTGGATGAACAGCGCTTTACGTTTTGGTTCGGGCCGGGCGTGATGCGGCGTTCCTTCACTCTTTCGCAGATTCTGTCATGCGCGCCCGTAACGAGCCCCTGGTGGTACGGCAGCGGGATCCACTGGACTCCCGACGGCTGGCTCTACAATGTGGCGAGCGGGGGGGCGGTGCAGCTGACACTGGGCGATGGTCGGCGACTGCGAGTTGGGACAGATGAGCCCGAGGAGTTGTGTCGCGTCATTCGGAGTGGGAAGGGAGCGGCGTGATATCAGCGTCGCGCCCTTCCCATCGCAGACTGAGTACTTCGGCGACGCGAAGCAGATGTGGATGGTGAACTTTGCCCGCCTCCACGATCTCGAACGGAATCCCATTGAGTTGTGGGAATCACCCCAGCTCGCCACCGCGTAACATCAATGCAGGTCCGACTCCGTGTCGCGGCTCCAGTGCTCTTCGCGGTCGCTGCGCTCGTGTGTTCACGAGCGCTGAACCACCCGGACCATCCCATAGCGCTCCTTCTGATAGTGCCTGGCTATCTGGTGCAGGCGTGGCTGTTCGAAGCTCACCGAGCCTTGGGTGGAGTGGGGTACGTCATCACCATGGTCACCGTATCGGCTCTCGTGTGGACCCTGCTGCTGCTCGGCCTGCTGGTTGCGGCAGGCAAGCTGTTCCGCCGTAGATTGATAAATGAATCCCCCGAGGGGAGCGGGTCATACAATGACTGAAGTATCAGCGGTGCGCTTGTACCTAATGAGATCCCTTTACCTGCTGAACTTCGTATGGCTGGGATTGACTGTGTGGCCTGCAATCATCCACCCCGCGAGACCGTTTGCGCCCTTGGATGGCGTTGCTTTCAGCTTTTGGGCGGCGCTTTCGACGTTATGCGGCTTAGGGGTTCGATATCCTCTACGGATGTTGCCCTTGCTGATGCTGCAATTGCTCTACAAGGCGATATGGTTGCTGGCCGTTGCCCTTCCGCTGTCGTCTGCCGGCCCATTGGACTCAGCAGCCACAGACCTCACCAAGACTTTTGTCGGCGGCGTTGTTATGGATCTTCTCGTCATCCCCTGGGCGTATGTGCTGGCAAACTACGCGAAGAAGCCTGGAGACAGTTGGAGATTCCGGCGTCCGCTCACACCTTACGGCCCATCCTAGGCATTCGCCGTGCTGGAGAAAGCGGGCCGGGCGAGTAAATTAGCGACAGGCTCATGTCCGGCAAGCGTCGCCTTCTACTCGTCCTGCTCCTCGCGGTAGGTCTGGCGGGTGGCTTCCTCGCGCTTCTATACCTCACGCCCACGGCTACCATTCCGGAGCAGCCGCTCCCGCCACCGGCCGTGGAGCGGCCCAAGCCAGCGCTTCAGGCAGACGCAGAAGGGCAATACGTCCCAGGCTATCGCTTTTCGGTAGGTCGGTTCCGATTCACCGGGTTCAGCCTTCGTCCGGAGGCACTCGTCACATTCGCCCAAGCCACCTCCGGTACGGAGGACGTGGCGGCCTGCCTAGAGGCTCGCATCAGTGCGGTCAGCATCCATCTTCGCTGTGAATACCCTCAGGTGGGCATCGTCACGATCGAGGGCAGGTTCCTCACCCGATTGGCGACAGACCTGCTGGATAGGCCGGTCGTGTCTGCGGTCGTGACGGTTCGCGCTCAGAGCGGAGAGGTCTTGTATAACGCCCGGGATTCGTTCGTGTGGCAGCCGGGAGCGCCGGGGGGCGCACGGTACTAGGTCATGAGCACCTGGCGCAACGCCGCGATCGGGTTCTACGAGGACGGCTTCGCTTCGGTGCGCTGGGATCAGATCGTGCCGTGGCGCCGTCGACTTGAGACCAGCGTGCGCGACGCGGCAGGCGTCATCGTCACTATCAGTGTGGCTGGGCTTGCTTCGCTGCACGCACAGAAAGCGGCGTGCAGCCCAGCTGCGGCAACTGCTGATCCCAGCCCAGTCGACACCGCTTACCCGTCGGTGACGCGTGCCGTACTGATCCCAAGCGGGGACGTCCGCCTAAACGGGGTTCTCTATATGGCCCAAGGCCGGGGCGTTCACCCGACCGTAGTGTTCCTTCACGGGTTCCCCGGAGACGAAAAGAACTTGGACTTGGCTCAAGCGGTGCGACGAGCCGGGTTCAACTCGCTGGTGTTCTATTACCGTGGGGCGTGGGGGAGTCCCGGGACCTATTCCTACTCCCATGTGCTCGCGGATGTCACGGCCACCCTCACGTGGCTCCACGAGCCCGCCGCAGCCGAGTCGATGCGGGTGGACGCGGAACGCGTGATCCTGGTGGGACACAGCTTCGGCGGATTCGCCGCGCTCTACACGGCGGCAACCACCGACAACATCGCGGCCGTTGCCGCTCTGGCCCCGGTGGATCTTGGGAGTCGTGGCGCAGCGATGAGCGACCCTGCCGCCTTTGCCAGGGGAGTCCAACGGCGTGGGGCGCAACTGGGCGCCTTGCGGGGCACGTCCGGCGAAGCGCTGAGCCGCGAGGCCGTGACCCACTCCGCCGAATGGAGCCTCCAGCGCTACGCGGCTGTGCTTGCCAAGAAGAAGTTGCTGCTCCTCGCGGCCTCGCACGATGAGGCCGTGCCGTTGTCCGAGGTGTACGAGCCCCTGGGAGCGAAGCTCCGGGCGGCTGGCGCGCGCGACTTCACGGCTCTGACACTACAGTCCGACCACACGTTCTCGAATGTGCGGATTGGTCTGGCTCAGGTGCTTATCGGATGGTTGTGTGGTGGTACGTGACTGCCCCTAGATCCGAAACGGGTCGAGCTGACTTCACTCCAATGATCACAATTCGACCTGCCAAGCCCAGCGACCCCGCGGCCTGGCTTCGGCTACGTCACGCCCTCTGGCCCGAGGGTTCCCAAGCTGACCACCGCGAGGAGATCGATCGGTTCTTCGGCGGCGACGCGCGGGAACCGCTCGCCGTCCTCCTCGCCGAGAACGGAGCCGGGGGCCCGATCGGTTTCGCCGAGCTGTCGATTCGCCCGCACGCCGAGGGCTGCCGCAGCGACCGCGTGGCGTACCTCGAGGGATGGTTCGTCGCGCCAAAGGCTCGGGGTCGCGGTGTTGGCCGTGCGCTGATCGCGGCGGCGGAGCAGTGGGGGCGCTCCCGGGGTTGTCGTGAGTTTGCGTCGGACTCGCAGGCAGACAACGAGGTCGGCGGCGCCGCTCACCGCGCGCTTGGTTTTGCTGAGGTTGGCCTCGTGCGCTGCTTCCGGAGGGATCTCTAGAGGGAGTTCTCAAGCTGCCCTAATAACAGTGAAAGGAGAGGGTGAGCGATGGTGCACGTGAACTACCTGGCCGTCCTCGTGGCGGCCGTCGCGGTGTTCGTGCTGGGCTGGCTCTGGTACAGCCCCCTGTTGTTCTTCAAGCCGTGGATGCGGCTGCGCGGGATGGATCCCGTCGCCGCGATGGCCGGGGCAAAGATGCCCGGGGGGAAGCTCGTCATCGAGTTGGTGCGGTGCCTCGTCCTCGCCTACGTGATCGCGCACTTCGTGGCGCTACTCGGCGTCAGCAGTTGGATGGGCGCGGTGCACTTCGGCTTCCTCCTGTGGATCGGGTTCCCCGTGATCATTCTCACGGGATCGGTCCTGTGGGAGAACATCCCGTGGAAAGTGGCCGCGATCCATGCGGGTGACTGGCTCGTCAAGATGCTGGTGATACCGATCATCGTGAGCGTGTGGCACTGATGGAGCGGCGGCAGTTCCTCGATGTGACTGCAACGAGTGCGCTGGTGGCGGGCCTACCGAGTAGCGGGCGCGCAACCAACGCCGACGCTGCGTTCAACCTGCATGCGTTGGCGCAGCCGGATCTCCTGCCCATCCTCGGAACTCAGGCGGTGCGCGAGATCGGCGCGCGCTATCGCGAGCTGGTGCCCTCGGAGAATCAGATGCAGGCGCTACACGCCGCCATTCTCGGGACGCGCCCCTGGTCATCGCGAATCCCGTGGCTAACGGGCCCATCGATCGGCGCAATGGTCGCGGAGGACTTCGCGGCAGGACGGACGATCGTGGTGCAGGGATGGGTGCTCTCGACGACTGAGGCGCGCCAAAGCGCCCTCTACTCCATGCTCGCCGACTGATCCCGCGACGTCCCTCCATGCACATCGACGCCCGAACCCTTCCGAATGGCAGCGTGCTGGAAGCCGACTTGTGCATCGTGGGGGCCGGCGCGGCTGGCATCAGCATGGCCCTGGAGTGGATTGGCTCGCCGCGCACGGTCCTCCTGCTGGAAGGCGGCGGTCTCGAGTACGAGCCGGCGATGCAAGACCTCTACCGCGGCGAGATCGTCGGTCTGCCGTACTACCCCCTGCAGGCCGCGCGGCTGCATTACTTCGGCGGCACCACGGGGCATTGGGCGGGGTTCTGCGCCACCCTGGATCCCATCGATTTTGACAAACGGGATTGGGTGCCGCACAGTGGGTGGCCCCTTCGCCGGAAAGAGCTCGACCCGTTCTACGCGCGCGCGCAACTTCTCCTCGAGCTGGGGCCGTACGAGTACGCGGCAGGCGACTGGCAACGACGCGATCCCACCCTGGTCCCGTTGCCCCTGAATCCCCGCGTGATGTGGACGAAAATGTGGCAGTTCAGCCCTCCCACCCGGTTCGGCGCCCGCTACCGCGACGCCGTGATCGGTGCGCGCAACGTGCACCTGTGCACGCATGCCAACGTCTGCGAGCTGGAGGCGAACGAGTCGCTTGGAGCCGTCGACGGGCTACGGGTGCGCACGCTCGACGGCAAGCAGCATCGCGCGCGCGCCCGGTACTACGTACTGGCCTGCTGCAGCATCCAGAACGCGCGTCTGCTGCTGGCGTCGAACCGACGAACGCCGACCGGGCTCGGGAATGCGCACGACCTTGTCGGGCGGTTCTTCATGGAGCACATCGAAATCCCCGGTGGGCATCTCGCGCTTTCCGGTCCTGTGAACACGAAGATGTACGCATTTGAGTTCGGACAGACGAAGGCCCGCGGTGAGCTGGCGCTGAGCGCGGCGGTGCAGCGCGAGCGACGCATCCTGAACGGCACGGTCTCCCTCGAGCCGGGCGCTCCCGGCGAGGTCGCCAAGAGCACGTTTCAGTGGGGCACGCCCGAGCGCCTGGCCGCCCTCAGGAAGTGGCAGGCGAACGGGAAGATAGGCCCACCGCCGGACGGCCTCCCGGAGCCCGCGCCCGCCGGCGCGCCGCGCTTTTTTCACCTGGTCACCCGCCAGGAGCAGGCGCCCAACCCGGACTCGCGCGTCATGCTCAGCACCGAACGGGATGCGTTGGACATGCCGCGCACCAAGCTCGCCTGGCGGCTGACGGAGCTCGATCGGCGCTCGTTCCGCGTGTTCTACGAGGTGATGGGGCGCGAACTCGGGCGGAGCGGGGTGGGTCGCCTGCAGCTGCTTGACTGGGTGCGCCGCGACGACGGCACCTGGCCCGGCACCCTCAGCGGTGGCTGGCATCATATGGGAACGACCCGGATGCACGACAATCCCCGCCTTGGCGTCGTGGACGCCACGTGCCGGGTTCACGGGCTGGACAACTTGTACGTTGCCGGTGCGTCGGTGTACCCGACGGGTGGCGCCGCGAATCCCACACTGACCCTGGTAGCCTTGAGCCTCCGTCTGTCAGACCATCTGAAGAGGACACTTGCCTGAGCGGACAGTTGCCTGCGGCCAGTTCTCTGACTAATGTCAGACATATGGACGGCATCGCCCAAGTCCGAACCTTCAATCGCATAGTGACCCAGCAGATCGGGGCGCTGGCGGGGGACTTTCTCGGCCGCAGTCGCTCCCTCGGCGCGTGCCGCGTCCTCTTTGAGGTTGGCGCCGATGGCATCGAAATTCGGCAGCTGCGTGCCCGCCTCGCCTTGGACTCAGGCTACACCAGCCGCCTGCTGCGCCAACTCGAGGCGGAAGGACTCATCCGCACCACTCGATCGCCCAGCGACACGCGCGTGCGGTTCGTGACTCTCACCGCCGCCGGCCGCAAGGAACTGGCCGTGTTGAATCGCCTGTCTGACGAGGCTGCTGCGTCGCTCCTCGACCCCCTTCCGGAACCGCAACGCGCGGCCCTGCTCGCTGCCATGGGGACCATCGAGCGCCTGCTGCGCAGCAGCGCCGTGCGCCTCTCCGTGGAGGATCCCGAGAGTCCGGCCGCCCGGTATTGTCTCGAGCGCTACTTCGAGGAACTGAGGGCCCGCTTCGCAACCGGCTACGATCCCACGCGCGGCATATCCGCCGCGCCGGCGGAGCTCACGCCGCCGCGGGGCTACTTCGTGCTGGCCACCCTGAACCAAGCGCCAGTCGGGTGTGGCGCCTTGAAGTGTCATCCAGCCTATGGCGAGATCAAGCGTATGTGGGTCGAGACCTCCGCCCGTGGTCTCGGCCTCGGGACCCGGATCCTGCTCCGTCTCGAAGAGCTCGCGCGGAAACGGCGGCTGCCGCTGCTGCGGCTCGAAACCAACAAGGCTCTTACGGAGGCCCAATCGCTCTATCGGCGCAACGGCTTCCGCGAAGTTCCGGCGTTCAACGACGAGCCATACGCGCATCACTGGTTCGAAAAGGCGCTCTAGCCGGTGAGCCATCGCGCCGCTTCCGGCCCGCGATATTAGTGCTGCTCGAAGATCAACTCCTCCACGGTTTCCTCCGGAACGCCGTCGCCGTCCATGTCGATCGGCTGAATTGCAATCGTGCGCCACGACATCACGTTGCCAGTGAGCCGGATGACGAACAAGACAGTGTCGCTCTCGAGCCTCCCCGCGTCGGCCACAGTGCTGGGATACGGGGCAACGGTAGTCGTGGTGACATGACGGGTCAGCGTATCGCCCCTGATCGTCACTGTTCCTCGTTGGACGACCAGGCTGCCCAGATCCGGGATGAAGATCGTGAAGATGAACGCTCCGGGAGCGTAGATCGCGAGCACGGCACCGCCGCCGACCGGCATGAGATCGGTGCGCTCGGCCGAGTTCGCAGCGTTGATCAGCTCCCATCGGGTGAGGGACCACGAGCCCGCCAACTCTCCGACGGTAAGGTGGGGTCCCAAGACGCTGTCGGATCCGCATGCGGTGACTAACCCCGCAACCAGCAGCACGCTTCTCATTTTCCCTCCCCTGCGCGAGGTCACCGCTCCCGATGCCGGTACGAACATTGGGAACCTGGAGTCAAGAGGCCATCAAGCGTTAGCTTAGGCGCGAACGGAGTTGCGATGACAGGGACGATCTTGGACGCCATCGGCAACACGCCGATCGCTGAGCTGCGCAAGGTTACTCCACCTGGCTGCGCTCGCATCGTGGCGAAGCTGGAGTGGGGCAATCCGACCGGGAGCATGAAGGACCGAATGGCCCGTGCGGCGATTGAGGCGGCCGAGCGCGACGGGCGGCTGCCGCCGGGTGGAACCGTGGTGGAGGCCACCATGGGTACAACGGGCATTTCCCTGGCGCTGGTTTGCGCTGCCAAGGGGTACGGGGTGCACATCGTGTTCTCCGATGCCTTCAGCGACGAGAAACGGCGGACCATGCGGGCCTTCGGTGCGACCGTCGAGGATGTGCCAAGCGACCACGGGCTCATTACGGAGGCGCTCGTGAAGGCCATGCTTGCGAGAGCCCACGAGCTCGCCGCGCAGCCGAGCTACTGGTGGTGCGATCAGCTGAACAACCGTGACGCGATCAACGGCTACCTCCCCATGGGGGAGGAGATCTGGGATCAGACCGGCGGCGAGGTCGACGCTCTCGTCCACTCGGTCAGCACCGGCCACTCCATCCTGGGCGTCGCGCGCGGCCTACGTGCGCACAAGCCCACCTTGCGCGTCGCGGCCGTGGAACCGGCGGAGTCGGCTGTCCTGTCCGGGCAGCCGAGCGGATCGCACAAGATCGAGGGCATCGGAATCGGCTTTGTCCCGCCGCTCTGGGAGCCCGAGGAAGTCGACGAGATCATTGCCGTCACGACCGCGGACGCCAAGGCCATGACACGCCGACTTGCTCGGGAGGAAGGATTGCTGGCGGGCGCGTCATCGGGCGCAAACGTGGTGGCCGCCATTCGGCTTGGCCGCCGTCTCGGCCCGGACGCGACGGTGGCGACGATCCTGGTAGATTCGGGGCTGCGCTACCTCAGCACCGACGTGTTTCGGACCTAGACTGCAAAGGACACCGTGACTACTCGCGCCGTCATCCGATTTGGGGGCCTGTGTCTCGCCGGTGGAGCCATCGCGTTCCTTGGCGTCTTCACCTACCTCGCGGCCCGCTTCAACTATCCCGCGGTCCTCGATGGCGCGGCGGCCACGGTGTTGCCCAGCCTCCTCGCAACCGGCCAGCAGGGCCGCCTCGCCTGGGCCGTCTACGCGCTCCTGCCGTTGATTTGGCTTCCTGCCGGCGTCGCCGCCTATGAGGCCTTGTCGCCCGTGCGACGCGGGCCAATGCGGCTGGCCTTGCTGTTCGCGGGGGTCGCCGCGCTCGCCATGATGCTGGGCCTGATGCGCTGGCCCAGTGTTCATTGGCACCTCGCCCTGGCATTCGAGCACGCGGCCCCGCCCGAGCAAGGGGTCCTGGCCGCCGTTTTCGACGGCCTCAATGCATACCTTGGCAACTACATCGGCGAGTTTCTGGGTGAGCTCTCCTTCAGCGTATTTTTCCTGCTGACGTCGATTGTGTGGCTCGAGTCACCACGCTCGCACAAATGGATCGGTTGGGTCGGCGTGGGCACGGCGGTTCTAGGGCTCCTCGGCATGTTCCGCAACGTCACGGGCGCCGTGGCTCCGATCGCGGCCGTGAATAACTACCTGCTCCCGGCGTTCATGATCATCCTCGGCGTCGCGCTCGTGCGGTGGCCCGTGGTCCCCGAGCCGGCGGGCGCCTGACCGGCGGCCGCCGCTCCGTCTCCTTGCGCCCGCGGCCACTGCGCCCGCAGCTTACCCACGAAAGGAGTCTCACATGGCGGAGAGCGTTTACAAAGTCATCGAGCTGGTCGGGACCAGCACCGAGTCCTGGGAGAAGGCCGCTGCCGCGGCGATCAAGCGAGCGGCGAAGACGCTGCGCGACCTACGGGTGGCGGAGATCTCGCAACTCGACATGCAGCTCAAGGACGGCAAGGTCGAGAGCTATCGCGCGAAGGTCAAGGTTTCCTTCAAGTACGAAGGCGCCTAACGGCGGGATGTACCGGGTCCGTCAGCAAGACCTGCCATTTCAGGGCAGCTCACACCACTTTGTCGGGGCCGACAACGGCGATGTGAATGTCTCCGTGTTCCTCCTCAGGGCCCTCCCCGGGCGTGGTCCCGGGCCCCATCGTCATCCGTACGATGAAGTCCAATTCGTGAGGGAGGGTCGTGGTCTCTGGACCGTGAACGGCGAGGAATTCGAGGCGGGCGCAGGCGACATTCTGGTCATCAAGGCCGGAGAGATCCACAGCTTCCGCTGCATGGGTGACGCGCCCCTCGTCCAGGTTGACGTACATCTCAGCCCGCGCTTCATCCAGGAGAACTTCACCTAGGCGGCGGTCCCATCAGTCGCGTCCGGATCTTGATCTCCGAGGTGAGCGTGCGGTGCACCGGACACCGTTCCGCGATCTCCCGTAACCGGTTCCGTTGCTCCGCGGAAAGCTCACCGTTCAGTGCGATCTCGCACTCTATCACGTCAAGCATTCCCTCCTTCGTGTCGCAATCACGACAATCCTGCGCGTGCACCCTCGAATGCCGCAACCGGACCTCCACGTCGTCGAGAGGCCACTGCTTCCGTCGCGCGTACAGCGCGATGGTCATCGACGTTCAGGCGCCGAGGGCACCGAGGAGCAGGTCGTACGGACCGGGGCCGGTATCGGTGCCGCCGTCGGCAACCGGCTCGTCCGCCACGAAACGATGGCGACCGACTGCGATCTGCTGCGCAAACCCGGCTGCGCTCCCACGCACCAGCACCACACCGGCTTCGAGCGTCTCATCCATCGGAAGGCTCCGCGTTCGGGAAGTCTGGAGCATAACCTGCTCTACAGCGAATTGCTTTGCCGCGTTTCCCGGTAGAGATTCTGCGTCACTTCGGGCGCCATTGGGAGATCGCGAAACCACTGAGTTGAGGTGAGATGTCGCTCGAAACCCTACGCCTCACGTTGCTCCCGTGCTCACCGGAGCACCTGCTTGCCCTGATCGATCACCCGGAGCGCCTCGAGACGTTGCTGGGTCTGCGGGGAACCGACGACCTGCGGCCGTTTTACGTATCGGATGAGGTCTCCCCCGATTGGCTCGCGGCCCTGCGGAATTCTCATGGCCCGGACGTGTGGCGCCACGGGTTCTTCGTGGTCGATCGCGAGAGCGGCAGGGTGATCGGTAGCGCGGGATTCAAGGGCCCGCCGGACGACACCGGCATGGTCGAGATCGCCTACGGCATCGTCCCAAGCCGTGAGGGGCGTGGCTATGCGACCGAGGCCGCGAGCGCCCTCGTCCGGTTCGCCTTCGCCAATGAGCACGTTCGACTGGTTCGGGCGCATACCCTGCCGCTGTCCAACCCATCCACCCGTGTCCTTCAGAAGTGCGGCTTCCGTTACATCGGTGCAGTGGTCGATCCTGACGATGGGCCGGTGTGGCGGTGGGAGCGCGGGCCCGACCCAATGGAGTGACCGTACGGTGACACAACCGGTCGCGTCGTCCCCGATGGTCCGCCGCTTCGGCCTGATTCACGCCACGGCGCTCAACATGACGAACATGATCGGGATCGGACCGTTCATCACGATCCCGCTGCTCATGTCCGCGCTGGGCGGTCCGCAAGCGATGCTTGGCTGGGTCGTGGCCCTGGTGATCGTCATATGCGACGGCATGGTGTGGAGCGAGCTGGGGGCGGCGCTGCCGGGATCCGGCGGCTCGTTCGGGTATCTGCGCCACGGTTATGGCGCGGAGAAGGTCGGCCGCCTCATGGGCTTTCTCTTCGTGTGGCAGTTCGTGCTCAGTGGCCCCCTCGAGATTGCGTCCGGGTACATCGGCTTCTCGCAGTACCTCGGCTACATATGGAAGGGGATCACTCCGGGCCAGACGATGCTCGTCGTGACGATCATCGGGCTCGCGAACCTGGCGCTCCTCTACCGGCGGATCACTTCGATTGCGACGATCACCCTCACGCTCTGGATCGGAACGATCGTCACGGCCATCGTGGTCATCCTGACCGGCGCGCTGCACTTCGACCCCAGGGTGGCCTTCGACTTCCCGCCGGGGGCCTTCAACTTCTCCCTGGGCTTTCTCCTTGGCCTGGGCGCCGCGTCGCGAATCGGCGTCTACGACTACCTCGGCTATTACGATGTCTGCTATATCGGCGACGAAGTCCAGAACCCCGGCCGCGTGATCCCACGCTCGATTCTCATCAGCACCGTGCTGGTCGCGCTGATCTACCTCGCGATCAATCTCTCGATTATCGGGGTCGTCCCCTGGCGGGACTTCGTGCCGGCCGCGTCACACCCGCAGTCCAACTTCATCGTCTCGATCTTCATGGAACGGATCTACGGTCCGGGCGTCGCGACGATCTTCACGGCGATGATTCTTTGGACCGCGTTCGGATCGGTCTTCGCCCTGCTGCTGGGGTACTCGCGCGTGCCGTATGCAGCGGCGAAGGACGGCTACTTCTTCAAGGTGTTTGCACGCCTCCATCCGTCCGGGGGATTCCCCTATGTCTCGCTCGTCGTGCTGGGCATCCTCTCGATCCTCGCGGGATTTGTCTCGCTGGGTATGGTCATCGATGCGTTGATCACGACGCGGATTCTCGTGCAGTTCATCGGGCAGATCGGCGCGGTGACGTTACTGCGGCGCCAGGCGCCTGACATGCCGCGGCCGTATCGGATGTGGCTCTATCCGGTGCCGAGCCTCGTCGCGCTGCTGGGATGGATCTTCATCTTTGCGACGACGCCGCCCAAGGTGATCGCGTTTGGACTGAGCGCGCTGCTGCTGGGTGCGGTGTGTTTCGGAGCGTGGTCGTGGAACGGGCGAACCTGGCCGTTCGAAGCGCGACCGTTGTAGGAGCGCGGCTCCACCCTTGCGCCGCCGCGCATGCCGCCCGCAGCTTAGGCGCGATGAACCCCCAGACCAGCGCCACCGTCGAGGTGGTGCAGCACTTCAACGACGCCTTCAACCGTCATGACGTCGACGCCGTCATGGCGCTCATGACCAGTGACTGCAGCTTCGAGAATACCCGGCCGGCCCCGGACGGTGAACGCTTGGAGGGCCACGATCGGATCAGGGCGTTCTGGGAGCAGTTCTTTGCCCGCTCACCGCAAGCGCACTTCGACACGGAGGAGATATTCGCCGCCGGCGATCGCTGCGTCGTGCGTTGGGTGTACTCCTGGGTCAGGGAAGGGAAGCGCGGTCATGTCCGGGGCGTCGACGTGTTTCGCGTGCGGGACGGGCGGGTGGCCGAGAAGCTGTCCTACGTCAAAGGATGACCATGCGGCGTCGAATGACGGGGCGATGGATCGCTGCCGCGATCCTAACCGCGTCGACATTGGGCGTGACGGTCGACGCCGGACCGTCTCCGGCCCGGATGGCGACGGCCGCCACAGAGTTTCTGAGGAGTCTCACCCCAGAGCAGCGCCAGCAGGCGTCCTTCTCCTTCGACGGCGATGAGCGAACTCACTGGCACTTCGTTCCGACGGAAATCTTTGCACGGCACGGCCTGACCCTCAAACAGATGAACCCGCCGCAGCAAGCGCTCGCGCGCGAGCTCCTGAAGGCTGGTCTGAGCCAGCGCGGCTACATGACGGCGACGCAGGTCATGGAGCTCGAGAGCGTCCTCGCGACCCTCGAGGCCGCACAGGCCGCCGCCACCGCGCAGCCGCCACAAGCCAATCGATTCGTGCGCGATCCCGAGCGCTACTTCTTCTCGATTCTCGGTACGCCATCGACGCGGAACACGTGGGGCTGGCGTGTCGAAGGGCATCACCTGTCGCTGCACTTCACCGTGGTCAACGGGACGCTCGTAGGAGGAGCGCCGACATTCCTCGGGTCTAATCCGGCGGAGGTTCGCGACGGTCCCAAGAGGGGCACCCGGGTACTTGGCCTTGAAGAAGATGCGGCGCGCTCGCTGCTCGAGTCGCTCGACGCCTCCCAGCGCGCGACGGCGGTCATCAATACCACCACCCCGAACGACATCGTCACGGTGGCGAGCGTGAAGATCGAGCCGCTGTCACCGGTGGGCATTCCGGCCGCCGCGCTCACCGTCAGCCAGCGGGCGCTCCTGAAACAGCTGGTCGACGTTTATGCCGGCTACATGGCAGACGACATCGCGGCCGATCGCCTGGCGCGGATCGAGAAGTCGGGATGGGATAAGGTCGCGTTCGCGTGGGCCGGGAGGGTGGAGCGGGGACAGAAACACTACTACCGGGTACAGGGACCGACTTTCCTCATCGAGTACGACAATACGCAGAACGACGCGAACCACATTCACTCGGTCTGGCGCGATTTCAATGGCGACTTTGGAGAGGATCTGTTGCGCGAGCATGTCCACGACACTCCGCACCGCGATTGAATAGCATCATGTCGAAAGTGAGAATCGGGATCGTCGGCTCGCGGTTCCAGGCGGATTGCATCGCCGGGGCCGTCAAAGCCATGCCGGAGGAGGGCGAAGTCGTGGCTGTGGCCTCGCCGACC
>Ga0137409_10004931_pt1 | contig 13961 bp, 8 predicted proteins | sample CZODoug1_16funga_FD_122059 | JGI IMG/M metagenome (GOLD analysis project Ga0137409, IMG submission 122059) | Vadose zone soil fungal communities from Angelo Coast Range Reserve, California, USA - CZODoug1_16fungal (Hybrid Assembly) | ecosystem: Environmental > Terrestrial > Soil > Vadose zone... | reverse complement strand
CACTCTGCAAACTTAACAGCGCATTGGCGAGGGTGGATTCCCAATCTTGCGAGACGCGCGTTGCGGGCCACAGGCCGACTAGAGCTGCCGTAACGCGGGCTACCGCGAAGCTTACGCCGTGGAGGTTACGCTCGCGCGGGACGCCGGGAATTTCACGGGGATAAGGCGAGGCGGCGAAAATGATTTTACCCGACCTTGCGGCACTGAGTTCAGCGGGCTTTGCAGATCCGGAAGTCTCGCCCGGCTTGAGGACATGGATCACATCACTGCAGGTCGTGTCCGAAACAACGGCGATTACACCGGGAAGGCAGCCGGGCAGGGCGAGGGCGCCGTTGACATCGTGCGCGGAGACAATGGCTTTGCCAAGGGCGCGGATGCGGTGCACGGCGTCTTCAAACTGAGTGCGGTGGGACGGATTGGCGGTCCCGAGGCTGAGATTGATGATGTCGATTTCATTTTGCAGGCACCAATCGATGGCGCGAATGACAGTGTCCCGATTTGTGGCCAGTGTGCGGTCGAAGACTTTTACGGCGATCAGTTCCGCTTCGGGGGCTTGCTGGTGGAGCAAGGCGGCGATAGCGGTGCCATGGCCGAGCTGATCTTGGTAGCCGGGCGTCTCGTCCTCCGGACCGATCGTGACGCCTCCCGCGATGTTGCCGACGTGAGGGTGCGCGGCGTTCACGCCGGTGTCAATCATGCCAATGCGTACCGGCGTCGTCATACGATCTCCGGAACGGGACTTTGCACGGTTTGAAAGTAGTGTGCCAGCGTGCCTTGCAAAGAAATTAGCTTGCGGGGAGGTCCTTCCTGAACGATCCGGCCATTCTCCAATACGACAATTTTGTCCGCCTTTTCGGCGAGAGACATGCGATGGGTGATGAGAATGACCGTGCGGCCGGCGAACGCTCCGGAAAGCGCATTGGCGACGCTGCTTTCAGAAACGGGATCGAGCGCGGAAGTAGGCTCGTCCATGACGAGAATGGACGGATCGCGAAGAAGAGCACGGGCCAGGGCAATGCGCTGTCGCTCACCGGCGGATATCGTGCTGCCTCGCTCGCCGATGATGGTGTCGTAGGCTTCGGGTAGCGAGGCGATGAAGGAATCAATCGCGGCGTCCCGAGCGCAGGCGCGGATTTCGTCCAAAGTGGCGCCAGGTTTTCCGTAGGCGATGTTTTCGCGGACGGAGGCGCGAAAAAGATAGGGAGTTTGCTCGACGAGGGCGACTTCACGGCGAAGATCGCCGAGCCGCAATGCTCGAACGTCGCGGCCATCGATGGTTACGGCGCCGGCATCGGGGTCGTAGAAGCGAAGAATTAAGTCCGCCAGAGTGGATTTTCCCGCACCGCTCGCTCCAACCACGGCGCAGATAGAGCCTGCGGGGATGCGAAAACAGACGTCTTCGAGAACGGAAATATCGGGCGAGAATCGGAAGCGCACGTGATCGAAGGAAACTTCGCCGCGCAGTTTACCGTAGGGCCGGGCGCTTGGGGATTCCTGGACTTCCACTGGCGTGTCGAAAAGCTCAAAGACCCGGCCGAGGGAGACGCCGCCGGTTACCAGATTTGTGTAAGTGCCCAGAAGAGTTTGCACAGGTGAGAGCAGACGCGTGTGGTAAGCCATGAAGGCTACCAATCCGCCTATGGTGAGCCGCCCATCGATAACCAATTTTCCGCCGTAGAGAAAAACGATAGCGCTTGAAACCGTGAGGACGGAACCGGGAAGTGCGCCGCCCAGGAAAGACATCCACTGCATGGAAAGCAGGGAACGGATGAAATTGGAATTGCGGCGGCGGAATTCCTGTGTTTCGCGCTGCTCGTTAGCTGTAGCGACAACGAGACGCATTCCCAGGATCGATTCGATCAAAAAACTGCCCAGCTCTGAGCTGCGCTCGCGCATGGTCTTTGCTTCTGCCGCAAGGCGATGCTGGTAATGGCGAAGAGCAAAGATACTCAAGGGCAAAAGCGCGACGCCAACGAGGAACAAGCGCCAGTTGAGCGAGATCATGATGGCGACGCTGCCGGCGAAGAACACAATGTTGGAGAGAAGAGAGAGCAAGGTGTCGGCACAGATACGCTGGACTTCACCAATGTCGTTGTTAATGCGAGAGACGAGGTCGCCGAGCTTGCTCTTGGCGAAAAAACGCGGCGAAAGTTTCTGAAGATGACTGTACACCGCGAGACGCATGTCGAAGAGGCACTCCGCGGAGAAACGGACGTACAGATAGCTGGAGCAAATGTTGAGCGCAAAACCGGCGATGGTGACCACGACCATCAAAACGGCGATGGTCCAGAGGGCGTGAAGATTGTGGCGAACGAGAGCGTCGTCAATTAGGAGGCGGGAGATGTAAGGCTGTGCGAGGCCCACAGCGGTGGAAAACAAACCGAGGGCGGCGACCAGCGCGAGTCTTCCTGAATAAGGCGAGACGAACGTGAGGGCACGGCGATATTGAGCGACCGGGATGTTGCTGGCGCCAAGTGTCGCGCGTGGTCCTGAGATTTTCGAGGCGCGGTGTTTCGCGGTTGCGGAGCGGCGGAATTTGAATAGTGCGAGCATCAGTTGCCCTGAGTCAGCGCGAGAACCGCATAGGCCGTGGCGGCGTCGCTCATGAAGAGCCAGCCGTCGGCCGATGGTTCGCGCTGCTTGTTCAAGGAATACGCCGGCCAGAGTCCTCGCGTCCGGTCCTGGTTGGAGGCGAGCCAGAATAGGGCTTTGCGCAGTTGAGGATTGCTGCGAGAAAGGCCGGCTTGCTCCAAGGCGAATGCGATCGTACCGGTGGCGTAGCCGTCACTCTTTGTTTCCAGCGGAGTGCCATCTCCGCGTCTCCACGAGCCGACCAGAGAGGAGAGGCTCCAGCCGCCGTCCGGCTGCTGAAGAGTCAGGAGTCTCGACGTGAGCGACTGTTGCTGCTCGGGCGTCAGAATGCCGGGGAGTTTCGTAGACGCCCAGAGGAGTATGACGCGATTGTTCAGCGATTGCGCTTCGTAGCCGCGCTGTAGGTACTCGCGAAGTAACTGCAAGTTCGATTGAATTTGCGGCGACGAGCGATAGCCGCTGGGAGCCGTGGCAACAGCTATAGCCGCGATCGTGGCGCCGTAGAATTGCGAGTCCTCGGCCTCCCAGGGCTGCAATTGGAAATTCAGCCAGGGCCACGCTCCTCTTTTGTCACCGGTTTTTATCTGCAAAGCCCACATGTTGGCGAAAGCCTTGGCGGAGGCGGGATGCAATGTGGTGTCTTGCGTTTCGTAGGAAGCGAGAATGAGCGCGTTGAGGACCGATTCGGTGCCGCGCGATTGCGGCGTTTTCATGGGTCCAACTTTTTCATCGCTGTAGAAGGGCGCAAGCGCATCCCAAAGCAGCACGCGTTTTTGAACATTGTCCAGGATCTTGCGCTCGTCCGGCGAAATGGCGGGTTGCGCAAGCGCGGACCGCAGAGCGGAGCGAGCTAGCAAGTAAGGGACGACGGTGTGGCAGGAGACGCAGAAAGTTTCATGGTCGCGGGCGGCCTTAGGCCAGTGCATCCACCAAGTCTGGCGAGCGTCGAGATAGCTGGCGGCGGCCTGTTTATTCCAACCAGGTGGCGCAGGTTCATCGCTTGCGGCGCGAAAAGAAACACCGACGGATGTAGCGAGGGCGCAGGCGGTAAGAGCGAATATTTTTGGCTTGGCGTTCATGCGTATCTCTGCATCATCGACGGGCCGTAGACGATGAGATATTACTGCTGGCCGGTGCGGCCGCGGAGGAAGAGGTTAGCGGCAAAACGACGAGATTGGTAGTCATGTCGCCGGGGACGTCGACATCGCTGCGCTGCTGGAACGTGGCGGCGTCGTAGACCGTGATCTGGTAACCGGCGCCATAGATGAGGAGCTTGGTGCCGTCGGCGGAGAGGCCGAAGGAAAAGCGCGTGCGACCGTCGAATTCGCGGCTGCGGATAAGTTTGCAGGATGGGATGTCGAAGGCCCAGAACTCGCAACGGCGGTTGCCCGGATCGCCGGTTATGGAGACGGTATAACCAGTTTTGCGGTCGGGGGTAAGGAAGAGAGGGGTCATAGTGCCAGGCGCCGGAGCGATAGGAGTGAAATCGAATGTGAGATTGGAGAGGTCGACGGTACCTATGCCGAATACCCGCCGGTGAATGATCCCATCGGCCGCGTTGAAGACGCTGGTGATTTTTCCGGGAACCTCGTTGGGGTCGTCGAGAAGATTGACGGATAAATTCTCCATATCGGGAACCTGGGGTTTGGCGAGATCGATTTTCTTGAGCAGCTTGAACTCCGAGGTGTCGAAGGCCAGGATGTTTTCGCGAAACAAGTACAGTAGTTTGCCGTCGGGCGCGATTTTTATTGTGCTCCGGAAGCTAACGGTGCCTTCGTCTGAGGGAAAGGGCGCGGTGCGAGTGATTTTTTTCGCCGCGAGGTCGATGACCACGAACTTCGCAGGATCGATATCGTAATGATCCATTTTCTTGGAGATGATGGTGGCGATGGCATAGAGATAATTGCCGGTGGGATCAGAGGCGAGAGCGACAAGGCGAACATTTTGATTGGCTTGATTGAGAGTAAAAGAAGAGAGGACCTTGCGGGTGGCAATGTCGATGGTGACGATTGCGTTGTCGTTGAGTGTTGACGCGTAGATTCTCTTTTTATCGGGAGACAAAATTAGCGTGCGAGGAACGTCGGTCTTCAGGTCGATACTGTCTACGATTTTTTCTTGAGCGGAATCGAAGACAACGACTTGGTGCGGCCAAGCGCCGAAAAAGATGAGTTGGCTGGAAGTGTCCGCGGCGGGATTGGGTTTTACCGCGAACAGAAGTGCGAGACACGCAAGCGTCCAGCGCAAAACGCTAGTTACGATCGCCAGTCCAGTCTTGAGGCCAGTTGAAGCACCGCGGCTGAGGCGACGCGGCATTCCTCAGTGGGCCGCCGCAGAGCTGGTTGCAGAGGATGCCAAGCGAGCCATCGCCGCGGGTCCGGGCATGACGATGATGTTGCTGGTCATATCGCCGGGCAAGGGGATGTTGCGCCGAAACTCGAACGTTTTTGCGTCGTAGACGTCAATCTCATAGCCGGCGCCATAGATAAGGATTTTGGTGCCATCCGCGGAGAGGCCGAAAGAAAAGCGGTTGCGGCCTTCAAATTCTTTTTTATTGATGAGCTTACGCGTTTTCATGTCGAAGGCCCAAAATTCGCAACGGCGATTCCCCGGTGCGCCGTTGATCGCGACAGTGTACCCGACGGAATGATCGGGAGTGTAAAGCAGGGGCGTCATGGATAGCGTTGTCGCGGGAGCGACGGGCGTGAAATCGAAAGAAAGGTTGGCGAGATCGATTTTGGCGATGCCGAAAACAGCGCGATGAACGTAAGGGTCTGTGGATATAAAAACATTGGTTAGTATGCCGGGCTCCTCGTTGGGATCTTCGGCTGGCTCTTCTTCGACCGGATTAAAGATGACGTTGGCGATTCCGGGAACGTGAGGATCGGCGAGATCGATTTTCTTCACAAGTTGGAGGGTCTGGCTGTCGAAGACCAGGATACTGCCGAGAAACATATAGAAGTATTTCCCGTCGGGGGAGAATTTCATTTGTAGGCGAAAGAAGCCTGAGAGGCTCTCGTCTTTCGGAAATTCGACGGTACGGGTGATCTTGTGATTGGCGAGGTCAATGACCATGAACTTGGTGGGCTCGATGTCATAGTGATCGGGTTGCTTTACGACCGAAGGGCCGACGGAATAAAGAAACTTGCCGCTGGGGTCGGGAGCGAGACCGAGCAGGCGCACGCTGCGGTTGGGCTCATTCAACGGAAAGACGCTGACTTGTTTTCGCGCGGCGAGGTCGATAGTGACGATAGAGTTGTCTTTAACTGTGTAACCGTAGAGCGTTTTCTTGTCCGGTGAAACGACGATCTGCTGAGCTATGTCCGTGGTCAGATCAATGTGGTCGATGATTTTCTCCTGGCCAGTGTCGAAGACAAGAATCTGATGCGGCCAGGTGGCCAGGTAGATCAAGCCTGGAGCATTATTGGGCTCAGCCGATGCAGAGATTGCTAGCAACGCTGAGAATAACAAGAATGAAATCGAGCGCATCATGCGCCTCCGTCAGAATTACAAAACGCTATGGGAAAACTATATCGACGTTGCGCCAATCCTTGGTGCCTACTGCGCATTTACTGGTCCAATCGGGCGAATTGTTCAGATGATCGGGGACATGCGCGGGCCAAAAGCAGGTGACGTAACAATCAAAGAGGTCGCGCTCGACCGGTTGGCATAGGCCAGCGGTGCCACCCGCGGAATCGACTTCCCATCCAGGGAAGAAGACCAGGGAGCAGCCCATGGGTATGTGCGGCTTGGGACCGGCTGGATTTTGGAGGGCAACAACATCGTCCTCGCGAGGCGCGACATGCTCCTCGATGCGCAGCGCCTTGCGATTTACGGCTCGAAGATGCTTCATGCCGCCTTCCTTTCCACGAAGTAGTCCAGGAATGCCGGATTTTTCTCGGCGAGAGCGCCGTAGATTTCGAGACAGGTGTGCGTCCAACCGCGAATCCAATCGCAATAGTGAAGATTTGGATGTCCAGTGTCGCCATAACGCACAAAAGCTTCGTGATGACATCCGCCGGCGCAGAGCGGGCGAGCCCAGCAAGTATGGCAATCCGTTTTGGATTGAATATTGCCGCGGTTCAAGAAGTCCGACTGCTTCTGTTTGTCCGTGCCGGTGGTGACGTTTCCTAGTTTGTGCTGATCGGAATCGACGAAGCGATGACAAGGGGCGATGTCGCCGGACGGTCCGACACCCAAGAGGCCAAGGCCAGCTCCACACGGATGGGATTTGTTCACCCCCTGATGCAGCTCCGCCAGGGTATCGCTAACGTTGGAAAAGCCGTGCAGTTCGCCGCGAAGTGCGAAGGAAAGATATTCCTGGGCGAGTTCGCCGAACTGAGAGAAAACGTCATTCATGCCGGGTACGCCGATGGAGTACAAGCGATTAGCAGAAGAAGTTACGGGAGCGAAGCCGACTTCGTGGAAACCCAGATCGTGTTTCAGATGCCGGTAAATCTTAAACACGTCCATGGCTTGCGAGGTCATAGTCACGCGTGCCGCGATAGGCCGAGTGTGATGGCGAGCGAGGAGTTCGCGAACTTTAGGCTCGATAATGTCGTAGCTGCCGCGACCATTGGAGAAGACGCGGAATGCGTCATTCATTTCCTTAGGTCCGTCGAGGCTAACGGTTACGCCGACTTTGTTGGCGGCCAGATAATCGATGATGACGGGAGTGAGGAGCGTGGCGTTGGTGGTAAGGCTGAAATCGATTTTGACGCTCTTGCGGGCGGCTTGCTCGCTGGCGTAGTCGATGACTTCGCGCAGCATTGGGAAATTCATCAGGGCTTCGCCGCCGAAAAAAGTGATGTGCACGGAGCGGCGGCCTTCGGATTGGGCTAGCAGATAGTCCACTGAAGACTTCGCGGTCTCGCGATCCATGAATTTCTTTTTGCCTTCGGGAGTGGCAATTTTGTCTTCGCCGAATTCGTAGCAATACTGGCAGGAAAGATTGCATTGATTGGTGAGGTTCATCACCAAGGTTTGCAAAGGGAAGTGCTCCGGAAGTTGCTGCGGAGCGGTGGAAATTGGAGAGCCGTCACGGATGGCATGGACTTGGCTGAGTTCTTGAACGGTTTCCGTAACATCCAAAGGCGAGTAACCGATTTTTTGCGACACACTGCCGATCAGGTCGGTGCGGGAGAGCGGCCCATCCGAGAGCTTGTCCAGAATCGCCGCGGAAGCTTCATCGAGAGAGAAGATGCCGCCACTGGGGACGAGATAGAGAAAATCGCTGCTCTGCCCGCGGAACCGGCGGAATTCACCTAATGAATAGACGGTCACTGTGCCACCTCTGGCTGATCCCAACGCATATATTGCGGAATGGCTACTACTAAATAGCTGCGGGCGGTGAGCGGCTGGTCGGAGCCCGCGGATTTGAAGGTGGCGACGGCCCAGACGTCACCGTAATTGTTGCGCCCAAATTTGCGTTTGGGATTGGGGCCGTCGAGGGCGGGCGTGAACAGCCCTGTGCTGGCGTCGAGAGAGCCAACGAAATCGACGTCATCATCGCCCATTGTGGCGACGAATTCTTCGAGCTTCCACTTCGCGTTCACCGGACCGAGCTCGATGTCATCAGCGGTGTTAGGTTTGCCGTCCGGGCCATTGGCATATGCAATGGCTTCAAACTGGCAGTAGCCCTTGGCGTGGGGTTCGCCGCCAAGATGCGAGAGCGGGGTTTGCGGCGAAATTTTCAGGTAATCGATGTGATCGTAAACGGCAAATACCCCAGGCGCGACGGCAGCTCTAATGGCCACATCGCGCTTTCCGGGCATGGCATTGGGTGCCACGTCCACAATGATTTTCACCAAAGCGGGTGTGCTGCTGACTACCTTCTTAACTGACACTCCTACGCCAAAATCGATGTCGGAAGGCGACAGATTAGTGGGCAGGCGATCGCCGTAGATTTGCACCTCGCTCGCGGAACTTCCCGTTTTCAAGGCAAATTTGTCGATACCCAAAACGGTTGGCGCGTCCAATGTGCGGCGCATCTCGACGTCCATGCCAAATTCCTGATACGCGCCCCAGAACCAGCGGCCTTCCAACTGAGATTGATCCTTGGAGAGCATCATCACTTCACGTGTGGTGGAGAGATCATTGGGAGCTGCGCCGGCCTTGTCAGTGGTAGAACGTCCGCGCCAAGCATAGCCGGTATAAACGATAGCTTTGCCGGACTCAGTGATAGTCGTGTTGTCGGCGGGGAAGGTTAGTTTTGTTTTTGTCGTGAAACCGTCGCCGGTGGGCATCGCGGCAATTTCGACGGAACCAAAGAATTTTCCTTTGCCGGGTTGCGTGCCAGAAACAAGCCAGCGGCCCTCAAGCTTCGGCGTGCGCATGCGAGCGTGCCAGTCAGCCCATTCCGCTGAATGTAGCGAGCCAGCTTGATTGAGATACGCGAGTGCCTGCTCAACCGGAGCGCGTGTATCAGTTCCCGGGGGAGGCGGAGGGTCGCCGGGACGTTGCGGCGGGCGCTGGAAATTGAGGCTGTCGACCCACGGGAAAAAAGCAACGTGAGTATTGATGAGGAGCTTCCAGTCCTCAGGACTACGGCGCCAAGAAAGCGGCTTGGCCAGCGCGTGACAGGAAACGCAAGAACGCGTGACCGCTTCGCTAGGCACACGTTCGTCAATCATGCGATGTTCGGGAAAATACTCGACAGGTTTGGCCTCTTCCGGCGCGAGCCCCTGCGCGTCGCTAAGATAATGAAGAATCTTGCGCGCATCAGCAGGCTCAAGCACGACGCTGTGCAATCGGACCATGCGCTTGATGGCCTCCTCCCAGCCTTCCGGAGTGGTGCGAATCCAGGAAATGCGGGACATGTTGCTTTTGGCATCGGTCGCGTGGCAGCTACCGCATTTACTTACGACCAGCGCGTTGGTCACCGGAAAGCCATTTTCGCTCGGCGACTGAGCAGGCTTGGAAGCTGCCGCCGCTGGCGAGTCTTGTGACAAGAGGGAGCGCGCAGAGAATAAGAGCCATACGACTAGAAGCAGAGCTGTCGTCCATCGCTGTAGTGAGTTGAGACGCTCAAGCCGCGCCATTGCGGATCCTTTCCGGTCGGACGATTTCGGCGGCTCGGACGGGGAGCGCTGAATAACATGGGCACAACTAGGTGCCGTGCCTACCAAACAAAAGCTGATAACGGTAAGCGGAAAACGTGTCCCGCATAATCTACTTTTCGCGGAGGAACACAACCTCAAAAAATAGATGCATTCGATTGTGATTCCTTCTACCTCCGCATCATCGAGGGCTTTTTATGAAGACAGTTGAGGAGTGAGGACATAAGTAGAGGAAAAGTTTAGACCAACGGTTTATCGGCGCTGGCATTCGCCCCAATTCCTTTCATAGCGAATTAATTGGGAGGGTAGATTGCGAATTGCGAGTAAGGTGCGTCCACGATTTATAGAATTTGAATTTTGCGTTTGCATTTCCGCAGAGAAAGCCGAATATACACGGCAACTTTCCGGGACCGCGTTCGATGCGCTACCGGGACTCTTCGGGGTTACCTAAAAGTTGGATGTTCGGTAGCCCCGGGGAAAAAGACGACACCTCGCCGTGTCCAGACACCGTTCCTAATTGCTCCCAGGGGAGCACGCTCCAAGACGAGCAAATCCATCACGGTTCCGGGGAACAGAGACGTTCCTAGCGCTAGTGCTGTTTCCTCTTTCGCTCGGAGTTTCTTTTCTTCTCAATCCGTGGACGCATGACGAATCTGCGTTGTTGCTTGGCGAAACTGAGTCTTGCAAGGAGAGATGGAGGCAGGATCATGATGGACTATAGAGAACATACGGGGCAGGAGTCACGACGACCGAACAGAACCGGTATTCTGATTTTCGTGTCGCTGGCGGCATTGCTGTTTCTTTGTGCGGCTGTGCCTGCACTCGGTCAGTCGACCTTCGGTAGCATTCTTGGAACGGTGAAGGATCCGTCCGGAGACGTGGTTCCCGGTGCCACCGTGATGCTCACAAATCGAGGCACCTCGGCTGTGAGGACGCTGGCCACGGATCAGGGTGGATCATATTCGTTTGTCAACGTTGATGCCGGAACTTATGAATTGACGGTAGAAGTGTCCGGCTTCCAGAAGATCCAATACACGACACTGGACCTTCAGTCACGAGAGACGAAACGAGTCGATGCCAGCTTGAAAGTGGCCTCGCAAACGCAAACCGTGACTGTCGAGGGGACGGCTGGAGCCGTGGTGACGACCGACGAATCGAACTTGGCCGAAACCAAGACCAGCCGGGAGCTTGTCGATCTGCCAGTGGCGATCTACTCGCGCTCCGCAGGTTCGACAAGTCCGATTTCCACTCTTACGACCCAGCCGGGCGTACAAACCGACGACAGCGGAAATCTCACCGTCGCTGGGGCAACGCCGGCACTCATGTCGTACACGATTGACGGCATCAGCAGCGTGAACGTGGAGAGCAGCGGCCCGATTAACGAGTTGTTCCCTTCGTTTAACTCCATCGAAGAGATCAGAGTAAGCGAGACAAACAACAACGCCGAGTTCAGCGGCGTCAGCGATGTCACTACGACATCCAAGAGTGGAACGAATGCGTATCATGGCGGAGTTTTCGAAAATCACGAAAATGCCGCGCTCAACGCCGGCAACCCATTTGCAACATCCAAGCCCAAACTGGTGATGAATAATTTTGGAGGATTTTTGGGCGGGCCCGTTAGCCTTCCAAAGCTCTACAGCGGGCGCGACCGGACCTTCTTTTTCATGAGCTATGAGGGTTTGCGGTTACCCAGACAAACACCACTGCTGGAAAGCGTTCCCTCACTGGACATGCGAAGCGGAAATCTTTGTGGTTACCTGAATGGCACTCAGATTTACCAGCCGAATGGAACGCCAATTCCGTGCGGGTCGGTACCTGTTTCATCTTTAGCTGCAAATGTCATGAACACCTTGTATCCACTGCCCAACGTTGGCTCGGCGGGCATATTTTCGAACAACTACCAGGTAAACTTCCCGGCCCCCATTTCCAGTAACCAAGCGGACTTGCGCCTCGATCAAAGAATCAATTCAAAGCAGTCAATATATGCTCGCGCGACCTACAAAAAACGCCAGGTAACTTCAGCACCCTATCCAAACTGCCAGGGGTTCTGCGCTACGAGCGGGTCCCCCGCGCTTGGTCCGTTCTCCCAACCCGAACAGGATTCCGGCGTGACGGTAGCCTACAACTATGTGATCAAGCCTACGTTGATCAACGAACTGCGAGCCGGGTTTAATGGACTGCACGCCGAAACGACGTTTAACGTAAATACTGCTGGTATGCTCAACCAACTTGGCTTGGTGATTCCCGCTGGCGTTACGCTCGATCAGATTCCCACCGCGCCAAACTTTCAGATTACCGGGTTTCAGCAAACGGCAGGAGCTAATCCATCGCTGCAACGCAGCAACATTTTCCAGGTCCTCGACAACGTTACGTGGACGAAGCGCAATCACACGTTGAAATTTGGCGGAGATTTCCGAAGGATGACCGATCACGATGACAACGTTTTCGGGAACACGCGCTCCGGCCAATATACTTTCGATTGTTCCGTGACTTGCAACGACATCAACGGCAATGCTCCTACGGCGACAAGTCCTCCGGTCGTGGGCGACCCGTTCGCTGCCTTCCTGCTGGGCTACCCGGACTACACGGTGCTCTCCCAGGTGAACAATCCTGCTATGAATGGCCTGGGTTATTCGTATGCGGTATTCGCGCAAGACGATTGGAAAATCACGCCGAGTCTGACCCTGAACTTCGGCTTGCGATACGAAATTCATCCGCCCCTCAAGGACACCGCCTATAACACGGCCGACTTCCTGCCAAACTGGAAGGGCACCGTAAACGGCCAAGCTGTTACCGGCGCCGTGGTGGTACCGAATGCGAAGGGATTGAGTTGGACGATCCCCGCCTTCGCGGAATCCATCGCGCCAACACCGATCTTGACCGCTGCTCAGGCAGGAATTCCGGACAAGCTTCGCTACACGGACAAATCGGACTACGGTCCGCGCGTCGGCTTCGCGTGGCGCCCATTCCACAACGACAAAACCGTGATCCGGGGAGGCTACGGACGCTTCATCGAAGCGCCACTCGGCTTCTCGCTGGTTTCCGGCTGGGCAGTTCACGCCAGCAGCGTGCCCTACTACTACCAGAGCTTCGACAGCAGCGGAAATGCCGCCCTGACATACCCTTCTCCATTTCCCGCCAACCTGAACGTTTCTGGGTCGCAGACTTTTTACTATGCGTTTCCCACTCGCTATCACGATCCCTCCGTCCAGCAGTGGAATTTGACCTTTGAGAGGGACTTGGGTTTCGGAACGGGGCTGCGTCTTTCCTACACGGGGAGCCACGGCAAGAACCTCGAAACCATGATTGATCTCAACCAAGTTCCAGCAAACACCGACGGGTACGCGGTCGCAGGCGCAAACCGTCCTTTTCCAATTTGGAGCGTCTTGCAAAGTGTCTATAACCAGGCGGAGAGCAACTACAATGCTTTAACCGTCGATCTCAAGAAGCGTTACTCCTCCGGGTTGCAATTCGAGGGCAGCTATTCGTACACGCGCGACCTATCCAACGAAGGAGGAGGCAATCCAACAGCGTTCGTGGGCGCCGGCGGGAACTGGATGTCTGACAGGTTTCATCCGGGACTCGATTATGGAAATGTGATTTACGATCGACGTCACCGTTTTCTCGCTACTTATCTGTATGAACTCCCGATTGGGCGCGGCAAGAGATTCCTCACCGGCAGCAATGCCTTTGTTGACCGCGTGCTCGGGGGTTGGGAAATGGCCGGAGTCGTTCTAGTGCAAAGCGGTCCTTTCCTCACGCCGTACGACACCAGCGCCGATCCGGCCGGAACCAACCAAGTGAATACTGCGTATTTCTCCAGGCCGGACGTCGTCAAAGGCGTTTCGGCTTACGCACATGGCCTGACCAGTCCGGGCGGGCCTCTGTTTCTCAATGCAGCGGCGTCAGCGCGACCGCGGCGGCGCTGGTGCCGCGGATCACGCGGTCGTGGATGACGGAGACGGGCTGCCCGACCGCTGTGTGGTAGTTGGCGAGCTTCAGGTAGCAGCCCAGGCCCGAGTACAGCGTCGGACCCGTGTGCGCCAGCTTTTGCACGCCGTTGACCCAGGCATAGAAGTAGCCATCGCTGCCGGAGGACCATTTGACTTGATAGACGAAGTCGTACCAGACGTTCTTCGTGACTGGGCCGATCGAGGCGCCATAGAAGCCGGGATCGCTGGGACTGTTGGCGACCGTCGGACCGCCGAAACCCTGGAACACGAGTCCGGTAGGTAAGGAGACGACCTGGAAATTGGCCTGTCCGGTCGAGCCCGTGTGGTGAAAGTCCATCACCACGCCCCAGTTCCAGGTCGC
>Ga0137409_10004930_pt1 | contig 13961 bp, 12 predicted proteins | sample CZODoug1_16funga_FD_122059 | JGI IMG/M metagenome (GOLD analysis project Ga0137409, IMG submission 122059) | Vadose zone soil fungal communities from Angelo Coast Range Reserve, California, USA - CZODoug1_16fungal (Hybrid Assembly) | ecosystem: Environmental > Terrestrial > Soil > Vadose zone... | reverse complement strand
CCAATACTTGAACATCGGCCGATAGGTATTGCTCTGGATGAACATGTGCCAGGCCCGCAGCGGCCTTCCGAGATCGACAGCCAGCAGAAGGCCGCTGAGCGCCAGACAGGGAAACGCGACGTAGTACCCCAGGTGTGCGAGAGGACGGTGCTCGCGACTCCCGAACAAATCGATGAGCGCCGAGAGGAAATAGCTGCCGCCCGCCAGGCCTCCGAGAAAGAAGTAGAGCGCGATGAACCACTCCCAATGTGGAGCGGCGCTGAACCACGTGCTCGATGGTACTCCGGTCATGGCCGCGCCTCCCGGTCCTCCTTCGCGCCTCGATTGCGGAAATTGAAGATGCCGGCGATCCCGACGACGATCGCTCCCAGGACCGCATATATCGACGCGGGAATCAGGTTGCGCGTCGGCATCTTCGGATCGGGCGGCAATCCGTAGACTTCCGGTTGGTCCACCAGCAGATAGAACGAGTTCAGCCCGCCGAGCATCTTCTCGTCGGCGCCGTAGAGATACGCCCTCTTCTCCCCCGTCCGGTGCAGTTGCTCCACGCGCGTTTGCGCTCTCTCTCGAAGCTCGCGGATGGTACCAAACTGAATCGACTTGGTCGGGCAGGCTTTCGAGCATGCGGGTTCCATCCCGCCTTGCAGCCGGTCGTAACAGAGCGTGCACTTCTGCGCAGTGTGGGATACCGGGTTGATGTCGATCACGCCGAACGGACAGGCCGCAATGCAGTCACGGCACCCATTGCAAGCGTCCGACTGAATGACGACGGTGTCGAACTCGGTTCGGATGATCGCGCCCGTCGGGCAGACTTCAAGGCAGGCGGCGTGGACACAGTGTTTGCACACGTCGCTCATCAGCAGCCATCGCCCGTCCTTTCGGTCCTCGGGGAACTGCTCGATGAACTTGACGTGGCGCCAATGCATGCCATCCAGCCTGCGGGTGTTGTCGTAGCTGTCCCCGCTCAGCGTGTTCAAGCCGCCGTTGGTGCTCGGCAGCTGGTTCCATTCTTTGCAGGCGACCTCGCAGGCTTTACAGCCGATGCAGACCGTCGTGTCTGTGTAGAACCCCATCGGTTCAGGCATAAGGACTCCCGCTCGCCTTCTCGATGTTGCAGACGAACGCCTTTCCCTCGTGAATCGTCACGTTGGGATCGCCGACGAGCGCCGTCAGCTCGTTGACGATGTCGCCGGTCACCAGGCCTTCGTAACCCCAGTGCCACGGCATGCCGACATGATGGATGGTCCGGCCGTCGATCTGGAGCGGGCGAAGGCGGCGTGTGACGAGGGCTTTCGCTCGCACCTGGGATCGTGGGCTGGAGACGCGCACCCAGTCGAGATTCTGAATTCCCTTCTCCTGCGCCAGCTCGGGGCTGATCTCCACGAACAGCTCGGGCTGCAGCTCCGCGAGCCACGGGAGCCAGCGGCTCATGGCGCCTGCCAGGTAGTGCTCCGTGAGCCGGTACGTCGTCATCACGTACGGGAATTTCGGATCGCCGACGACCGCCAGCGGATTGCCGCTTTCTTTCCAGTACTTGAGGACAGGGCTCGACTGCTGCTTGTACATGGGATTGTGCACCGGCGACTCGGCCGGCTCGTACTGCGTCGGAAGAGGTCCGTCCACGAGGCCGGTCGGAACGTACAGCCAGCCGACCCCGTCGGGCTTCATGATGAACGGATCAGTCCCTGAGTGGGCGTCGAGGCCGATTCCTCCCGGCTTTGCCTTTGCGTTGGGAGGTTTGTTGACGACGAAATCGGGTACGTCGTAGCCGGTCCACTTCGTTCCGTCCCACCACACCCACTTCTTTCGTTCGCTCCATGGCTTCCCGGATGGATCGGCCGAAGCGCGGTTGTACAAGAGTCGCCGGTTGGCGGGCCACGCGAAGCCCCAGTTCAACTGCGCGCCAGGTTGACCGGGAGGATCGGGCTGTTTGCTAGCCGCAAGATTCCTGTCGGGAGCCGGAAACACACCCGAATAGATCCACGATGCGCACGTCGTCGAGCCATCGTCTGCGAGGACCGCAAAACCCGGCAGGTGCTTGCTCGGGTCGTCGCTGTAGTAGCCGTTCATTTCCTTGAGGAGCTTTCGCGGGTCGGGCTCTCCGATCTGCCGCTCCTTCGGATCCTCGTGCTCGTAGTCGAAGAGCAGGTTCTTGAATCCCTGATCGCGAGCGGCCTGACTATCCGCATAGAGCTTCTTCAGGCGCTTGCCGAGCTGATAGGTGAACCACACATCGGTGCGGCAGTCGCCCGGCGCCTCAGTCGCTTTGAAGTGGGTCTGCAGCATCCGCTGCGTGTTCGTAAAGGTGCCCTCGGTTTCTGCAACCTGCGCCGCCGGAAAGAAGAAGACTTCGGTCTGAATGTCCTCAACCTTTACTTCGCCGCTCTTCACTTCCGGCGCGGTCTTCCAGAAATTCGCGGTCTCGTGCTGCCAGTTGTCCTTCACCACGAGCCACTCGAGCTTGCGCATCGCGGCGCGTTCCAGCTTCGCGTTGAGCGAGGTCGCGGGATTCTGGCCGATGCACAACATCCCTTTGACCTTCCCGGCATTCATGGCAACGAACATCGGGAGATGCGAGTGGTCGCCAAGGATTCTGGGATGCCAGCCGAAGCCGAAATCGTTCTCCGGAGTCGCGGCCTTGCCGTACATGGATTTAAGGTACGAAACGACGAATTTCGGCGTGTTCGCGTAGTAGCCCGTCGGAACGGTCTCCGCCGCGAGGTAGTCGCCGAGCGTGTCGTGCTTCTTGAGCGCCGTGGGTGCCGTCAGGTACCCGTGAATCGAGTGGTAGAGTGTCGGAACGTCGGTGGATCCCTGGATGGAGGCGTGGCCGCGGAGCGCCATGATGCCGGCGCCCGGCCGGCCGAAATTTCCCAACAGAAGCTGGAGCAACGCGCAGCAGCCGATGATCTGCGGACCGTTGGTATGCTGCGTCCACGCCACGGCATAGGCGAACGATGTCGTTCGGTCGGCCCCGGAGCTCGCGAGGATGGTGTCGGCCACTTTGAGAAACGTATCCCGTGGACAACCGGTCGTGCGCTCGACCATCTCAGGCGTGTAACGGCTGAAGTGCTTCTTGACGATCTGGAAGGCGCACCGTGGATTCTGCAGCGTGACATCACGCTCGGGCGGTGGCTTCAGCAGGGACTTGACCAGTCCGTCATACGGAGGCCCCCGCGGCGCCGCAGAGGGTTTCGACCCTGTGCCCGAGGGGACCCCCGGCACTTCCCCGGACTGCGCGGTTGCGGCGACGCGACCTTGATCGCCGACGCGGGCACCGCCGTACTGCCAGGTCCGATCGTCGTACTCACCGACGAATCCGTTGTACGGCCACTCCGGTACGCCGCCCTTGTATTCCACGAGCCCCGAAAACACTCCGTCGTTGTCCTCGGCGTCCTTGTAGTCCGCGGAGATGATCGTCGCTGCATTGGTGTAGTTCACTACCCACGAGCGAAAGAACGGGTCCTTATTCCATCGTTCGCTTTCGATGACGTGACGAATAATGCCGCCCAGAAACGCGATGTCCGACCCCGCGCGCACGGGGGCGTAGATGTCGGCGACGGCGCTGGTGCGGGTGAAACGCGGATCGACGTGAATGAGCTTGGCGCCATGCTCGACCTTGGCTTGCATGGGCCAGCGGAAGGCGACGGGATGATTCTCCGCCATGTTGGAACCCATGACGACCACGCAGTCGGAATCCGCCATGCTGCGCGGGTACATGGTGGCTGCGCCGCGACCGAGCCTCGTCCCCAGACCGGGGACGCTGGAGCTGTGTCAAATCCGTGCTTGGTTCTCGATGGCGACGACGCCGAGCCCACGCATCAGCTTCTGCTGAATGTGATTCCACTCGATATCGAGCGTCGCGCCGCCCAGCGAAAAGATAGCGGTCGTCGCGTTCACGACCTTTCCGTTCGGAAGTCGTTCGATGAAAGTCTCCTCGCGCGTTTTCTTCACGAGCTCGGCGACGCGGTCCATCGCTCGGTTCAAGTCCCAGACTTCCCACGCGGTCGCTCCGGGAGCCCGATGCAGCACGCGCGTCGGTCGATTGGGATTGATGTGCAGCTGGAACGTTGCCGCGCCCTTCGGGCAGAGGGTCCCTTCGTTGTGAGGGCTGCGGGAGTCGCCTTCGATGTTCACAATCTGGCCGTCGACCGAATAGACCAGCGTCGCGCAGCCAACTGAGCAGAAAGGACAGACGCTCGGAGTCACCTTCGCCTTCGCGATCCGGAGCGCTCCCGTCTGAGCCAGCACCGGTTGGAGGTTGACGCCCGATGCGATCAGGCCGCCGAGCGCGGTCGCGCTGCCGCCTGCCAGGGAAAAGCGAAGGACATCGCGGCGAGAAATCTCCATCGCAAGACTCCTTTCGCGACAGGCACGCCGCGCGTGCAGAACTTTCGATCGGCACGCGCGGCGCGGCTTATACACCCGCGTGTGCACAAAAACCACCTCATCCACATGTTCTCTTGCCCGCCGTTTTCACACGGCGCAGAGCCTCGTGTAAGGGTTTGGCGGTATGCTCCGCGAGCGGTCCGGGATTGCACGTGCGACGCTTGTCTGACATTGACGCGATCCAACCACTGACCGTGCGGACGGGCGCGATCGCCGTGACGTTCGGTTTCGTAACCGGCGCAGCCGCTGGTCTCATCGGCGTCGGCGGCGGCGAGTTTCGGATTCCTGTACTCGTACAGCTCCTCGGTTTCCCGCTGAAGCTAGCCGGCGGCGTCAACCTGGTCATCGGGCTGTTCACCGTGCTGCTCGGCGTGTTCCGTCGTTGGGGCCAGCACTCCTGGACCCGCGACGATCTCGTTCTGATGGCGGTGATGGGTGCCGTCTCGATCGCAGGCGCTGCCCTCGGGGCATTGGGGAGAGGGAAGTTGCCGTCTCGGCCGCTGAAGTGGTTCGTCTGCGCGTACCTGATCGCCGTCGGTCTCTGGATGCTGTACGAAGCAATCGCGCATGTCGAACACACGCTCGCGGAGCCGAGCGGCGTCGCGCGCTGGCTGCTCGCAGCCGCCGTGGCGTTTGCCATCGCCGTGGCCAGCGGCGTCCTGGGCGTGGCCGGCGGCGAAATGCGGATTCCCGCGTTGCTGTACCTCTTTTCCGTTCCGATCAAGGAGGCCGGGACGCTGAGCCTCATGGTTTCTGTCCCGACCGTCGCTGCGGGCGCAGTGACAGATCGCTACATGGGTCGCATTACGAACGTGATGCTGATGGTCGCGGTTCTCATGGGCGCAGCATCCGCGGTTGGTGTGCTATTCGGCGCCGCACTCGTGCCGTCCACGCACCCCGAGATCATCAAGGGACTCCTCGGTCTCATCCTCCTGGTCGCGACGGTCCACCTGACCGTGACACCAGAGCGGTGACCGCCCTTCGGCAGCTGCGCGTGCACCGGCTTCACGCGCCGTCCTCCCGCAGCCCGTCCAGATGCGCGAGCGTGTTCATGCAGTGCACGGTGGCCCAGGCGTCCAGGTACTCGATCTCGGTGATGCCCGCCGGCGAAGCGTCGACCGACCACAGGCGGTCGGGACCCAGACCGAGAGCGGCGAGCACGATCAGCCGCGTCACGATCGCGTGCGACACGAGGATGACGGTTTCCCCGCGATGCCGCTCGATGAGCGCGGCCAGCGCGGCGCGCACACGGGCGTCCACCGCCGTCAGCGCTTCGCCGCCGGGCGGCGTGACGACGTGCGGCGTGCCGGCCCAGGCGGCGGCCTCGGTGGGGTGGCGGGCGGCGACCTCGTCGCGGTGCAGACCTTCCCAGGCCCCGAACGCCATCTCCCGGAAGTCCGGCTCGATCACGGCCTCGAGGCGGTGCGGCTTGGCAATGACCTCGGCCGACGCGCGCGCCCGCTCGAGCGGGCTCGTGTAGATCGCGGCGGCGAGCGAACCGGCGAGGGCCTGGGCAACGGCCTCGGCCTGGAGTCGCCCCTGCGCCGTGAGCGGGACGTCCAGCGAGCCGGCGAACCGACGCGCCTGCGACCACTCCGTGGCGCCATGGCGTACAGCAAGGAGTCTCAACGCTTTCACAACCCGACCATTCTATCGTGCGGCTTCGGCCCCTCGCGCGCGTGCAGTCGTGCATGCTCGAGGCGACCGCCGCTCTTGAGCAGGACGACCTCCGCGAGGATCGAGAGCGCGACCTCGCCAGGGCTCTTGTCTCCGAGCCGCAGACCGATCGGAGCGTGCAGCCGTTCGTCCTGGCGTGGATCGCGCCCGGTCCGCCGCGCGATGTTGCGCAGGATGAGGGCGATCTTGCGGCGGCTGCCGATGAGGCCGATATATCGCGAGCTCGCGGCGAGCGCAGCCTCGAGCACGGCTTCGTCGACGGCATGGCAGCGGGTCACGATGACGACGAAATCGGAAGGTCCCGGCGAGATGCCACCGAGCGGCTCGCGCGCGAGATCGGAGCGCCGGACTTCCGTCGCGAACGGAAACCGCTCGCGACTCGCAAATTCCTCGCGGTCGTCGATCACGACAGTGCAGAGCCCGAGCTGAGCGGCCAGCGCAGCGACCCGCTCACCGACGTGCCCTCCCCCATACAGGAGGATGCGCGCAGGGGGCCGGATCACGTCGAGAAGGACGGTAATCTCGCCTCCACACTTCATTCCCAGCTCTTCGCCTGCCCCAGCTTCTGTCCCGATCGGCGTGGCTGCATCGCTGCCGGAGTTCAGGGCGAAGTGCATCGTCCGGGACGGCGCGGCCGTCGCGAGAAGTTGTCGCGCCTCGTAGATGACGACGCCTTCGAGCGGCCCCCCGCCCACGGTGCCGGTGATGCCACCGTCCGCAGCAACGAGCATCTTGGCTCCGGCATCCCGCGGGGCGGACCTGAGTGTGGCGGACACGGTGCAGAACACGAATGCCTCGCGAGCAGCCGCCCTGCGGGCCGCCTCACGGAAGAGCTCTGCGTCCGTCGACGAGTTCATCGGACGATCACCGCTCGGCGGCCACCTGCGTGTACGCCGGGTCTTCTTCGATCGATGTGTCCGGCTCAGGCTCAGCCCACGGCGAAATCGCCGGACTGTCAGCCTGCCCCGCTTCGACAGCGGGGGACTCGGCAGTATGCGCGTGCGCACACGCCGCCAGACTCAGCAAGAGAGCGGTCAGCATCGCCATCCGGCAGCGCCGGCTCGGAGGGGCTGCCGGATCCGGGGGACGGTTCTTCATCTCGCCGCTCCCGTCCCGAAGACCGGCAGCGGCCGTGCCTGGTTCGCCGTCTCCATTTCGCTCAGCAGGAACAGATCGGTGAGCAGCGCGCGCAGATGGATCGACGCATTCAGGTTGTCGATGAGCTGCGAGCTGATCGACGGTTGGGCGAGGACCAACTCGACGGCGGCGAGAGAGCTGCGAGCGTCGCGGTCGAGCACCGCCAGGAATGGATGGACATCCTCCAACTCGGCCGCCACCGCACACCTGACGATCAATTCGGTCAGCGTTCCGGCGGCGCGGGCGAGGCGATCGCGGACCCGCGCGCCGGACTGGCTGCCCTGGTCCGTCGGGAGCCCCTGCGCGGCGTAGGCCAGCATCAGCTCGTAGCACTCTTCCATGGCACTGCACGCGTTTCCGATCTCTGGCAGCACTCAGGCCTCCTTGGTTGCGTTCGGGCTCGAGCTCCCCACGACCCATCGCCGCGGATCGTGGTCCTCGAGGAAGAATTCGCGGCTCATCGAGCCGGAGATCATCGACTTCGTGATCGGGAGCTTCTCGGGACGGACCGCGAAGTAGATGTGGATGATCACGAGACCGATCAAGCCGATCCCCGCCAGCCCGTGGAGGACGTACATCAAGCCCCAGGTCATGTCGCTGAACAGATACGGGTTGCGGGTGAAGAAGATCGTCCGGACCCGATGGAGCATGAAGAATCCGGTGACGATCGCCGACAGCCCGGTCACCGTGATGGCCAGGTGGTAGAGCTTGTTCTCGAGCGGGTACTTGGCGAATTTGCGCGGCGGCTTGCCAGGCCGGCCGAGGGCGCGCAACGCCCTCCTCCAGGCGTCCTGCAGGTCGATCTTGTCCGGCCAGATGGCGCGGAAGTCCAACCAGACGGAGGCGTGCACCACGTGGAAGATGACGGAAGCGGTCAGCACGGAACCGGCGATCCAGTGCCAGGTCACCCAGTCGAACTGCGGCCCCACCTTGGGGAGAAACGCCGTGATCAGCAGCGTCAGCATGGATGCCGCCATGATCCAGTGGTACAGGCGCGCGACCAGCGAGTGCCGGGGAATGCGTTGCGGCAGACGCTGGGCTTCCTCGGGCGAGGCCCCGGGCGCGAAGACCCTGGGCTTCGCAAAGTAGCGGACGTAGGTGGCATGGAAGACGAGGAAACAGAGCCCGCCGATCGCCGCGACCCAGATCAGGAACCAGGCGATATGGATGGGGACGACCTTCCCCCAGGGGTCGGGCGCCCACTCCAGCAAGCTGCGCGCTAGTAAGCCCATTTCACTTCCTCCACGCCGGCGATGGCGCGCTTCACCAGGTTCCTCATCAAGGGGATCTTGTACGCGTTGAACTGCAGCGGGACCGCCCCGCGGACCGCGAGCGCGCCCGCCATCTCACCCGTCTCGACGGTGCGCGCCTTCCCGCGGACCGCCGCTTCCACCGCCTTGAGCCGGAGCGGCCGCGCCGCCGCGGCGTTCACCGAGAGCCGGATCCGATCGATGGTGTTGCCCGAGACCGCCATCGCGGAAGCGACGTTCAGCAAGGGAAAGTCCCAGACGTTCCGATCGCGCACCTTCTCGAAATAGAACTGGCTGCCTGCCCATGTCGAAGGAATGCGGATCGAGGTGAGCAGGTCCCCGGGCCTGAGGATGTGCAGCCGGGTGATGTCGATGTCGGGGCCGATGAAGTAGTCCTCGGCGTCGACCACCCGTTCGCCTTTGGAAGTGCGGATGACGAATTTTGCATCGAGCGCGATCAGGGCGGGCGCCGTGTCCGATGGATTCACCGCCACGCAGCGGTCCGCGTGGAGGATGGCGTGCTCCCGATTCCTCCCCACCGGAGTGTCCGCGTAACAGATGTTGCCGGCCGCGCGATAGCAGGGCCAGCCGGCCCGGTAGTACCAGCAGCGGGCATCCTGCGACACGTTCCCGCCCAGGGTGCCCTGGTTGCGGATCTGCGGCGACGCGACCAGCCCGGCGGCCTGCGCGAGCAGACCGTATCTCTCCCGGATCGAGCGATTCGTCGCCACCTCGGTGAGCGTCGTCATCGCCCCGATCTCGATGCCGTCCGCGCCCTCGCGGACCCCCCTCAGCCCCTCGACGCCGCTCAAGTCGACCACCACCTTGGGCCTCTTGATCCGGTCCTTGAGCCAGTCGAACGAATCCATTCCACCGGCGAGGATCCAGGCGTCCTGGCCGTGGCGCGCGAGGACCTCGTGCGCAGCCGCGACCGAGGTCGGCTGGAACAATTCGAAGGACGGCATCGGGTCTCGTACGCTCGGCATGGCTTCGTTCCTAGATGTGGGCCGTCAACGGGTGCTGCATGGGCCGCCCCGCCTCGAGCGAGGTCAGGATGGTGTCCAGGTTGACGGGGGCGCGGCGAAAGATCTCGTCTCCGAGCGCATCCGAAAGAGCGTTCAAGATGGAGGCGCACGCGCCGCCCACGGGGGGCTCGCCGATCCCGCGCGCGCCGATTGGCGTCTCCGGATCGGGAATGTTCAGGGCTTCCCACTGCATGTCGACCGGGACGTCGAGGATGGTGGGCGGCTTGTTCTGGTAGAACCGGGTCGAGACCATCACCCCGTACTGCGGGTCGTAGACCCATTTCTGTCCCAGCGCGTGGCCGAAGCCCAAGGTCGATCGGCCCAGGATCTGTCCCCCGAGCGCGGCGGGATGTATGATCGTGCCGACGTCCGCGCAGCAGAGGTAGTCCACGAGAGAGTACTTCCCGGTTTCGAGATCGATTTCGACCTCCGCAAAGCTTGCGACGTAGGAAAACGCGACGCCGTCGGCGGGGTACTTGTCCTTCGCCGCCGCGACGAGGCCCTGGCCTGCAAGTCCCGCCACCGATGCCTTGGTGAAGGTGTTCAGATCCGCGGCCGCCTGGTGCCCGTCGTATTTGCCGCCGAGCTCGATCGCGCGCCGGGCGGCCTCGGCGAACGTCATGCTCGCGCCCTTTGCCTTGTGAACGACGCGCTCGTTCGCGACCTCATACTCTTCCGGGCTGCCGCCGTGCGTCTTCGCCGCGATCTCCTGCAGCTTCCTTCTGGCGTCCATCGCCGTGGCGTGCGCCGCTCGCGTCATCGCGTACGTCGTCTGGCTCCCTCCCTGCGGCGACGTCCAGGGAAGGTTCTTCGACGTATTGCCCCAGACCACCTCGCACTTCTCCCAGGGCACTCCGAGGACTTCTGCGCCCGCCCGATGGACGTCGAATTCGGACTCCGTTCCCAGGTTGCCGATCCCGGATTGGAAGGAGACCCGGCCGTCGGGCCTGATCACGAGCAGTCCGTCGAACCCAGTCGTGCCTCCGTGGAAGCAACCGAGCGCCACTCCCAGACCTCGCACCTTGGAGCCGGCGCGCCTCTGCCTGCGCGCAAGCCTGTCTCGCCACTTGAACCGCTCCGCGCCGCGGGCCAGCGCTTCTTTCACGAACGCGCTGGTCGAATGGCGTTGCACGCCCTGCTGCGGGCGGCCGAAAGGCGATTTCCCTTCGGCGCAGTTCAAGGAGCGGATCGCGACCTGATCGATTCCCAGGATCCGCGCCGCTTTGGCCAGGATCGGCTCGAGGATGGCGATTCCCTGCAGGCCGCCAGGCGCGCTCTGTGCGCTGCGCGGCGGCGTGTTCGTCAGCACGACCACGGCGCGCCAGCGCATGGCCCGCGGCTGATACAGGAGCGAGATGACGTCGCCCGAGTTCGCGGCGTCGCCCTGTTGCTCGTAGGGGCCGTTGTTCGCGACGACGTACATGTCGAGCGCCGTGATCCGCCCCTCTTTGGAGAACCCGACTTTCATCCGGCCCACCAGGCTCGGCCGGGCCCGTCCGATGAAGGTCTCCTCCTCGCGGGTGATCCGCATCATCACCGGCGCGTTCGCCTTCTTCGAGAGCAGCGCGGGGATGACGAGCGAGATGCCCGCGGTGACCTTGCTGCCGAATCCGCCGCCCGTGTACTCGCTGATGAGGACCACGTTCTTGCGGTCGACGTTGAGCCATCCCGCAATGACCGGCACGGTCTGGGCGGTGCTCTGCGTGCCGGTGTGGATGTAGACCTTGCCGTTGCGCCAGTAGGCGAACGCGGTGCGCGTCTCCAGGGTCTGATGGCTGGTGTCCGGCGTCAGGAACGTCTCGTCGAGGACCACGGCGGCGGACTTGAAGCCGGCGTCGAGATCGCCGAACGACCATTCATCCTGTGCCTTGCCCAGCGGCAATCGCCCCTCGCCGGCTTCGGCGAAATCGCCCTCGGTCCACTTCAGCTCCCCGATGTCGGGTGGCGGCGCACCCTGCGGAGGCTCGCCAGGCTTCGGAGGCGGCGCTGCCTGTGCGACCCAGACGTTGCCGTCCAATCTCGGGTTCGGCCCACCGGGGCGCAAAGCCTCGAGCGGATCGACGGCGAACGGGAGCGGCTCCAGGTCGATGTCGATCGCTTCGATGGCCGCCGCGGCGGTCACTTCGTCGACGGCAGCAACCGCGAGAATCGGTTCGCCCGCGTACAGCGGCTCCATGGTGAGCGCGCGTTCGCCTTTCTTGTTCGCTCTGATGACCGTACCGAGGTCGGTGAGGCTGTCAGCGGGAGGCGGGAGATCGTCCGCCGTCACGATCGCCTTCACGCCGGGCATCGCAAGCGCCTTGCGCGCGTCGATCCGCCTGACGCGCGCATGTGGCAACGGGCTGGTCAGCAGCTTGCAGAACAGCATTCCTTCCGCGCGAAAGTCTTCGGCGTATTTCGCCTTCCCAGTGACCTTCGCGTACAGGTCCGGGGTCGGGTAGTTCTTGCCGATCAGTTTGTACTCAGGCTTCTTGCTCTCGTCCGCCACCGTCAGCCCCTTCTCATCAACTCAGCGCCACGCATCATCGAGGTGAGGATCTTGTCGTAGTCCTGGCAGCGACAGAGGTTCCCGGAGAGACCCTGCGCAAGCTCCAGCCGGCTGGGGCTCGGATTCGTCTTCAAGAATCCCACCGCGGTCATGATGAAGCCGGACATGCAGAAAGCGCACTGGAAGCCTTGCTCCTCGATGACGGCCTGCTGGACGGGGTGCAGCGTCCCGTCCGGTGCGGCGAGTCCCTCGATGGTCACGACCTTCCTGCCGCGCACCGCATGCGAGAGCATGGAGCAGGAGTAGTAAGGCACGTCGTCGATCAGGACGGTGCAAGCGCCGCACTCGGCGCGATCGCAGCCGAGCTTGGTGCCGGTGAGGCCCAGCTTGTAGCGAAGCGTCCAGGCGAGCGTCTCTTGCTTCATGACGTCGACGCGCCGCTGCTGCCCGTTGACGTTCAGGGTGACGAGGCGCTCGGCCAGTCCGGTCTGGCCCAGCACGGCTGCGCCGCGCAGCAGGTAGCCCGCGGAAGAGACCGCCACTCCTCCGACGATGACGCCCTTGATCAAATCTCGTCTGGAGATCGTGTCGGACCTCTGCGCCATTCCATTGCCTCCGCGTCCCAGGGACGTGCCTTGCTGGATAAGCAATGGGCGGGCCAGAGTCGTTCGGAGGGGAGGGCCATCTCGCCGAGTGACATCTGCCTCCTTGCTGCCAAAAAGAAGAACAGAGGCCTGCCAACTTCCTGACAGGGGTTGACGCTCACTGACGGTCCCGCAAACAGAAACTCCTCGTCTTCCTCTAAGAGGTGATGGCATCGCCGATGCAGTCGGCCGCTGCATGGAGACTCCACCCTTCGCGGCATTGTTGGCGCAGCACCGGAACGACATCTACCGGCTGGCGCTTCGGCTTGTGGGAAATCGAGCCGATGCCGAAGACATCGTGCAGGAGAGTCTCCTTCACGCCTGGCGGTCCATCTCGTCCTTCAATGGCAAGGCCGGGATTCGCACGTGGCTCCTATCGCATCGCAACGAACGCGTTCCTGACGTTTTGCCGAATCAGCCGCCGACAGTGACTCTGACGGCTTCTGCGTCAACGGTTACCCTGCCGTGCCCGCCGGGCACGTCGTCGGCAGCTTGCCCAGCGGCGCCACCGTCTACAGTGACGCTTGCCGCAAATGCAACCGACCCGGATGGCGATACGCTGCTTTATACGTACTCGACCACTGGCGGACGTATTACAGGTGAAGGCGCAAATGCAACCTGGGATTTGGCTGGGGTTCAACCCGGAACTTACACATCGACTGTTGAAGTGGATGATGGTTGCGGATGTATCTCGTTCTCGACCACAAGCGTTACGGTTGCTGCCTGCGCAGACTGCAGGCCGCCATGCCCGACCATAACTGTTGACTGCCCGACTTCGGCTGTAACGCCTGGAACGGCTGCAACGGTTACCGTCAATCTTTCCGGTGGCGCGGCTGGCGTGACCCCGACATACAATTGGTCGGTGTCTGATGGAACTATCGCATCTGGTCAGGGAACTCCCTCGATCAGCATTGACACCACAGGCCAGGGCGGGAAGAACATCACTGCCACGGTGGAGATTGGTGGGTTGCCGCCAGAGTGCCAACGAACTGCTTCGTGTTCATTCTCGGTTGTTACTCCCGAGGTGAAGACATGTTCACAGGTAGACGAATATGGCGATATCAAGTTTAACGACGAGAAGGCCAGACTTGATAACTATGCAATCGCGCTCAACAGTGACCCGAATGCGACAGGCACGATCATTGTCTATGCAGGTCGAACGGATCCGGCCGGCACTGCACAGGCTCGTGGAGATCGTGCAAAGAACTACCTCGTGACAACACGCGGTATCGATGCTGGTCGAATCACGGTCGTGGATGGCGGATGCCGCGAAACCCTGGCAGTCGACCTGTTCAATTGCCCGGCCGGTGCAACACCTCCCGCCGCAAGTGGCACGGTGCCATGTGAACCT
>Ga0137409_10004928_pt1 | contig 13964 bp, 12 predicted proteins | sample CZODoug1_16funga_FD_122059 | JGI IMG/M metagenome (GOLD analysis project Ga0137409, IMG submission 122059) | Vadose zone soil fungal communities from Angelo Coast Range Reserve, California, USA - CZODoug1_16fungal (Hybrid Assembly) | ecosystem: Environmental > Terrestrial > Soil > Vadose zone... | reverse complement strand
TGGAAGGGCCAAGACCGTCCGAAATTCATGATAACGGGCCAAGCTAGTCATCAGCAAATGGGCGGGCCTCGATCCGACCCTTCTCCAGAGGGGTCGCGCGCGACCCCTCTCCTGCAACCGGCTCAGCTCAGATCGAGAGGAGGCGCCGACGGGCCACCGCAGACATACCGAGCAAGCCAGCGATCAGCATGGTCCAGCTACCCGGTTCCGGAATGGGATAAGTCGCGGCGAGCCTGAACCAATCCTTTACACCCTCGTTGCTGGCAAAATGAGTGCCTAACAGTGAGTAGAAGGACATATCCTGAGACGGGGGAAGCACAGGGTCCGGCAGGTAGACCCAGATGTCGCCCGATGCGCTGCCGCGGTTAGGGCTGTAGCCCGTATTCACCCGGTTGTCGATCAGAGGTGCGGTGTCCATGTCGTACACCAGCGCTCGCAGCCCGGTGGGGTAGTGGTGACGCATGGCGGTATCGGGGCCGAACGGCTGCGGTTTAGCCAGAGGGAGCAAAGATGCACTGCCGGTCTGGGTGCTGTCATGCTCAATCGGATCGTTCGTCGTCATCCGCACAAACGAGATCCGGTCGCTGCCTGCGAGCTGCTCGAACCTTTTGCCATACCAGGCGCCGTTGATGGCGCAGGAACTCTCTGCGCCTGTGAAGTTGCGCTGCAGGGCCTCGGCCGACACCGGTTGGAACATGGTCGCAGCGATCAGTAGGACAAACGTGGTATCAAGTTCGCGCATTGCGCGTCTCCTTCCGTCTTTGAATAAACTGACGGTTCAAACTAGCACTACCGCGTTACACCAAGTTGCTGCACTCCCGGCTCGGCGTAGCCCACCCTACCTATGCGCCGCCACACCGAACGACGGTGCGCCCAGGACCGCGCAAACCGGGAGGCGGCCAGCTGTCAGGGTTTCAAGATGCGCAAATCCAGGCCTTTGCCGACCGCTTGCGCGCGGTTGACCACGTTCAATTTGCGCAGAATTTTCTGCACGTGGTTCTTCACGGTCAGCGGACTGATTTTGAGGATGGCCCCGATCTCGAAGTTGCTCTTGCCGAGGTAGATCCATCTTAGAATCTCCTGCTCCCGTATCGTGACGTTGCTCGCTTCCACAGGTTTCGGGCCGTCGTTGCTTTTGGTGCGCCCACTGATCTGCGTGCGCACCCACGCCGAGTGCAGCAGCGGCACCGCCAGTTGCGCGAGGTAGGCCTGCCTTGACCCGACCGTTCCCGGCAGACAGACGAAGACGAAAAAGCTGGTCACCTGCCCGACGGCGTCGTGGGTCCCGTGTGCGAAGAGCCGTGTGGATCCCATGCGCTCCAGTTCTCGCGCAAAGGCGCCCCCCGCAAATGGGCTGCCATTGCCTGCCTCGCAAATTACGGGGCGGAAACGGTGCTCCTCCCACGCCTTGATGAGACTCGGCGCCACCAACGTATCGCGCAGGAACATCTCGCCGAAAATTGCCGGGTCAGGGACAATCAGCGAAAAACTGTCGACGCGAAATGACAGCGGTTCGCCATCGCGAAGCGCGCAGATTAGCGCCTGATGCCTGATCAGGCTTTGCAGCAGACCCTGCGTCCAACTGAAGAAATGCGCACGCTCGTGCACCCTGAGTGAAGCCTCCAGGTTGAGCATGAGGGTTTCGACCTCCAGAACGTCCAATGCCTCGCGAGTCCCGCTCGCATCGTCGTTCCCCGCTGCGAGGTCTGGATATTCAATGGGATGAGGCTCGCGCGGCTTCGATAATTCTGCTGGGATGGGTCGCATGGCGCCTTCGCCACGGAAAGAGATGATGGCAATATAGGCGAGGGCATATTACGCACGTATGACATAGGAACTGGTCGGGCCCAACCCGCCCGCACGTTCTGCAATTCCTTCTTTTCATGGCATTTAAGAAGCGCCGCGAGACGGCCGAACGAACCTGCGGCCGCTAGAACCGCATCCGCTACCGTTGCTGAAGCTACTTTCATGCACTTGGGCACGGTCCGCTCGGCGCATCTGGCTATTCCGACACGAACTGCTCGGTCGCTCGCTAACGCAGAGGGCATCACGATAGTCCGATAGGGCTACGAGGCCGGATTCCCGCCGCAATGGTTGTTAAACGTCATCTGACTTAATGTGTTGTCGCATGGAGGCATTTTCGCCACCTTGAATCTTTAGCGCCGTCAATTCTCGCCTTGCCCGCCTTCCACGATACTCAGCCGCATCTGTTACACAGCCAACCCGGGCCGTCCGCCCTGCTGCGGGCCACAGTCGATCCGGCCGTGGCTATTGGCACATTGCTGATCTCGGTCCAGTGGTTCGAGGGACAGATTGACGGCCGCTACGTGATTCTGGCGCTGCTCGTGTTCTCGCTGACCTTTCCCGGCAGCCTGGCGCGGGATACGGAAAGTGCTGGCGCACTGATCCGCGACATCGTCACGAGCTGGCTGGCGATCATCGCGCTGCTGTTGTTGCTCGGATGGGCGTCCGAAACATTGGGGGCGTTCAGTCAGCGCGCGATCCTCGCCTGGATTGCCGCGACCCCGCTAGCCCTTTTCGCCGCTCATCGCCTGGTCCCCGTGATCCTGCCGCGCGTACTTGCAGCCGAAGGCCTGCAAAAAACCGCCGTCATCGCAGGCGCGAACGAGCTCGGCCTCAGGCTCGCCGAGCATCTCCGCACTAATCCTTTCCTGGGAATCCGTTTCGCCGGCTACTTCGACGACCGCGGGACTGCGCGGAGGGAGGGCACCGAGCCGAGCGGGCGCCTCGGGTCCCTGAGCCAGCTTGCGGAATACGCCAAGGCGCATCGCGTCGAACTGATCTACATCACGCTGCCGATGGCCTCGCAGCCGCGCATCCTCGGACTGCTCGAGGAACTGCACGACACCACCGCCTCGATTTACTTCACGCCGGACATTTTCCTGTTCGATCTGATCCAGGCGCGCATGGAGACGCTGGGTGGTATCCCGGTTCTCGCCGTGTGTGAGTCACCCTTCTATGGAGTCGACGGGCTGATCAAGCGCGCAGCCGACATCGTCCTTGCCTCGACAATCCTGGCGCTGATCTCGCCGCTCATGGCTGCCATCGCAATCGGGGTGAAACTGAGCTCGCCGGGGCCGGTGCTGTTCAAGCAGCGCCGCTACGGCGTCGACGGCAGGGAGATCCTTGTCTATAAATTCCGCTCGATGAGCGTAATCGAGGACGGGACCGTCATCCAACAGGCCACGCGCGACGACCCGCGCGTCACCCCGTTCGGTGCGTTTCTGCGGCGCTATTCGCTCGACGAGCTGCCGCAGTTCATCAACGTGCTACAGGGACGCATGAGTGTTGTCGGTCCGCGGCCTCACGCGGTGGCGCACAACGAGATGTACCGTAAGCTCATCCGCGGGTACATGATCCGGCACAAGGTCAAACCGGGTATCACGGGGCTGGCGCAGGTCAACGGCCTGCGCGGCGAGACCGACTCGCTCGACAAGATGAAGGCGCGCATCGAGTACGACCTCGCCTACCTCCGGAACTGGTCGCTAGTGCTCGATTTGCAGATCGTAATGAAGACGATCGGCGTGGTGCTACGGAAGCAGAATGCCCACTGAGCACAGCCCGTGGCGTCGTCGCGGGTCGAAAGAATTGGGATGAGCGTTTGCGGTGATCGCGACCGTGGTTCAATCGGCGCGCTCAACAATTTGCGCGAGGTGGGCCTTCATGGAAGATCCGCGGATGTGTTTGTCATCCTCGCGGATGCCTGCGCGGGTGTCGCGATGACCACGACAATGTTGCTGCACGCGCGCAAGACAATCCAGGCTCGATGAAAGGGAGACTGCGTAATGTGTGGAATCGTCGGGGCCGTTGCCCGGCGTGACTTCGGCCACTTTCGAGTGACTTAGACAGCGAGTCGAGAAGTTTGACGGTGATTTCGGCTCCGGCCTCTCTGACGCAGCGCAAGCTAACGCCCGCGCCAGCGGCTCCCCGTTGGAGCCGCAAAATGCACAACCTCACCACTTAGATTGATGGGATGAATGCTTGTTCAGTTTCACTGGGCCTGAAAGCGATAGCCGAGTCCGCGCACCGTTTCGATCAGCGCGTCGTGGCCGCTCGGCGCCAGTCCCTGGCGAAGCCTGCGGATGTGGACGTCAACCGTCCGTTCTTCGACGAATGCGTCGTGGCCCCAGATTTCATCGAGGAGTTTGGCGCGGCTGAAGATGCGGCCGGGGTGCGTCATGAAGAAATGCAACAAACGGAATTCGGTGGTCCACAAATCGATTTCGCCGCCGCCGGCAGTAACGCGCCGCGCCGCGGGATCCAGTTGAAGGCCTGCGATCTCGACCACGTCGTCGGCGAGTTGCGGCGTGCGCCTGCGCATCACCGCCTTGATACGTGCCAGCAACTCGCGCCCGGAATACGGCTTGGTTACGTAATCGTCCGCTCCGCCCTCCAGCGCCGCCACCTTGTCCTGCTCTTCCGCGCGCTCGCTGATCAGCACAATCGAGATGTCCCTGGTGCGTTGATCGCTCCGCAGCCGGCGCGCAAACGGAAGCCCTGGAATGCCCGGCAACACCCAGTCGAGTAAAACCAGGTCGGGCCGGACCTCGCGCACCAGCGCCTCGGCCTGTGCGACGTCGCCGGCGCACCGTACCTTGTATCCGGAATTCTGAAGATTGGCCGCAAGCATCTGCCGAGCCGATGCCTCGTCTTCGACTACGAGAATGGAACCGTCCATTGCCTTCTCCTTTTTGTTTGACCGGTCCCGAGAAGTTCGAGCCGCGAATCCACTTCAACAGGCGAGGCGTTGCTGCGGCCCATCGCCCTTCTAGTCGGTACGGTCGACGTACGGATAGTAGTGGCCCGCTTTACGCTCCACTATAGGGCGCTAACCTGATTTTTTTGTAGCGGGATCGTGCTTCACTGTAGAGGTCCGTCTACAACAGCGGCCGCAGCCGGAAGGAACGCAATCGTGGGGAAACGGGGTATGGAATTCCCGCATCCATCAACCGACTAGTGCCCGAACGCGTTGCGCATCCGCCCCGGAATATCCAGGCCCGAGTATGCGCGCGATGAGTATCCCCCCGGATCATCCGGATCGATTACACCTGAGGACGCGACATGGGGATCGATACCAACACTGTAGTGCCGCGGCCGGACGTGCCCTGGATGCTCACCTCGCCGCCGAATAGCTGGGCACGTTCCTGCATACCCAGCAGGCCGAGGGACTCTTGGCCGCGAACCTGACTTTCGGATATCCCGACACCATCGTCGGCCACCTTGAGTTTGAGAATATCGTCCGAAATGCTCAACTGAACGTTGACACTGCTCGCCTTCGCGTGGCGCGCAATGTTCGTAAGGATCTCCTGGAATATCCTGAACACGGCGGTCGATAATTCCTTGTTCAGAAGGGCCTGGTCTTCCGGAAGCGTGAGCCGGCAACGCATCCCCATGCGTTTCTGGAACTCTTTCGCCTGCCAGCCGATTGCCGCCACCAGCCCCATGTCGTCGAGAATCTCCGGCCTCAGGCCGGTCGAAATCCTTCGAATGAGGTGCACCGTGGAATCGATGAGGCTGCACATGACTTCGGTTTTCTCCACAAGCGGCTTCTCAGTTCCGGCAAGCCGCTTTGCCAGCCACATGACGTCCATCTTCAGACCGGTCAGCACCTGTCCCAGCTCGTCGTGGATCTCGCGCGCTATTCGGGTACGTTCCTCCTCGCGAACGGAGATGAGGCGCGCGGCCAGCGCCCGCAACTGTACCTCTGACTCCCGCAAATGTTCCTCGGCAATTTTTCTTTCCCTGATCTCGTTTGACAACGCCGCGTTCTTCCTGTGCAGATCGACGAATACCGACACTTTCGACCGCAGCACCTCCGGTACCAGCGGCTTTACCAGGTAATCCACCGCGCCGACTTCGTATCCGCGGAACGCGGATTCCATTTCCCTGGACACGCCGGTAAGAAAGATGATCGGCGTGTGCCGGGACCGTTCGCGCCGGCGGATCATCCGGGCGGTTTCGAAGCCGTCCATCCCGGGCATGCGCACGTCGAGAAGAATGACGGCCGGGTTGTGCTTGAGCACAAGGCGTAACGCCTCTTCACCGGACTGCGCGCGCAGCAGGTTTTGCCCCAGAGGTTCCAGCAGGCCTTCGAGCGCCAGCAGATTGTTGGGCTCGTCGTCGACCATCAAAATATCCGCCTTCAAGTCGTCCACGCGAGATTCCACCCTCCAGTTGGCCGATCCGTCCGGTTCGATGCCAATTTGCAGCATGTTCCGGTCTGATCGGCAACTTATGACGCAACATGAGAAGTTGCGCGACCGCAAACGCCCTTCCCCCGTTTAGGACAAGGTTACCAACAAGTATCGGTGGATAAAAGCGGGCTGTCTTGCATCCGGCTTGGCCGGTCGAACTGAAGCGATCGGCGATCCGTGGGAGGACGCGTTTTGCTACCGTGACCGGGGTAATGCTGCGTACCATACCGGCTTTGCCGATCGGTCGGCCGCTAATCGCCGCAATTGAAAAGATCGAGAACGTTGGACTTTTGTCAACGCACTGACCGCAAAAGGTCTTTTAGGGATAAGTGTTCGGCCTTGCGCCCCAGCGTTCCCGACAGGGGGTTGCGCACCCGATTCGGAATCGGGCACCCTCGACCTCATTCCGGAAAGTCCATTCGCCGACCTCATAAGCAGACCGGAGCAGTGTTTTTTTATGCGTACCTTGATCGTGATTTCCTCAGCAACGGCAGTGCTGGCGGCGTGCGCTTCTCCCTGGCTCGAACAGGTTGTCGCGCTCCCGGAGGAAACATTGCCCACGTCGGGATTCTCCTCGCTCGCGCTGATTCCCACGGACAATCCGAGCTTCGCCTATCGCGCGCTCTCCGAGCGCGTGCCAGCCGTACTGTCGGTGTGGAGCACCGACGAGACCGCGGTACGGGATACGTGCGACGCACGCGAACCCAGAGGTAACAACGGCAAAGAATCCCCGGCCGTGGTGCTCGTTCCCTCCGCCAACCAGTACGTGCTGTGGCGCCCGGCACTTGCGGATGCGAAAGTGGAAGAGGCGATGCAAAGGTACGCCCGCGTGACCGTACAGGACGCGCGCAGGCCGTTCTACGGCGACCCCGAACGCCGCAACTTCGAACCGGCGTGGCGCTGTTTCCGCTTCACCCGCTTCGTCAACCGCGACGACGATGCGCCGGCATTCGACTTCGTCGGACAGTTGCGGCTCGGCGACAGTGGCGACTACGTGCAAGTGCGCCCGCTGCGGCTGTATGTCGCTCCGGGAGCGGAGCGACACCTCGCGATCGGCCTGCGGCTGGAGGCGGTGTGGCGGCAAGGAAACGTCGGCAAAATGGAGATCGTGTTCGAACCGGTGTTGCTGGCGATGCGATTGAAATCCGGCGTCGAGGAATTGCACTATTTCCTGGACAAGTACTGGGAGCACTATCCGATCCTGCCGGTGATCCCGGTATCGATGGATGCGCGCGGCCGACTGGTGCAGACGGCGCCGGCCACGGTGACCGTGACCGCGGTCGAGTTTCGCAAACCCGACCAGGCGAAGGAGGCGCTGCTGCGCACGGCACGCAGCGCCGGAGACCATCTCGGCGCCTTGATTGCCGCGGCCTTGACGGCGCACTAACTTCGACGATCGAAGATCTCGCCACGAAAACACGAAGGACACTGCGTGTTTCTTCGTGCTCTTGGTGCCTTCGTGATGAGAAATGTGATTTCCCGGTCGGCGTACCCCCTAAGCCGGGCTCAGCCCGTGATCCGGCGCAGGTACTCGCCGGTGCGGGTGTCGATCTCGATCTTGTCGCCGATAGCGCAGAACAGCGGCACGCGCACTTCGAAGCCGGTGGCGATTTTGGCGGGCTTGAGTACCTTGCCCGAGGTATCGCCGCGCACAGCCGGCTCGGTGTAGGTGATTTTCCGCACCACGCTGTTGGGCAGCTCCACCGAGATCGCCCTGTCGTCATAGAACACCACTTGACAGGGCAGGCCTTCCTCGAGGTAGTTGAGCGCGTCGCCCATGTTTTCCTTGTCCACCTCGTACTGGTTGTACTCGGCATCCATGAACACGTACGAGGGCTCGGCGAAATACGAGTACGTCAGCTCCCTCCGGTCGAGCACCAGGTTCTCGAGCTTTTCGTCGGCCTTGTAGACCACTTCGCTGACGCCGCCGGTCAGCAGGTTCCTGAGCTTCATCTTCATGACAGCCGAGTTGCGGCCGCCTTTGTTGTATTCAGCGCGTTGCACGACCATCGGATCCTTGCCGACCATGATCACGTTGCCGGCGCGCACTTCCTGTGCCTGTCTCATCGTGTTTCCTGACAAATAAACTAATAATGGTTTGGGCGAAAAAAGCGTTGAATTATAGCCTTTCTGCACAAAATTTAGCCAGATTCCCGGCCAGATCGCCGGGGCCGGCGAGACTTTGTTGCCAGCGCTGCGCCAATTCCGGATATTTCGGCCCGGTGCAGGCCGTCCAGGCCGCCGCCAGGCCGTCAGCGGGGGCAAAACCGTTCCACACCGCCCACAGCATGGCCAGATTCGCGCTGGTGACGTGCCCCGCATACTCAAGATAGCGGGTTAGGAAGGCTTCGACCTTCAGCCGGTGCGCGTTGCCCGCCTGCGGATAGGCCTGCCAGACCAGCGGCCGTGCCGCCAGCTGCGCACGCACGAAGGAATCCTCGCCACGCACAAAGTTCCAGTCGCAGGACCACAGTACGCGGTCGTAGTCGTCCTGCGAAAGGAAGGGCAGCACTTGCACGGCAAGCCCGCTGGCGCGCCCGCGTCCCGCCAAGCCGCGCGCCGCGAGCACATCCGCGGCCGCGGTGCCGGCAAACACAAGCGCGCGCACCGGGTGCCCGACGGTGGCCCAGGTATCCAGCAACGCAGCGACCATCGCCTGCGGATAGCAGAACAACGAGATCAACTGCTCGCCCTGCGCCCGCGGCGGCACGCCGAGCGAGGCCAGAAATCGCGTCACGCCGTCCGTGTCGGACTGGAATTGCAGCCGCCGCGCGGCCAGCCCCTTCTCGATCAGCACGCCGCCGGTACCGGGGGCGAAGCCAGGGAAGAAGAAGAACTTCGTCAAAGGCAGCCGCGGATGCGGCGACGGCAGGCCGTGGCAACCGCCAACCCAGGGTTCCGCGCTGAGGTACTCGAGATTGATCCACACGGGCGGCCGCGCACGCGCGGCCATGGCCTCGACGTACGGAGCCGGCAGCTCGCAGCCGAAAGTCTCCACCACCACGTCGGCAGGCTCCACCGCCGCAAACGGCGTAACCCAGCGCCGTACCTCGATGCCACCGAGCGACTGCACTTCGGCTCCGGGATCGAGTGCAGGCACCAGCCGCCTGAAGGTCGCCAGGTCATCGGCCCACAGCCGCACCACTGCGCGATGTTCAGCAGCAAGCTGGCGCGCCAGCCGCCAGCTAACGCCGATGTCGCCGAGGTTGTCGACGACGTTGCAGAAGAGGTCCCAGCGCATGACCTAGGGACGAGGGGCGAGGGACGAGGGACGAGAGTGGGACGTCAAAACCAGATCACCAAAACTGTTTGCCAAGATAAATGTAAAAACGAATGCTTGCTAACTGTTTCCCCTCGTCCCTCGTCCCTCGCCCCTCGCCCCTGCTTTCACGCCATTCCCCCGTTGATAGAGATCACTTGGCCGGAAATGTATGCGGCCTGGTCGGAGGCGAGAAACGCCACCAGCGCCGCTACTTCTTCGGGTTCGCCGGCACGCTTCATCGGCACCATGGCTTCGACCGCTTCCTTTGGAAATACCTTGTCAGTCGCCGGCGAGACGATGATGCCCGGCGCGACCGCGTTGACGGTGATACCGCGCGTGGCAAGTTCGAGCGCGAGCGACTTGGTGGCACCGTGCAGACCCGCCTTTGCCGCGGCATAGTTGACCTGCCCGCGGTTGCCGATCACGCCGGCCACCGAGGAGATGTTGACGATGCGGCCCCAGCGGGTTCCCATCATCGGCAGCAGCAATGGCTGGGTGACGTTGTAGAAGCCGTTCAGGGAAACATCGATGACACGGTCCCACTGCTCACCGCGCATGCCCGCGAGTGGCGCGTCATCGTGCACGCCGGCGTTGTTGACCAGCACCTGGATCGGCGCCTGGCCAACGAGCGCGCCGAGCGCCTTGGCGGCGGCGGCGCGGTCGGTTACATCAAAAGCGACTGCCTGCGCCTTCGCCCCGCCCGCGCGCAATTCCACGGCGAGCCCTTCCGCAGCCTCCAGCCGGTTGTTGGCGTGCACGATCACCTGCAAGCCCCGGGCCGCGAGCACGCGGCAGATCGCCGCGCCGATTGCACCGCTGCCGCCGGTCACCAGTGCGCGTTTCGCCCTCATTGCATCAACCATTGCCGGATTCTGCCGGAAATATTGTCTTGGGTCTGCCGTTTGCGGCGGGTAATATTCGCCACACGACCCGAATTCGCTTTCTGACCGGAAATGTCGACGACAGTATCGCAATTCTGCGCTGCGGGGATGCCGGCGTGAGCGCGCCGGCTGCTGCGCAATCCGCGGCTTCGCACTGCGACGTGTTCGTTCTCGGCGGCGGCCCAGCCGGCTCGACCATCGCCGCCCTGCTGGCGGAACGCAGCTGGAACGTGGTGATCGCGGAGAAGGAGCGCCATCCGCGCTTCCACATCGGCGAATCGCTGCTGCCCCTGAACATGCCGCTGCTGCGGCAACTCGGCGTGTATGAGCAGGTCAAAGGCATCGGCATGCCGAAGTACGGCGCCGAGTTCAATTCCCCTGAGCATGGGCCGCCGGTTACCTTCGACTTCAGCCAAGCTTGGGACAAGACCTATCCGAACGCTTTGGAAGTGAGGCGCTCCGAGTTCGACGAGATCCTGTTCCGCAACTGCGGCGCGAAAGGCGCGCGCACGTTCGAGGAATGCCTAATCACCAACGTCGAATTCCGGGCCCGGGAGGACGTGCGCATCGACGCGCGCATGAGCGACGGCGGTGAAAGGACCTGGCGCGCACGCTTCTTCGTCGATGCGTCGGGGCGCGACACCTTTCTTGCCAACCGCTTCGGCATCAAGCGCCGCAACCGTTCCCACAACAGTGCGGCGATTTACGGGCATTTCACCGGCGCGCAGCGTCTGCCGGGCAAGGCCGCCGGCAACATCAGCATGTTCTGGTTCGATCACGGCTGGTTCTGGTTCATTCCATTGCTCGACGGCACCACCAGCATCGGTGCAGTGTGCTGGCCGTACTACATGAAATCAAGGCAAACCGATCCGACCACTTTCTTCCTCGACACCATTGCCATGGCCCCTGGACTGGCGGAACGCCTGCGCGATGCAAAGCTCACCCATGGCGTCACCGCGACCGGAAATTTTTCGTACCAGGCGGACAGGATGCGCGGGGAGCGCTACATCATGATCGGTGACGCGTTCGCCTTCATCGACCCGGTGTTCTCGTCCGGGGTCATGCTGGCCATGAACAGTGCATTTTTGGGCGCCGACGCGGTCGACGCCAGCCTGCGTGATGCGCCGCAGGCGCCGGCGCTGCTGCGCAAATTCGATCGCAGCGTGCGCTCGGGAGTCGGCGGCTTCTCGTGGTTCATCTACCGCATGACCCTGCCCGCGATGCGCGACATGTTCATGCACCCGAGCAACAGGCTGCGCATGCAGGAAGCCGTGCTGTCGTTGCTGGCAGGTGACTTGTTCCGTGGCACGCCGATCCACTTGAGCCTGCGCGCGTTCAAGAGCCTCTACTACTTGTTAAACCTGGTGTATCCGCGCCGTAGTTTTGCCGCCTGGCGCCATCGCCGGCGGACATTGCGCGAGCGGATGGCGCAAACGCCGGGATCGTGATGGTTTCGATGCACGGCCTGTTGATCGCAGCCATGGCCGCGGCAATAGCGGCAGCATTGCCGCGCACTGCGCGACCGGCGGAACTGCCGCTTTGGGAGGCCGGCGCTGGAGTCGCCGTGATCAGCTTTCCGGAATATCGAGGCTCGGATCAGCGCCGCACCTTCGTGTTACCCGTCCCCTACCTGGTCTATCGCGGCGAGTACCTGAAAGCGGATCGCGATAGCGTACGTGGACAGTTCCTCAAGAACGACCGGGTGGAATTGTCCTTGAGCGTAAATGGCTCGATTCCGGTGGACAGCACGGATAACGCCGCCCGCAGGGGCATGCCGGATCTCGATCCGACGCTGGAGCTGGGACCGAACCTGCTGCTCACGATCCTGCGCAAGCCCGACCGCAGCATGGAGTTCGGTCTTCGGTTGCCGGCGCGCACGGTGATTGCGACCGATTTTTCGCACACGAAGAATGTCGGCTGGGTATTCCAGCCGCAGATCAACATCGACTTTCGCGACACCTGGCTCGGAAAAGGCTGGAACGTGGGCTTCGCCGCCGGGCCGCTCTACGGTGACAGGCGCTATCACAACTATTTCTACGGCGTGGCGCCGGCGTTCGCCACGCCGCAACGCCCGGCCTTCAACGCCGCAGGCGGATACGCCGGCAGCCAGATCCTCGGCGCGATCAGCAAGCGCTTCCCTTCCTTCTGGGCGGGCGCTTTCGCCCGCCGGGACACGCTGGCCGGCGCGGTATTCGAAGCGAGCCCGCTGCTGCGGCAGAAGGATTCGTTTGCCGCAGGCTTCGCGATCGCGTGGGTACTTGGGAAATCGCAGAAGATGGTCGAGGCGGGAGAGTGAATGCGTTTGCACCGGACAATGAGTAAAACCTTGCAGGAGCGTCGGCAGCAGCCGGGCACGGCAGGCCGAGACGTGATGAGGCCGCATCGATCGCCGGACCGTGATTTCGAGAGGTCACCGCTGCGCTCCCTGGCCCGCCTGGCGCGCCTGGCTTACGAATACTTCGTTTTATATTTCGGCTACCTGTACTTCGGCATCGGCTGCGCCTTGTGTTCGCTGGCCGCGACCGCGCTGCACCCAATCTTGCCAGGCCGATTCGGCGCGCCGCTGGGCCGATGGATTACGGGGGTGCACTTTCGCGGCTTCCTGGCACTGCTCAGGGCCAGCGGGCTGGTGCGTATCGACCTGGCTTCGCTCGATCAGCTTCGCGGCGAACGTTCGATCATCATCGCGCCGAACCATCCCTGCCTGCTCGATGCCGTATTCATCATCTCACGCCTGCCGCAAACCGCCTGCATAATGAAAGCCGAGATATGGGATAGCTTTTTCCTCGGCGGCGGCGCGCGACTCTCGGGCTACATTCGCAATGACGCGCCGATAAACCTGGTACGGCAGTCGGTGGGTGAACTGCATGCCGGGCATCAGTTGCTGGTATTTCCGGAGGGTACGCGCACGCGCGCGGCACCGGTCGATGCCTTCAAAGGCGGATTTGCGCTGATGGCGAAAAAATCCGGTGCGGCGGTGCAGACGGTATTCATCGAAACCAACAGCGCATTTCTGTGCAAGGGCTGGCCGCTGCTTAAAAAACCGGACTTCCCGCTGATTTACCGTGCGCGCCTGGGCATGCGTTTTGCTGCCGAAAGCGACCTGAAGGCCTTCGTGTCGAGACTGAAAAACTACTATCGCGAGGAACTCTCTACCAGGGTCCTGTTCGAGCCACCGGCCGCTCGCGAATCGCGCCGGCCCGGTACGCCGAGGTCTCTATCGTAGGCCTTGCTCTTTAGAATGGCGGCGCTGCAACCGCGGCGTGACGCCGCCAGACAACTCCAACAAGAAGCAATCCGTCATGCCTGATCGCTCCCAGACGCATCTGGTTCTGATCCCAAGCTACGACACCGGCGACAAGGTCCTGGAAACGGTGCGCGACGCGCGGCGTTTCTGGGAACCGGTGTGGGTCGTGGTTGACGGAAGTACCGACGGCACTGCGGAGCGGCTGCAGGCCCTCGCCCGCGCCGACGCAGGACTACGGGTGTTCGTGCTCCCCCGCAACCAGGGCAAAGGCGCCGCGGTACTGCACGGCCTGCGCGCGGCGGTCACGCAACATTACACCCACGTGCTGACGATGGACGCCGACGGCCAGCACGCGGCCG
>Ga0137409_10004926_pt1 | contig 13966 bp, 10 predicted proteins | sample CZODoug1_16funga_FD_122059 | JGI IMG/M metagenome (GOLD analysis project Ga0137409, IMG submission 122059) | Vadose zone soil fungal communities from Angelo Coast Range Reserve, California, USA - CZODoug1_16fungal (Hybrid Assembly) | ecosystem: Environmental > Terrestrial > Soil > Vadose zone... | reverse complement strand
CAGCCCAAGCTAAGCGCTCGCGGATTTTGCGATGGGAAACCAGCGGAGCCGGGAGGCCTGCTTGCGAACCTGCTTCGGCAATCCACTTCAGCTCGAGGAGGAGATCGCGGGCGGTTTGCCAGCGGTCTTCGGGGTCTTTCGCCAGGCAGCGTCGGACGGCGCGGTCGAGCGCCGGCGGCGTTAACGGCTGCAACGTGCTAATCGGCTCCGGGTCTTTTTCCAGTACTGCCGAGGCCACGCTGAGATTGCTCTTGCCAGGGAAGGCGCGCCGCCCGGTTACCATTTCATATAGGACAGAGCCGAAGGAGAAAATGTCGCTCCGTGCATCGACTTCATTCCCTTCCACCTGTTCGGGCGACATGTATTGGAAGGTGCCGACGATCGTGCCCTGCTGCGTCACCGGCGTCGTTCGCGTCGCCGCAGCCGTCAGCGTGGTTCCCGCCGCCAGTGGGGGTGCAGCTTTAGCCAGGCCGAAGTCGAGCAGCTTCGCGCCTGAAGGCGTCAGCATGAGGTTGCCGGGCTTCAAATCGCGATGCACCACGCCGTGACGGTGCGCCCTGTCCAGCGCGTCGGCGATCTGAATGCCAAATTGAAGCACTTGCGCGAGCGGCAGCGGACCTTTCTCCAGCCGCTTCGCGATCGTCTCTCCTTCAAGGTACTCCATCACCAGGAAATCCGAGCCGTCCTGCCGGCCAACGTCGTGCAGCACGCAGATGTGCGGATGATTTAGACTGGAGATGGCTTTTGCTTCGCGCTCAAAGCGCTGCCGCAGAATGGGATTCTCGGAGAGATGCGGGGGAAGAATCTTGATGGCGACGGTGCGGTCCAGGCGTGTGTCGCGCGCGCGGTAAACTTCGCCCATGCCTCCCGCGCCGAGGGGAGAAACAATCTCGTATGGCCCGAGTCTAGCGCCAGCGGTCAGTGTCACGGTGGCGTGGATTATATCCCCTCAAACCAAGCGTTGGAGATAACTCTTGCCTTTGCGACTGAAGAGCAGATTTCCGCCGCTGAAACGCCTATTCATAAAGGAGCGCGGAGCGGCCGTCGCGACGGCCTGGAGTCGGCCAACCCCGGATGTTATCTCGCCTGGTCACTTCGACGATCACGTGCAACCCGGAAGTTATCAGCTCGCCCGTTGGGTTAGTACCGACAGAACGCGCTTGTATTGAGTGGTCTGGCTAACTTCCAGGTTGGAGGCAGGCCCCCTACCTGCATGCGAGTTGGCAAGCATTCGGTCTCGAGCCGAGTGCTTGGTTTGAGCGCGATTGACCAGCAGAAACGCCTGCCCCGATTGACTTTCCTTCGTCTCCATTGATCGAGATTAATCGCGATTCGCGCACTCGACATTTCATTGCGGAAGGGAGGAGTTCCCTGAAAATGCTCGGAACTCACTGGGTGACAAGGGAGTTGGCTCCCCGGGGAGGATTCGAACCTCCAACATTTCGGTTAACAGCCTTGTACCTGATTTAATCACAATTGTGCCGGAGCCGAGACAAATCGAGGGGAATCAGCAAGTTCTAGCTAAATGGGAGTAGTCGAATTTACCTTCTCTTTGCGGTCCTTATTCACTTTTTGCCGCCATTCATCACAATTCATATGACACTGGTATGACACTTCAAATCTTTCGTTTCGGGACAAAAAAGTTGGATCCCAAGTCCTCGCTTTATAGACCCGAACTTGCCGAAACCCGGCTTGTCAGACCGCCCCGCCGGAGAAAGAAGCAAGGGTGCTGGAGGGGAGCTTCACCCGCGAACTTCCGCATCAACGGTTTAATTGAGGCAGCTAGCGAACAAGCAGTAGGCACAAAAATGGGCACAATGGCTCAGGTGAACTAACGGATCGCTCGCCTAAGTAAAAGTTTGGTCGGCCCTAGCAGACGATTTTCGAACTTGGATTCAACACTCTCCCCCTGCTCATGCTTGGGCTGCGTCGAGGATCAGTTGATCGAACACGCCCCCAGACTACAAAGTCTCGTGGAATCACGGTGTTGCAACCGCCCGCCAAATCCAATTGCGTTGACTGATTCAGGCACCACGCATGAAATATCGAGGCCGAAGCATAGGTCATTTCGTTCCGATCTGAGTTTGATCGTTCTTGACGTGTACTCCGCGAGAGAGATGCGTTTTGCCATGAGCAGCTAGGGTTGCTTACGCTTATCGCATTCATCCGGCAAGTGCGCGTGGTGCTGCACTTTACGCCGCAACCCTAGGCTTTCCAGACGCCTACACGATCAGAAACGTCCCAGACGAAAGTCACGTGCCAAACATTGATCATACCCTCCTCCAGAGCAAGAGTCACAGCGTCGACGGGATTTGGAAGCGTGCCGTGAAGCGAGGCATGTGAGGAGGCACTTGCGGCTCGCCATCTTTGCGTGTGTCTAGGCAAGTTGGCGACTCTCAGATGCGTGCTTCAGCGTGGGACAACGAGAAAGAAGGACCGAAAGACAAGTAGAAGGAGGAGAGATGAAAAGGAATAGGATGGCTGGAAGATTTATCGCTGGATTCGCAATCGTCCTGGCATGGGCGGTAGGCGCAGCTGCACAGACCGTAGTGGTCGGAACGGGCGACCCCAATACTGACGTTAAAGCGGTTCAAGCGGCTGTTGATCAAGGCGGTGAGGTCACGCTAAAAGGACATTTCTCTTTTAACAGAGCGCCAACAGTACCCACGGCGACGGCTTTCGTGGGAGGCTTAGCTACGGTCCTGGTGTCGAAGGGAGTCGCGATCTCTGGCGCCCAGGATGAGGACGGTGAGATAACGAGTATTGAGGGGGGAACGACTCCCTTCTATGTCGAAGCTCCCGGAGCCCGCGTCACGATTCGGGAATTGCGCTTTATCCGCCCGAGGGGAGACGCGATTTTTGTGTACGCCGTCAGCGGATTAGTGATCGCCTCCTGCAAGATCGAAGGCCTAGAGCCATTGCTTGGTGGCGGCGAGGGAATCGATATCGTTACGAGCCCCGGTATACCTATGCCAACGAACCCGGGAAAGCCAGAGAATATCTCCGGAACGCTCGTGATCGCTGATAACCACATCGACCTTGCTGGAGGAACTGCTCTCGACAATACGCTGGGGGTCCTCGTATTCAGTGTGGGTGTACCCGGCGCCGAGGTCGAGGTGTACGTTTCTAGGAACAAGATAAAGAACACGACTGAGCCCGCGATCAACTTTCGGCGCGTTGACGGACGAGTGTACGTGGAGCGGAACATGATCACCACAGGTTCCGTGTCTTCGCAGAAAGCGCCGCGACCCGAGGCGATTCGCGTCGCAAACACGGGTGCGTATCTGATTGCGCACAACTCGATCGATTGCGGGTGGCCGGACGCAGAAGCCATAGGCATCGGTGTGTTTAGCCAAATTGCAGACTGGCCCATGGAGCGCGCCATCGTCGTGGAAAACGACGTGACAATGACCCCTCCCGAGGGCACAGTCTTCGGCCCTTTGAGTGCTGGGATCAACATCAGGGGTTTCGCTCAGAGCAACGTAGCGCTGAACAACAGGATTCGAGGACGTGCAAGAGCCGCACTCTCCGTGGATGTTTTTAAAGGCGGAATCCCGGATAACAACGCGCTCGTTCTCAACCGCTTCGATGACTTTGAGGCATCGGTCGCTGACATCTTTGTGGGCGACCTTGTCATGAACACGCGCATTGTCGGGCCGGGCACAATCGAGGATCACGGAGTAGGAACGGTTATCGAGCCGGTGCCATTCTGAAGAGGCTGGCTCTTCGACAATTTTGAGTTGGCCAAGCGCCAAGTCAAGCCCTCTCCGTGAATATCGCGGCGGGAGGAGAGAAAGTTGAGCAGCAGGTTCCGAATAAGGCTGGCGATTAGCCTGCTCGCGATCGCCAGTCTAGCCTTGCCCGCACGACCGCAGACCAGTCGCGGCAGTGTGGCCGGAACGGTGACGGATGTCTCGGGCGCAGTAGTACCGGACGCCGCTCTAGAACTAACCAACAAAGCAAGTGGAGTGAAATGCGCCACTACAACCAACGCGGTTGGCATCTATCGCTTTGACGCAGTGGACCTTGGGCTGTTCGACCTCAAGATAAACAAAGCGGGCTTCAACGTGTTCCTGGAGCTGGGCATAAGTGTGGAGGGCAACCGGACGACGACTGTAGATGTGAAGCTGCAGGTGGGCGGCAACGAAACCGTGGTCAAGGTGAATGCCGGGACCGACGAGCTACTATTGAAAGATTCTCCGCTACGCGGTGGAAACTTCCAGTCCCGGGAGGTCAGTCGGCTGCCGCTGAGGGCGCTCAATCCAATTTCGCTGGCAGGGACGCTGCCTGGCACGGTCTCGCCTTCAGGCAGTACGACATACGGAAACGGTGATCTAGCCACGCAGTTTGCAGTCAACGGCCAGCGCCCGCGCGGGAACAATTACCTTCTCGACGGCACGGACAATAACGATCTGTCTTTCACCGGCACTGCACAGCCTTTCAACGTCGCCGATGCCGTGCAAGAAGTTTCCGTTCAGACGAGTAATTTCGGCCCTGAATTCGGCCGGGCGGGAGGAGCAGTCTTCAATGTCATCACCAAATCGGGAACGAATGAGTTTCACGGAACGATCCTCTGGCAGTATGGATCGCAGGACTTTAATTCGCTATCCAACCTAGACAAGCTCAATGGATCCTCTCCTCCAGGGTTTAGCGAGAATGTCTACGGCTTCACTCTGGGCGGCCCGATAAGGAAGAACAAAACCTTCTTTTTTGCCGCCTTCCAACAGGACAGATTTCGTTCCACCGGGCAGTTTCGGTTTGTCCTGCCGACGGCGGAAGCAGTGTCCAGCCTGCGGTTGCTGTTCCCCTCCAATCCGCGTCTTGACCTTTACTTGAATGCGCTGGGTGACTTGCGTGGCTTCTACAACCCCTCTTCGCAGGCTCTTGGCGCTGACCCTGTTACTGGCCGGGACCGTGGCAGCGTCACCTTTGGAACCGCGAACTGGCTGTCTCCCTCGATGAGCGATGACTCCCAATGGATGTTGCGGCTCGATCATTCCTGGTCACAGCGGTACGAGATTTCGTTTCGGTATCTCTATGATTCGAGAATGGACTCGCCGATCAGTGGCCAAGTCATCTTCCCCGGATACTTCGGTGATGCCAGCAACAGTGACCAGAATTTTCTGGTCAGTGATACCTACACTGCTGGCGATACTCTTACAAACGAGCTTCGCTTCTCGTATGCGCGCGTTGCGGTAGATTGGCCGATTTCATCGCGCTCTGTACCGCTTGCCAAGACGCTGCCTGCGATCCAGCTTCCTGCTCCCATCGCTGCCCCGGGAATCGGCGGCGCTCTTCCGCAGTTCCGATTTGCAAACAACTGGTTGCTCCAGGAAACACAATCGAAGCTCGTCGGGCGTCATACCTTCCGGTACGGCTTTGAATTTCTCTTGCAATCGGCCAAGCAACTCGGGGCAGGATTCGCCGGACGAGGAGTGCTTACGTATACAACGGCACCCGGATATTCGGCTTTTGCCAATTTCCTGGATGACTACAGCGGGCCCTCTGGGGCTGCCCGGCGTAATTTCGGCAACCCTGTCTACTACCCCGATTCATTTCGCCAATCTTACTTCCTCCAGGATACCTGGAAGGCAAAGCCATCGCTAACCTTGAGCCTCGGCTTGCGTTACGAGAATTTCGGCCAGCCAGCCAACGCCCTGCGGTTTCCCGCGTTTGCCGGGTTTGATCCGACCAAGTTTCTTGTGCCCAACAAGGTCAATCCAGACAACAGAAATTTTGGTCCAGCTGTAGGGCTGACCTGGTCCCCCGTTCCGAGATCAAACCGTCTGCGTAGATTCTTTGCTGAAGGAAAGACAGTTTGGCACGCTGGATACCAGATCAGTTATGACGCATTTTTCACCCAAATGCTCAACTTCATCATGGGGGACAGCCCCAATACCGTCCAGACGACGGCTACCGGCGTTGGCATTGGTCGCGGCACCGCCAACTGGTTTTCGCAATTGCCTAATGCAGCTGGCCCGCCTAGCATTCTCAACGGCCAGACTGCGGTGTTCGACAAGAACATTCGCAGCCCGTTCACGGAACGCTGGTCTCTCGGCCTGCAGCGCGCGTTCCCCAAGCGCATTCTTTTCGACGTTGCCTACGTTGGCTCTGGGAGCCATAGACTTTTCACCCGCGAGGACGTCAATCCCCGGCAGTTAAATGGTATACGTCTGCATCCTGATTTTGGTCCAAGGGTCATCCGCTCCAGCATTGGCAACGCCATTTATCACGCCTTGCAGTTGCACGTCGAACGACGCTTCGCTAGGGGTTTCGAGATCAACAGTTCCTACACCTGGTCGCGCGATCTGGACAGCACGAGCGAGTCTCTTCTGGTCAACGCGAATTCTGGAAATAGGAACTTGACCTCAGTGCCTGTCAGCCAAGGAGGCTTAAAGCTGGATCGTGGCTTGAGTGATTACAATCGCAGCCACCGCTTCACCATCACGTACATATGGGATATCCCGGGGCCGCGGCGGGGAGTGGGAAAGCAGGCACTCGGCGGCTGGTCTATTGCCGGCATTACGACTTTCCAGTCGGGAACTCCCTATACCGTTCAAAACGGGTCAGACCGCAACAATGACGGTTTCTCCGACAACGATCGTCCCGACATTGGGAATCCCAACGCTCCTCTAAACACGCGGGCGGTGATAGCACGCAATTCGGACCCAGGAGCTTGTTCCACTGGTTACAGAAATCGGGACACGGGCACATGCGTGACTCCGGCGGAGGTCCATTTCATCGAAGGCCAAGGTCTCCCCAATGTCCGGACCGTAGGACGGAACACGCTTTTGACAGGCGGGACTAATAATTGGGACATCACGCTAGCCAAGACCTTTGCCCTATCGGAGTCGAAGAGGCTGGAGTTTCGCTGGGTAGCGTTCAACGCATTCAACCACCGGCAGTTCGTACAGGTGCCAAGCAGCGATGTTGTGAATTCGCCGCCGGGACAATTCTTAAATCCGAAGTTCACCGATGGCGGAATTCGTACCATGAGGATGCAGTTGAAGTTTTTGTTTTAGGCGGGAGAGCTCTCGAACGCAGACCGTCGGAGCTGGAGTTAATTCTATTGAGGCAGGCCCACCTGGCGCTCCAGTTCAGCATAGCGGGGATCCGACCGCAGACTATCCATCTCGACTAGAGTTCGGCTTTTCAGGAACACAAGCTCGCGAGAATGCTCCGCGACAGCTTTCTGCAGCCAGTTGAACGCTAGATCCTTTTGATCGAGACCGGCATGGATACTGGCTATCTCAAAAGGTGACACATACGCGCTTTTTGAGAGCAGCGTCAACTGCCGGAGAATACCCAAAGCTTCTTTTCGCTTTCCCGCGATTGCATATGTGTAACCGAGAGCACTCAGGAATCGCGGTTCTCCGCCGGAAAGCGTGACGCTCTTTTGCGTATTCGCGATAGCTTCCTGATACATCTGTTTTCGTGCGTACACCGTCCCCAGCGCGGCGTAAAGAACGGCAGCATTGGGGTATAGTTCCAGCCTTTTGCGAGTGAGTTCCAGCGCCAGATCGTATTGGCCGCTCTCGATGTACCAGCCGCCTCCGGCATTCACCAATGACAAAGGATCCAATTCGCCGGCACGTTTGACTTCGTCCGGCCAGTTTTTCCTTCCCATGGCTTTCTGAAATTGGCCATACCACTGATGGGCTTGGGCATAGTTTGGGTTGACGGCTAGAGCTCGCTGGAACTCGCTCTCAGCACCTGCCCAGTCCCAGTCGTACCAGAAGAGACTTGCAGCCAGCGCATTGTGTGCCTCGGCAAGACCATCCTCTATTTCGAGAGCTCGGCGGGCTGCAGTCTTCGCGGCTGAATAACTGTCCTGGGGTGCGACATCGGGTCTCACCACATAGGCTTCGGCAAGCCCGGCATAAGCAAGGGCGTAATTTGGGCTTCGCTGAATCGCCTGCTGGAAATAGTCGATGCTCTTGCGGAGCGAATCTTCGTCTCGCTTATTCCAGAAGTAGCGGCCTTTGAGATAAAGTTCATAGGTTTGCGGATCAACCGACTCTACGCGATGTAGATGCGCCTCCTCATGAGAAGTCAGCTTTACTTGAACCTCGTTGGCAATAGCGCGGGCGACCTCACTTTGTAGTGCGATGATGTCACCCAGGTTTCGTTCGTATACGCTGGCCCAGAGGTGCCGGTCGGTCTTTACTTCGATCAGTTGCGCGTCAACTCGCACTCGTTCGCCTGAGCGAACCACCGTACCTTCTACGACGCCATCAACGTTCAGCTCTATTCCGATTTCGGGAAGAGTTTTTTTGGTTCCCTTGTAGCGTATGACCGACGTGCGCGAGATCACCTTCAGGGAGCTGATCTGAGCCAGGTTAGTGATAAGGGCATCCGTCATTCCGTCAGTGAAGTACTCTTGCGCTGGATCGCCACTCAAGTTTTCCAATGGCAGCACGGCAATGGAACGAATGTGAATGGGAGTTGCTCTGGCCAAAAGTTTCTCCCGCCAGCTGCCAGCATCGAACCCGACCAGCAACACTAGGAGACCGACCAGGGCGGCAGCGGGAGCCCAAAGCATCCACCGACTGCGCGGCCCAGATACCGCCGGCACTTTGGTCTCAGCTTCCTCGCTCGCAGCAGAGGACTTTTCCTCGATCACTCGCCCGGGAACCCCCGCTGCGGGCTCAGCTTTGGAGGTCGAAGCGTTACTGAGCGATCCGATGAAGCGGTATCCCCGACGTGGCAGGGTCTCCACGTAACGTGGGATTTCTGCAGAGTCACTCAACGCGTCGCGCAACTTCTTGACTGCGGAATTCAAACCCACGTCGAAGTCCACAAACGTGTCAAAAGGCCAAAGCTTGCTCTTCAACTCCTCGCGTGTGACCACTTCGCCCGGGTGTTCAAGCAGCATAGTCAAAACCTGAAAGGGCTGATGGTGAAGCTTGATTTTGACGCCTTGCTTGCGTAGCTCACCGGAACGCAAGTCGGCCTCGAACACGCCAAAGCGAACCCGTTCGGAGGGAGTGGACGCTGCCATGAATAACTCTAATTCCCGCGAGTTTAACACACTCATCTGCCAAGTAAGTGTGGGCCCGTCTGGGCCGTCTGGGCCACAACCCTATCCCTTCCAGCCACCTGCACGGTCAGAAACATCCCAGCCGAAAGCCAGATGGCAGACATTGACGGCGCACTCGGCCCGCACGAGAGTGGTCACACGTACGACCTCAAAGGAAACGTAACGTCTGACACCACTGCCGAACTAAAGGCAGAACGAATTACGGTCGCTAGAGACATGCACCGAGGTCTGTTGGCCGGAGGGAGTCATGAAACACCAATGCGTGCTATTTAGTGGGCTCGTAACCTCTGGAATTGTGATCCTGCTGTTCCTTGCCGGATGCGGAGGCGGTACGGCGTCGACTGGCGCTGGGGGTAATCCCGTCCCTACGATTACTGCGATCTCGCCAACCAGTGCCGTGGCCGGCAGTGCGGCGGGTTTCACACTGACGATCAATGGGGCCAATTTTGTGGCAGCTTCGACGATCAACTTCGGCCGTCGAAAGCGTCCTAAGACAGCCCATATTTCCGAACTGAAGGAAGCAGCGGACCGTCTTGCCAGTGCACTCGCGGATGTTGATGAGGAGGAACTAGTGGCCGAGTTCAAGGAGCTGCGTCGCCGCGGGAAGGGCGTATCCCGCTGAGATGATCGTTCTCGACGCGAACATCCTTATTCGCGCCGTCCTGGGGCGACGCGTTAGGCAGCTCATCGACACCTACGCGAGGCAAGGTGTCCGCTTCTTCGCACCTGACGTTGCCTTCGATGACGCCGAGAAATACTTACCTTCCCTCTTGAAAAAGCGGGCTCCCGAGCTTTACGCCGCCTTTGAAAGCGAAGCTCGACAGCGATTGCGCGGTCGAACTTGCCGGAGTTGGCCATAATCGAAGGAAATCAGCAAGTTACGATGAAACGGGACGAATCATTTTCTCCTTCTTTAGTCACCGTTTGCTGGCATTTTGCCGCCATTCACCACCATTAGTATTACGTTCTTATGACAGCGCGTACCGTTACTCGCTCTCGTCGATCTTCTACGGTGACGGCCGCTCGAACTCTGATCTGCGCCTGTGGTTCGCAAAATGAAATCGCAGTTGAGGTTTAGGAGCTTATGAATCAGCAACTTCCTCAAGATTCTCATTCACTGATAGGGGCTTACAAGGACAAAGCCCAGACCGAGTTTTTTTGACTGGGACAACAGGAAGGCCCGCAAGGGAATGGCAGAGCAGTGGCAGAGCAGGACTCGGACAGTAACTCTCGGCCGGATCGGGAGTAGAACCGGCTTGCCATGGCTGCTGAAGTGGAGCTCGACGTGATCATTGAAGCGCTCGAAATGGCCGACGATTCGATATCGTCCTATCTGGACGTAGAAACAGGCGAAGTGCACTCGATCACGGAAGAGGAATTCGACCTTGCGGAGGATCCGCAGACAGCCATCGAGGATTTGCCAAACTGGCAACGTGAGGCGGTTACGCTCGCGCGGAGTATCCAGAAACAGGGCGGCAAGCGATATATGCCTCTACCTGACAAGTTCGATGTCCACGAGTGGGCCATGATGGATCGCTTCTCCATGACACTGAGAGACGCGCAGATGCGGAATGATTTCCATGGCGGAATTCGCGGTGCGGGCGCCTTCCGCCTATTCAAACACCTACTCACCGAATACGACTTGTGGGACGCTTGGAATCGGTTCAAGCAAGTCGAACTTCGGCAGATGGCCATCGAATGGTGTAAAGAGAACGGCATTACCTACCGTCAGGCTTAACTGAGATGGGTAGCCATACACGTCGGGTGAGACCTACCCGAATCTGGTCCTGGCCCGTGAAGGGCACTTGTACGAGTACGCCACATATCGGCACCCAAATTGAATTTGTTGACGTGGCGATGAGTGGTCGAGTAACCTTCGGCCGATTTTCGACAGAGAGGTTTCTATGGTGAAGGTGAGTGTGTTCTATCCAAACCGACCGGGCAGCCACTTTGACATGTCCTACTACTGCTCAAAGCATATTCCCATGGTTCAGCGACTTCTTGGCTCAACTCTTAAGAGTGTCGCTGTTGAAGAAGGAATTGCTGGGGCCATTCCGGGCTCTCCGCCGACTTATCTCGCCTTGGGTCATCTTTACTTCGAGTCCGTCGACGCATTTGTTCAGGCGTGGGGGCCGCAGGCGCAAGAAATTGTCGGCGACGTCCCTAACTACACCAATTGCGAGCCAATCATCCAAATCAGCACGGTAAAAATCTAACAAGGCACTACTAGGAGCGACTTTACCGGTAACCGGGCAGTATGAGTCTCCGATTGGGCGCCAACCGCCTTGTGCGGATCGATCCTATCAAGACCGGGTCCCAGCCTTATCTACAGTTTTGCATCATTCTGATAATCTACGAGACGCCTCGACAAGGATGGCTTGCGGAAGGTTTCCGTTTCACATCAAATGCTTCACGGAATTTTCGAGTTCAGATCGCTCTTTGTCCTCTATCTGCTTTTTGTTTGTGGCCTTATGAGGACATCTCTGGCTCTTGCGATTGCCTCTATTTCTTCTGGGTTTGCGAAGCGAGTGTTGTATCCACTGAAAGCACCCGCCGCATTAGGAACGATGTGGCGAACGCAGCGGTCCGGCACGGCGGGGAGAACGAATCGAGGATTCTTGGCACAGTGTCCACCGAATCCGCAAGTGTATCCGTCGCATAAAACGACTCGTCTCTCCCGGAGGAGTTGTGTTCTTCCACAGCCAGCACAGGCGACTGCGATTAGTGGTTCACCCTTTTTGTTTTTGCTCACGGTCGAGATCCTGATCTGTGATTCGTCGCACGAGTTCAGCAACAGAAATACCCTTTTCCTTCGCAAACTTTTTCAACGCCGTTTTTTGGTTTCGAAGGATAGATGTTCGTTCGTATCCTCTTTTGCATAACCTACACCTTTGCCCGAAATTGCTGCACTATCTTTAACTGTTTAAGGCCCGCTTATCCCGCCCTCAGTGGTCGTGAGTTAGATCCGCGACGAATCGCTCCAAATCAATCGCTTCCACCCCGCTGGCGATGGCCGCGGTGGCCGGGGCCGAGTGGGACTTTCGGTGCACAATAATCAGGCGCTTCGAGCGTTTCCCCAACGCCCGGCGTAAAGAGAGAAGCGGAGCGGCCATAGCGGACCGGACGGTTTTCCCAGCCTTACATTCTATGAGCCATAGCCCAGCATTCGGTCTCGGTATGAGAAAATCTACCTCTAAGCCCTGTTGGTCGCGAAAGTAGTAGAGCTCTTTCCTCGCTCCCTGGTTCGCCTGACTCTTGAGTATTTCCGCCGCGACAAAGCCTTCAAACAGTTGCCCCCAAAAAGGTGAACGTCGAAGCTCTTGCTCCGACGTTATTCCCAAAAGGTAGCAGGCAAGGCCAGAGTCACCCCAAAAGACCTTCGGCGACTTTATGAGCCGTTTCCCGAGATTCTCGAAATATGGGGGAACAATTATGACCTGGCCGGTCATCTCGAGAATATGTAGCCACTCACTGATAGTCGGGACGGAAACTCCGAGGGGGGCGGCAAGATCTGTCTTGTTGAGAATTTGGCCGTGCCGACTGGCTAGTAGCGCCAGAAACCGACGAAACGTCACCAGGTCACGTATGTTCGTAATTGCTCGGACGTCGCGCTCCAAGTAAGTTTGGAGATAAGAAGCGAACCACAGTGCTCGGGACTTCGGACGTGCCAATACTTCTGGAAAGCCGCCGTGAAGCACATTCACCTTCGGAGTTTCCGCAACACTGAAAGGAAGAAGCTGCAGGATGGCGGCCCGGCCGGCCATCGATTCGGTGATGCCCTGCATCAGCGGGGCTTCCTGCGATCCAGTGAATAGCCACTGCCCCATCCGGCGGGGCGCCGCGTCGACGAGCGTACGCACATAACTGAGAAGCTCGGGAGCATTTTGAATTTCGTCGAATACGACAGGAGGACGCAGCTCTTCGAGGAATGTACGCGGATCACTGCGAATCCTTCCCTGAATGTCAGGATCTTCAAGGAGCACGTATTGGGCCTTAGGGAACAATTGGCGGAGGAGGGTCGTCTTTCCGGCGCGGCGTGGTCCTGTTACAACCAACGCCGGGAAATGCCGAGCTGCTTGTCGGACCACATTGCCCAAATTTCGAGGTATATACCGCATATGAGCATTTTAAGGTATAACTTTAGAATACTCAATGCGCATGTTTTTGTTTTTGCCTCGAGACTTTGTAATGGGCTGGGGTCGACGCCGCAAGTGTTTATCCCACATATAGAAAGCCGCTCGAACTGATCTTCCAGCGCGTGAGAACTGAAGAATGGCTCCCCGAGCGCGGCTTGCGTCGATCCCATAGTTGCCTTGCGGTACGAGTAGACGCGATTTCGGAGAGTGGCACGGTCGAGGCAAAATGCTGTATTGCCAGCCGACCGGGATTCCTATTCCAGGCATGTTGGCGATTCACGGCCAGTTCGGAAATATCCCGCTTAGATCCATAACGCTTAACGGGCCAGTGAAATCTCGCTGACTGTCCCGATCCCGATCTGGGAAGTCTCAACAGCAGCACTTGGAGTGCGCAATAGTTCTGTAGAAGCCATGCAGGATTCGGTTCGCTGCTCAGGAGGCGGCCTGCCACCCTCGTCGTCACCGAGTTGACGACTATTCGGCTCCAAACCGATGGCTCTACTTCTTTCGTTCAACACTCCCTACCGGGATTCTCAGCCTATGCGACCAAGAAGAACGATTGTGCGACTCGGGAACCCGAAAGGGACTATTACGTTTTTATGACAGCGCTTGTTGATCTTCGGTGGGCGATTCGAAAAGAGATTTTGGTTCAGCAACTTGCGCAATGGCGATTTCACTTCGCAGGCGCAAGCATTCGGTCGCGAGCCGAATGCTCTGCCCAAACTCTGTAATTGCTTGATACAAAAGAATTTTGGCTCCCCGGGCTAGATTCGAACTAGCAACCCTTCGG
>Ga0137409_10004925_pt1 | contig 13966 bp, 13 predicted proteins | sample CZODoug1_16funga_FD_122059 | JGI IMG/M metagenome (GOLD analysis project Ga0137409, IMG submission 122059) | Vadose zone soil fungal communities from Angelo Coast Range Reserve, California, USA - CZODoug1_16fungal (Hybrid Assembly) | ecosystem: Environmental > Terrestrial > Soil > Vadose zone... | reverse complement strand
CGCGCCGCGCGAACCGTCAGGTGAGCGCCCATGATGTGAGCGAATGATAGACTGTCCCGTCTCATCTATGCGGAGGACTGCGATGGCGGACAAGCGCGAAATGACCATCCACTACATGGACGGTTCGCAGATGAAAGTCGAGTTTCCGGTGCAGGCGCCGAACGAAAGCGCGCAGGTGATCAAGCTGAAGGAAGCGCTCGCCGCGCGGCACATGATCGTCGAGGCCGACGGCGCGGTGCTCATCATTCCGTTCGAGAACGTCAAGTACATCCAGGCCTATCCCGCGCCCAAGAGGCTGCCGGAGCACGCGATACGCGCGGCGAGCTTCACCGCCTGAGGCCTAGAGCGGCTTCCAGCTCTTGTCGGGATTGAAGACCGTGATCTTCGCGGCTGCCGCCGCCGTGCTCTTGCCCAGGTCCTTCTGGTAGACCACGCCGTCCTGGTTCACCATGAAGGTCATCACGCCGGTGTTGCCGTACGCGGACGGCCACGCCACCAGCGCAAAGCCGCCGATCATGCGCCGCTGCGCGAGGTAACTGTAGGTGCCGCCCGGTGCGTCCGGTCCCTGCCCCTTCAGGATACGGTAGTAGTAGCCGTGGTAAGGGACGCGCTTCGACCCGTCGCCCTCCGGGCCGGGCTGCAGCCGCTCGAACAAGGGCCCGAGCGGGCTCGGGCGCTCGCCGGGCTTCACCGCGAAGTAGAGGCCGTCGCGGCCACCCTTGGCGCTCACCAATCGCTGCGCGTACTGCAGCAGCTTGTCGTTCTTCGGGTTGCGCAGGTAGTACTCGCGCTGGGCGTCGACGTAGGCCCGGACCGCCTCGATCGCGTGCAGCTCGTTGCGGCCGACGCGCCGGTTGAGGATCTCCTCCTTGCCCTCGGCGACGTCGAAATGCCAGCCGGCGGCGTCTTTGACGATCGGGATCGGCATGATCCACTCGTCCTTGCCGACGAGGAGGAGCGCGAGCTTGTCGCCCGGTTTCGCGATCTTGTTCGCTTCCGCGTAGGCCTTCACGAAGCGCTCGCGCGCCTGCTTGTCGGTAGCGGGGTCGCCCGAGCGCACGATCTGCTTGGCGTCTGACCCGAGGACGGCGAGGATCGCGTCGGCATCGCCCGCGCGCGCGGCGGCGATCAGTGCCTGTACGGCCTCCTCGGGCGAGGGATAGGTCTTCGCGCCGGCGGCGTAAGCCGCCGTCGCCGCCAGCAGGCCGATCGCGAAGAGTCGTCTCATCTGCGCCCGCCTCCGCGGCCGCCGCCGCCGCTGAATCCGCCCCGGCCGCCGCCGGAGAAGCCACCCCCTCCGGAAAAGCCGCCGCCCGGGGGCCCGCCTCGGCTCTCGGCGCCGCGATTGCTGAAGTCGCGCGATTCGTTGCCGCGTCCGACGCCGTCGAAGGCGCCGCCGCCCCGGTCGACCCCACCGGGATCCGCGCGCCCTCCGCCGAGCTGCTCGGGGCCGCCGCGTGCGATGTCCCGCTGCCCCGCCTCGGCGCGCCCGCGGTACGCCTCGCGCGTGTCCACGCCCGGTTTCTGTCCATGCCCGAACTTGTCGCGGCTCCCCTGGTCGCGGTATTCCACGCCCCGGCGATGCTCGGGGTGGTGCTGCCAGTTCGGATTGTTGATGTTGCTGTGGTTGACGCGGTTGAAGTTGTTGACGTTGATGACGACACCGCCCGTATGCCAGACCGGGCGCGCCCAGACGCCTCCGCCGATGATGATCCCCACGGTGAACCCGAACCAGAAGCCTCCGGCCGGATAGCCGACCGGCGGCGGATAGTAGTAAGGCGGGTACATCGGATACGGCCACGGACCGTATATCCCAGGGGCGTAGGTCGGGACGTAGACGACTTCGGGCTGCGCGGGCTCGATGATGATGATGGTCTGGTCGCCGTCCTTCTGGCTGGTGTAGGTCAGCTCCTTGCCCGACTTGAGGTTGCCGGCGGCCATCGCCTTGGCGCGCAGCCGCTGCACCGCGTCCGTCACGTCCTTCGGCTGCGCGAGGAAAGCGTCGCCCAGCTTCTGCGTCATGTCGAGCTTCTCGTTCATCATCTGCAGCACCTGCGGAAAGCCGGCGAGCGCCTTCACGCTCGGGTCCCAGGTCTGCTTCTGCAGCGCGTCCTGCAGCGCCTGGTCCTTCAGGCTGGGGTTGGCCTTCGACCAGCGTGCCGCCTCGACGATCTCCAGCGGATAGGTCGAGGCCATGAGCACCTGCGCGAGCAGTGCGTCCGGGTACAGCGCGACCGGCGCCACGATCGCCTCGAGCTCCTCGGGCTTGAACTTGGCCGGCTGAGCGGCCCCCGTCAGCTCCGGCGCGACCTCGAGCCGCGGAGGCGGTGGCGTGCCCGCCTGCTGCGCCTGAACGGCCGCAGCGGAGAGCAGCAGCATCGCCGCGATGGCGAAGGGCTTCATCAGAACCATCTTAGCTCACTTGAGCGAGAAATCCGCCCGCGTCGGCTTGCCCGCGTCCTTGATGCCCTCGGCACCGGTCTTCGGCGAGACGATGAACACGCGCTCCGCGGCCACGCTTCCGGTCTCGACCAGCCAGGCCTTCGCGGCCTGCGCGCGGGCGTTGGCGAGCTGCCTTAGATCGTCGTCCGCTACCCTCGCGTTGGCGAGCATGAGTTGCTCCATCTCCGCGGGCGGCAGGTCCTTGAGCAGGCCCAGCGCGGTGCGTGGCCGGTCGAACTTCGCCTCCTTGTACGCGGCGCTCAGGTACCTGTCGCGCTCATCCGGCGCGATCGCGACCTCGTCGATCGAAGCGCCAGCCTTGGCGCCCGCGCCCTTCAGCTTCGCGGCCTTGATCTCGCGGTCGACCGACGCGCGCTTGAGCGCGTCGCGGTCGGGGTCCGGATCGATTCGTCCGCTCACCTCGAGCTTGAGTGCTGGCCTGCCGTCCAGTGCCTTGGCGAGGGTCTTGAGCTTTCCCTCGCCCTCAGCGTTCAGCGCCGCAGACCCCGGTGCGAACTCGATGTAGGCGAGCTCCTCGCCGCCGCCCCCGACGAGCGAGCCGAGCAGCGCGAACGGCGCCGTCACCGCCTTGGTGAGGAGGTTGACCAGCGCCTTCACGACGATGCCGCCGACGCTGAACTCGGGGTCGTCGAGCGAGCCCGAGATCGGCAGGTCGACGTCGATCACGCCGTTCTTGTCCTTCATCAGCGCCACCGCGAACAGCACCGGCAGCGTCGTGGCGGTCGGGCTCTCGACCCGGTCTCCGAAGATCAGCTGGTCGAGATAGACATTGTTCTCGGCGGCGAGCTTGCGGTTCTCGATGTGGTACGCGACTTTCACCGAAAGCTTGCCCTTCTGGATCCCGTAGCCCGTGTACTTCACCGAGTACGGAGTGACGGAGGGAAGCTCGATGTCCTTCACGCTCGCCTTCATGTCGACGAACAGGTCCTTCGACAGCGAGTTCACCCGCCCGAGGATCTCGAGCGGCGCGGTCTGGTGGATGCGCCCGTGCAGCTCGACGTCGCCGGGCTTGTCGGGCGTCATCTCGCTCACGCTCCCCGCGACTCCGGTGAGGGCCACGGAATAGTTCGGCTTGATGAAAAAGTCGCTGAAGTTGACGCTGCCGTTCGAGAGCACGATCTTGCCCAGGCGCACGTTCGCGGGCGGCGCCGCCACGCTCTCCTTCGGCGCCTCCTTCGCGGGCTCCTTCGCCGCCGGCGCCTCCGCGGCGTCCGGCTTCCTCGCCAGCGTCTGCATGTTCAGGGTCCCGTCCGGGTTCACGATCAGCCGCGAAAAGAAATCCGCGAGGGTCACCTGGTCCACCGAGACCTTCATGGGGGACAGCTGGAAATCGATGCCGCGCACCGCGAGAGACTTCCACCGCAGCAGGTCCTGCGAGGTCGGCCTGTCGAGCGAGGCGAAATTGGCCACACTGGCGCCCGCGCGGTAGCCGACGCGCACCGGAGCGCCGTCCGGCACCTCCACCGAGAGCTGCCCCTTGGTCGACAGCGCGCCGCCGCTGATCAGCACCTCGAGCGCGTTCTCGATATAGGGCGCGAACGCCGCCACCTGCAGGTTTGCGAGGTCGAGGGTTCCCGCGGAGCTCACGGGCACGAGCGCGAGCGAACCGTCGTACGCGAGCTTGCCCTTCGCGCCGGCGTCGCTGGTGAAGCGCACCGCCGCCTTGGCGTCGGCCGCGTTCGCCAGCCCGGTTACCCCCAGCGAGATCCTGTCGAGCGCGAAGCGGAACGGCTTCTCCGTGGTCTCGTCGAGCACGCGGACCGTGCCGCCCGACAGCGCGATCTCGCCGACGCTGAAGCCGAACGGCTGGCTGGGCTGCGCACTCTCCGCCCTGGGCTGCTCGGGAACGAGCGCGGCCCAGTTCAGCTGCCCGTCCTTGCGCCGGACGACATCGGCCCTGGGGGACTCGATCCGGACGCTCTTGATCGCCGCGCGGCGGTTGACGAGATCCAGCGAGCCGATGTCGACGCTCAGCGCGCCGACCGCGAGGAGCGGCGTGCGGTCGGTCCGCTCCATCGCGAAGTTCTTGAGCCCCGCGGTACCCGAGAGCGTGAGCGTGTGCAGCTTCTCGTTCTGCGTCGACAGCGCGAGCTCGAGCCGCGTACTGAGGCTCCCCGCCGCGATCCTGAAGCGCAGCGGCACGGGGATGTACTCGAAGTACTTCGCCAGCGGCAGCTCGTCGATGTCGATGCGCAGCCTCGTCTCGCGCGTGTCCTTGAGCGGCTTGGTTTCCCCGAGCAGCTCGATCGGTGTGCCGCTCACCTTGGCGGTCAGGTGGGGCTGGACGTTGATGTCGATCTGGCTCGGCAGGCTGGAGACGAACGGTATGCCGATCTGCAAGTCGCTCACGACGTGCAGGGCCTTGTCGGGCTGGTCGTCAAACTCGATCGCGCCGTCGGTGAGCGAGATGTTGTAGACCGCAAACCGCGGCGTGGGGCCGGGCGGGGACGGCGGGCGGCCCGCGAACCGGTCGAGGATGTCCTGGAAGCTGTACGACTTATCCGGGTTCCGCACCACGCGCACCGCGGGCCGGGCGAGGTGCACCGACTCCACCACCGGCGCCAGGCGGAACAGCGAGGACAGCGTGAAGTCGACGTAGAGCTCGTCGAAGGTGAAGAGGCTGCCGTCCCCTTCGCGGTCCTTGATCGAGAAGCCCATAACGGACGCGGACAGGGCGAACGGGTTGATGCGAACGCGCTCGACCGCGACCTTGCGGCCGAGCTGCTCGCCCAGGATGCTCTCGAGCTGCGAGCGCACGATCGGCGGCGCGACCAGGAAGCCCGCGATCGCGTACAGGGCCAGGGCGCTTCCCGCCCAGATCGCGATGGTGCGCGTGCGTCCGCGGCGGGTCAGCCTTTCAATCGGTTTCATCCGCCTCCAGTTTCAAAGCAAGGCCGTCCGGCGGCAATTGGACCTTGGTCCAATCGCTAGCGCCCGACCTTTTGCGCCGCGGCGCGCCGCGCCTCGAGCGTGTCGAGCTGCAGCTTGTAGGCGACGTAGTATTTATAGATGTTGCGCACGTACACCACGGTTTCGTGTCCGATGCGGCGCGCGGCGATCAGCTCGACGTTGTTGAACCAGACGTTGGGGTCGAGCCCCTTTTTCGCCGCCTCGACGCGCAGGCCGGCGATGCGTCCCGGGCCGGCATTGTACGCAGCGATGGAGAACAAGGTGCGGTTCTGCTCGTCGAGCTTCGCGCCGCCGAGATGCCGGTCGTAGAGCAGGCGCAGGTACTTGAAGCCGCCGTGCACATTGGGTTCGGCCTGGGTGATGTCGCCCACCTTGAGCACCCTCGCGGTCTCGGGCATGAGCTGCATGATGCCGATCGCTCCGCGGTGGCTGCGCATTCTCTGGTCGAGCCCCGACTCCTGGTAGCCGAGCGCCGCGACCATCAGGTAGTCGAAGCTGTACTGCTTGCCGTACTTGCGGAACAATTCGATGGTCTTCTCGAAGCGCTGCCAATCGGCGTCCGCGGTGGCGTTGCGGATGCGCTTGAGATACGCGGGGTAGTTCTTGAAGCGCGCCGCGTGTATCCCGGGGTAGTTGCGGATGAAGCGGTTCACCACCGCGGCCAGCTTGGGGCTGTCCTTGCGGAAAGCCCAGCCGATGTCACCCGGCTCCGACAGCGCGAGGTTCTCGCGCGGCACGATCTTCGGGACGAGGTCCGCCCAGAGCTTCGCCTTCCAGTCGTCGACGACGATGATTCCGAGCAGGCCGGCGCCGAGCATCTCCATCATGTCCTCGTCCTCGAGCGCATCGGGTACCAGGGTCAGCTTCATCTCGCGCATGCCCCGCTCGCGAAAGCGCTGGTTGAACCGGGCGAGGCTCTCGTAATAGCTGCTCGACCTGCGCACGTGCACCTCGCGGCCGGCGAGATCGTCGAGCGACGCGAGCTTCGGCGAAGCGGGCCCGGTGACCACGATCTCGACGACGTTCTTCAGATCGGGGTTGGAGAAATCGACGAGCTTCTCGCGCTCCGCCGTGATCGTGAGGTTGCCGACGGCAAGATCGCCCTTGCCCTCGAGCAGCCCCGGGAGCAGCCTGTCGCGCGTCGTCGGCAGCGCGACCACCGTGATCGGGCGGCTCTTCAGCTTGTAGCGCTTGTTGAGGTAGATCTCGAAATCCTTCAGCGAGTCGGCGACCAGCCCGCGCTGCGCGCCCTTGTCGTTGAAGTACAGCGTGCGGCTGTAGGGTACGAGCACGCGCACCGTGCGGCGCTCGAGCATGCCGTCGAAGTCGCCCTTCCAGACCTGGAGGTCGGCGTCGAGCACGGTGACGGGAGCGGCCTGCGCCGTCCCGAGGACCAGGACGAGCGCAAGCCCTTTTATCGCTGCGCCTCCGGGAATCTCCATGTGCCGTTCAGGATTTCGCCTCGCGGACGGAAGAGACGCACAGTGTAATTCCAGCCGAGCATGATCGGAAGGCAATTCGGGATTGCGCCGTTGCAGCCGCCGAACTGGACCGCAACCGAGCGCCGGGCGCTAGGCGTTGCGCGCCGCCCGCTTGCGCCACGCGGCGGGCGGAAGGCCGAGCTCCCGCTTGAACGCGCGGTTGAACGCTGCCTCGGACTCGTAGCCGACGTCGGTGGCGACCCGGAGCACCGGGACGTCGCTCTCGCGCAGTAGCCGCGCGGCGAGCGAAGTCCGCCAGCGGGCGAGATACTGCATCGGCGGCGCGCCGAGCAGCTCGTTGAAGCGCTCGCCCAGCGCCGAGCGCGACAGCCCGACCCTCGTCGCCAGCTCGTCCACGGTCCAGGGATGCGCCGGCGCCTCGTGCAGCAGGGCGAGCGCCCGTCCCACGTGCCGGTCGCGCAGCGCGGCGAGGAAGCCCGACTGGCCGGGAGGAAGCTCCTCCGCGTAGTAGCGGATCGCCTCGGCGAACAGCACTTCCGACAGGCGCGCGAGCACCGCGGCCGAGCCCGGGCGCGCCGATGCGCTCTCCGCCACCGAAAACTCGATGGAGCTGCGCACCCACGCGGCGGTACCGCCGTCGCGCATCCTGATCTTGAGGAGGCGCGGCAGGCTCCTCAACATCGGCTCGGCGAGCCGCTTGTCGCAGGCGAGAAAACCGCAGACGATGCGCGTCGCCTCGCCCGCGCCCTCCTTCTTGAACTCCGCGATCTCGCCGCGCCTGAGCAGCGTGCGCAGCGACTCGCCCGTGATCGCGACCGGCTTCAGGCGCAGCGCCGCCGCGCTCGCCGCGGCGAGCAGGTGCTGGTCTCCCGCGGGAAACAGCAGCAGGTCGCCGGCGCCGAGCTCCACCGGATCGCCGTCGAGGAGCCGCGCGTAGCATTGGCCTTCCGTGATCAGGTGGAACGGGATCACGTGATCGGCATCGGGCATCAGCACGTCGGCGATCTTGCGGGCCGGGGCCGTGAGATACGACCACTGCGCGCGCAGCTCCATCTCGAGAAACACGGCGCCGGTGAGCCGCACCGCGCCCAGCACTTCGGAAAGGGCATCCATCGAGGAAGCCAGCTTACCGCACGCTGACCGTGAAGCTCACCGTCTTGGCCGCGAGCGCGCCGCTGCCGAAGGCCCGCCGATAGTGGAAGCGCAGCTCCTGCTTTCCGGTCCGGCTGGCGCCGAAGAACCAGAGATTCGTCCCGCCCGACCCGGCGAGGTCGGCGGTCTGCGCGTAGATCGGACCACCGAGGCTCGTCAGCGGGCCCGGGCCGGCGTCTTCGATCTCCCAGCTGTATCCGCTCGTGCGATTGGCGCCGAGCACCACGAAGACGCGCTGCGCGCGCTCGACCTCGAAGGTCCGTCCCGAATCGCCCTCGACCAGCGTCAACGGCGGCAGCTCCGAGACCCGGTACAACGAGCGGGGAGCCGGGGAAACGATCGGGTTCAGCTTGCGGTCGAGCAGGCGCAGCTCGCCGTCTCCGATCCGCTGGAAGTTGCGCAGGGCGTCGATGCGCCCCAGGTCGATCTGGACCACCGTCGCATCCGGGTCGGCCGGCGTGCCGCGGAACGTCGCCCACCGGCCGGCCGTTCCGATGCTGCGGTCGCCGTCGCGCGTGCCCATGTAGGTTTCCGTGAGCTCGTAGCGGACCGGACGGCCCTGCTCTTCGTAGAGATGCAGCTCGCTGAGGATGCCCGCGCAGTCGGCGCAGGGCATGACGCCGGCGAAAGTCCCGACCGAGTCGGTCGTGATCGTGACGCATCCGGCCAGCGCCGCGGCGAAGGTGAGCGCAAGGACCCGCCTCATGCGCGAAGCCTACATCATCATCACGATCACCGTTCCCCAGAGCGCGAGCAGCACGTTGCCGACGGCGTAGGTCACCCCGTAGCCGAGCGTGGGGATCTTGCTCTTCGCGACCTCCTGCACCGCGGCGAGCGAAGGGGCCGAGGTGCAGGCGCCGCAACACACGCCGAGCAGGATCCCCGGATGCATCCTGAAGAGATAGCGGCCGACGAGCAGCGTCACGACCAGCGGCACGACCGGCAGGACGATGCCGGCGATCACCAGGCTCACCCCGGACTTCTGCAGCCCCGTCACGAAATCCGGCCCCGCGGCAAGCGCCGTCGCGGCGAGGAAGGCCGCGAGCCCGACCGAGTCGAACAGCCACAGCGCGCCCTCGGGCACGCGCCCGAAGCGGCGGTTCACCGAGCGCAGCCAACCGAACACCAGGCCCCCGAGCAGCACGCCGACGCTCTGCGACAGCCCGATCTCGAGCTTGCCAACGAGGAGCGCTGGAATGCCGATCATGCCGCCGATGAACACCGCGGCGCCCACGCCGACCATGTCGGTCACGGCCGAGGCGCGGTCGGCGTAGCCGATCGCCTTCGCCACGCGCTCGACGTCGGGGACGTGGCCGCGCAGGGTGACGACGTCGCCGCGCCCGATCACCGTCTTCGGCGCGCGTGGCAGCTCGACGCCGGCGCGGACGATTTTCTCCAGGCCCACGCCTCGAGCCTGCTCGTCCTCGCCGCTCTGCAGCTCGCCCAGGGTCTTGCCGATGACCGTGTCGCTGGTGACGACCACCTCGAGCGACTCGACCGGGAAGTCGAGCAGCTCCTTGTCGTCGATCTCCGGTCCGATCGCGGCGCTGTCGGCGATCACCCAACCGACGCGGCCGGCGAGCGAGATCGCGTCGCCGCCCTCGACGCGCATGCCCGCGTTCGCGTCGACCACCTTGCCGCCGTGCCTCACCCTGGGGATGTACACCCGGTGGCCTATTGCACGGAAGCCGCGCTCGATCTCGTCCACGGTCCTGCCCGCGATCTCTCCCTCGACCCGGTACGCGCGCGCGACGAAGACGCGGTAGCCCGTCGCCGCCTCTCCCTCCCCTGCGGTCACGCCCATCTCCTTTTCGAGTGCCTTGCACTCGGCCGCGAGGTCGACGCGCAGGATCTTCGGCCCGAGGCGCGCGAGGAAAGTCAGCGTCGTCACGACCCCGAGGAAATACGTTACGGCGAACGCGACGGTCGCGTTGGAGATCATCTGCGATTTCGCCGCGGCCTCGATCGACAGGCGGTTGACGGCGTCGCTGCCTGTGCCGAGCGTCGCCGACTCGGTGAGCCCGCCCGCGAGCAGCCCCATCGCCGTGCCGGCGTCGTAGCCGAATGCCTTGGCAAGCGCGTAGGCCGTGCCGAGGCCCGCGCCCGCGAAGATCATGGTGAGCGCGACCTGCGGCAGGCCGCTCGAGCGCAGGCCGCTGAAGAACTGCGGCCCGGTACGGTAGCCGATCGCGAACAGGAACAACAGGAAGAACGCGGTCTTCAGATCGCTCGAGATCTTCACCCCGAGCTGGCCGATGACCACGCCGGCGATGAGCACGCCGACGACGGCGCCGAGCGGTAGCGCGCCGAGCCGGATCTTCCCGATCCCGTAGCCGATGGCGAGCGTGAGGAACAACGCCATCTCGGGGTGGTGACGCAGCGTTTCAACGAACCCGTGCCACACGGGGCCTCCTGTCCGGCCTCAGAACTTGACGCCGAAATCGATGCGGAATTGCTGATAGGTGAGCTTGCCCACGCTGCTGCCGTAGTTGATCCAGGCGGTGTCGTAAAGCGCGCGGAAGAAATAAGGCTCGGGCTTCAGATCGTAGCGCACGCCGACACCGCCGCTGTAAGTGGCCTGCATCAGCGTCTTGCTCGGCACGGTGCCGCCGCAGACCTGGCCCCAATAGGGATACCACGCGCACCCGGAGAACGCCGACCCGCCGGGCAGGCCGGCGTCGACGAAGGCCAGGCCGAAGCCGCCGGTGACGAAGGGCGTGAGCTGCGAGGGACTGAAGTTGTAGTCGAACCCGAGGCGCAGCGTGGTGGTGCGGGCGCGGGCATCGAAGCTGAACGCCGGCGTCGCGCTGGGCGCGGAGGGCGCCGCGGTGCCGGTGTAGTCGGCGCCGCGGATCTCGGCGTCGAGACCGGCCGACCAATTGCCGTCGAAGTTGTAGTGCCACTGGATCCCCAGCCCGAATCCGGAGTCCGTCTTCGCGCTGGCGCCGACCGGGAAGCCGTAGTTCTTCCCCAGAGTGAAGACCGGCGATACGCTCAGCTCCGACTTGCCGGCGCGCGGCGCCTGGGCTGAGGCCAGCGCCGAAGCGAGACATGCCGCGAGCGCGCCCGCAACCAGCGGGCCGAGCAAACCGCCACGGAGCAATTGGACCTTGGTCCAATGAAACAAGCTTGCACGGTTCGTGAAAATCAGTACTTCTCCGGAATGAAGCGCCGCCCTTTTAGCGTCGCCTCGTCGTCGTATTCGTGCTTCTTCGAGCGCTTCGGCAGGTCGATCTTCCCGCGCTTGAGCTTCTTGTAGGGGACCTGCTCCAGCAGGTGCGCGATGCAGTTCAGCCGCGCACGCTTCTTGTCGTCCGAGCGCAGGATGTACCAGGGCGCGTGCTTGGTGTCGGTCGCCTTGAGCATCGCGTCGCGCGCGAGCGAGTATTCGTACCATTTCTCGCGCGACGGCAGATCCATGACGGAAAGCTTCCACTGGCGCAGCGGATCCTCGATGCGCGCCGCAAAGCGCCGCTCCTGCTCCTTGTTGCTGACCTCCAGCCAGTACTTCACGAGCTGAATGCCCCCGTCGGTGACGTACTTCTCGAAGGCGGGGCAGTTCTCCAGGAAGGTCTCGTACTGCTCTTCGGTGCAGAAGCCCATGACGCGCTCGACTCCGGCGCGGTTGTACCAGCTGCGGTCGAGGATCACGATCTCCCCGCCCGCGGGGAAATGCGCCACGTAGCGCTGCAGGTACATCTGCGACCTCTCGCGCTCGGTGGGCGCGGGCAGCGCGTGCACCCGGAATACCCTCGGGCTGACGCGCTCGGTGATCGCACGGATGGTGCCGCCCTTCCCCGCCCCGTCGCGGCCCTCGAACAATATGATGACGCGAAGGCCCTTGTGCTTCACCCACGCTTGCAGGTGGCACAGCTCGGCCTGGAGGCGGCGCAGCTCCTTTTCGTACTCCTTGCGCTTGAGCCTGCCGTTCCCGTCGTCCTGTTCGTCAGCCATGGCCGCTCCCGTTGCCGCGCTTCCGAGGCGCGGCTAGACTGGAGCGATTCTACAGGAGGCTTCATGACCCGCAGGCGCGCGCTTCCCTTTCTCCTCGCATCGGTTTTCGCCCTCGCCAGTCCGCCGGCCGCGGCGCTCAACTGGATTCCTCTCATGAAGAACACGGCCTTCGAGCGCTTCGACGAGGACGACCTCGAGATGTTCATTCAGAACGGGCGCAAGGCGCTGAACACCGCGCCGGAAAACCAGGTCATGAGCTGGGAAAACCCCGACACCAAGGCGGGCGGCGACTTCACCGTGCTGAAGACCTGGCAGAAGGATAGGCTGACCTGCAAGCAGCTGCGCGTCCGGACCCACGCGTCGGGCCGCAAGGGCGACGCGCTTGTGAGCGCCTGCCAGATCAGCGGGAAGTGGAAGCTCACCGGCGCGCCGGTGAAGCAGAAATGAGTCGTTGGACCCAGGTCCGATAGCAGCGCGGGGGCCTTCGGGTCGAGGTAGGAAAGTGAAGAAGAGGGTCGGAGCCGTGTGACTGAGTTGTACCGCGGGCCGCGCCTTCAATCCTTCTTCGGCGTCGGTTTCGCCTTCGGGCCGCTGGGCAGCATCTCCATCGCCATCGCCTCGGTGTACACCAGGGTGATGCTGTCGCCGATATCGATGTCGCTGAAACCCTGGATGTTGTCGGCCACCCTGAACGCCAGGATGTTGCCGCGTGGTCCCTTCACCGCGACTTCGCGGCTCGCGTAGTCGATCGCCTCGACCGTGGCGCTGATCTGCGCAGTGCTGACGACGACTCCGCCGGGCGTGCCGCCCTTGGGGGCTAGGCGCACCGTCTGGCTTGCCGAGGCCGACGCCATTCCGCCGCGCTGCAGCGCGACCGCCACCGCTTCCACGAACTTGACCTTGAACGTGGACCCGATCTTCACTTGGTCGAAGTTCTGCGACTCTTTCGGAACCTTGAGCGTCACCAGATTGCCCTTGGTGCCCTGAATGGTGACGGTGCGCGCCTGACGGTCGAGGTTGACGACCTTCACCACCGCCTCGGTCTGCGCCACCGTCACCACGGCTCTGTCCTGCGCCGCTGCAGCAAACGCGAAGCCGAGGAGGGAAACCGCCGTTGCCGATGCAAAAATATTTTTCATGTACAACTCCTTGAAAAACAAATGAAGAGCGCCGATGCGCTCGCATTCTTCATCAGCGTGCTGCACAAAGTGGCGCGTGGCAATTGGACCTTGGTCCAACAGAGACAGTCCAGGGCCAGAGACTGAGCCGGGACGAGCGGGTCCCGAGCTCTCAGGACGGCGGCCGGTCTTCGGGCCGCCGCCTCCAGTCGCGCAGCGACGTGGTAGCCCAGTTGAAGCGGATCGCGAACAGCCGCAACAACAACGTCACCGCAATCGATATCCAGGCTGAATGGTTGGTGTCGACTCCGTAGACATAGGACAGCACCACGAAGAGCACGCAGCCGCCGAGCGCGGCAAGCGAGTACAGCTGGCCCGGCTTGAACACCAGCGGCTCCTCGCGCACCAGCACGTCGCGCAGTATGCCGCCGCCGACCGCATTGCACATTCCCACCAGCAGTGCCGGAATCGGCGCGATCCCGGCAATCATCGCCTTGTTCGCGCCGACCACGCCGTACACGCCGATCGCCAGCGCGTCGACGTAGGCGATCGACTTCTCGAAGCGCTCGGCGAGGCGGAAGGTCAGGGTTCCGACAACGACCGCCGCGACGACCACCCACAGGTAGCGCGCGTCCTGCATCACCAGCGGAATCTGCTTGATGAAAACCGCGTCGCGCAGCAGGCCGCCGCCCACGCCGGTGACGAAGGCGAGCATGAAAGCGCCCACGAGGTCGTACCCGCGCCGGCTCGCGAGCCACACTCCGGTGAGCGCCATGAGGAAGGTCGCCGCGAGGTCGAACTCGATCGGCAGCAGGAAAGGAATGCCGGGCATGCTGTCGTCCCGTTCAGCGTCCTCAAAGGGTGGCGAGCCTTACCCCCGGCACTTGCGGCGACCAGCTGTGGCTGCTTCCTTCCGGACCTGACCAG
>Ga0137409_10004924_pt1 | contig 13967 bp, 24 predicted proteins | sample CZODoug1_16funga_FD_122059 | JGI IMG/M metagenome (GOLD analysis project Ga0137409, IMG submission 122059) | Vadose zone soil fungal communities from Angelo Coast Range Reserve, California, USA - CZODoug1_16fungal (Hybrid Assembly) | ecosystem: Environmental > Terrestrial > Soil > Vadose zone... | reverse complement strand
TCACTTGCTGCGGAGCAAGGCTCACCACTGCATCCTTGATAACGTTTTGCAGCTTGCGCCCCTGCGCTAGCGACAGACCGATATCGAAGGCTTTCTGCGCTACTTCTGGAAGCTGAGAACGCGCGGCGTGCAGTGCAGACTCCAATACCGGCTTACCGTGCGCAACAGCCATCGCCATATCGAACCCGGACGCAGCAATCGGCCCGCCTGGTAGCGCTCCTTTGACGCCAGCTAACAGCGCCTCGGTTATCGGTCTGCCTTTCGACAACGCAATACCAGCACCGAGCGCAGCACCGATGCCAGTGCCAATGCCAGGGACAACCGACACAACCATCTGCACGTAAGGAGCAACGTCTCTGACTGCATTGACTTGGCTCTTCAATGTTCCAAGCATAGCCTTATCCAGGCGCTGCCCTGACGCGATTGCACCCATCAACTGAAACGGTCCAGCCGCTATCTTGGTAATGCTACCAAGCACTGGAATCTTACTAACAACTTTAACTGCATTGGACAGGAAGTGTCCAAGGCCACTAAAGAAGCCGCCATGATGATGTACAGTCCACTTCATAGCTCTGGACTGTCTCAGGTACTTCGCGCGTCGAGCCAGAAGCTCTTCACTACTCTTCCAATACCTATCGTCTGGACGAGTAGAGACGCCATTAGGCAGGCTCTCCACCTTAAGCCTGTTTGCCTTATCGCGATGCACTGCCATCGCGAATCCGACCCATCGCTGGCGGTCCGGGTTGGTTGCGTTTTTGATGTGTACCTGCAACCAACCCGGATAGCTAATGCCTGCGCCTAGCTGCGACATATCTCACGGCTCTCTTGGGTGGTACCTTGGGCAACGGGCTTGCCCGGGGAGGCGCGCGCCATCCGGACGGCAATTGCCATCCGGATGCAGCGCCCGAGGCGATAGTAAGAACCAAGAAGATTCCGAGCAGCGGGAGCATAGACTACTCCTTCGCTATCTTCGCAGCGTTATCTTCGATGATTTCGAGCATTGCGTCGGATTCGGCCTTCGCAGTCTTCGCAGCGAGAGCAGCCCGGCTAGCTTCCTGCACCTTTATCTTCACGTCATGCATTCGAATGGCTGCATTCTGATACTGACGTCGTCGCTGCGCTTCCGCATCTTCATGCTGCATCTGAGTAAACGGATGCGGCACCGGAGGTCTCAGCACCGGCGGGCTTGCAATTGGAACTCGCTCTTGCTGCACGCGCGGTCGTGTTGCCCTATGTAGAGCGAGGGAGACGGGGTCTGTTGGAACCTGTTTTCCAATTGCTTCGGATAGCCCGCGAGCCCAATTCGGAATCACGTCAGGCTTGCGTGGCATGACGCGCGATGTGGAGTTCTTCTGTGCCCATAGGGGCACGGTTTTCGGCTTGGCCATTACAGCCGCTTGAAGATGAAGTTGGCTGCGCCTCCGGCGAGTGGACCAATGAATGCCATACGGATGGTATTCGTTGCGCTAACTCGGCAATTGATGTAGCCACCGCCTGCGCCCGCTGCGACCAAGTCGGCTTGCGGAGCTGCCAGAATGAGCTCTCCCACTACGATGCCTGCAAGCGCAGTCGATACAGTGGTTCTATCGAGATACCCCACTTGGCCGTCGGCAACCGCCGGCACAACGCATGAGAGCACTGTGGGCGGAGGTTCGAACCGGTCAGGGGTAACCGGTTGTCCGTTTGCACTGATGAGCCTATCCGCTGACGCGACCATGATGCATTCTCCTTGTGGTTATACAGTACCATCAATCCAGAGTCCTAGGCCTTCCAGGGCCGTTAGCATATTGCGTACTACCTGTTGTAGGTCTCCGAGGTCAGTGGTCGTTGACCCGCCTACAGTTGGCTGTACTGCAATTGGAACACCAAAGAAACCAACAGCCGGGACGTCACTGCCCTCTCCCAGCAACCCCCATGTAATACAAGTGAACTCTTCCAAAGCAGAGTTCCTCCCATCCAATGTGCCAGTTGACGTATTACCATACGTAGACAACAATATATTGAGTCCAATTGGCGGGAACAGAGAGATACCATCTCCCAGTGTAATGATAATCTGACCTGCATCGGCACCAATACCACTTGATATCTGTACAATTCCTTGCACGTCATCAGAAAACGGTTGTATGAACGTTGTAAGAATACGACCGCTCGACTGTGACCAAGCAGTACCATCCCAAACGAGCGGAGCGTTTTCTACAGTACCATCTACCAGCGTAGTGCCACTACCTACGGGCGGCAATTGCGGTTGTCCAGATACAGTCAGGAATTCTTCGGCCATTGAGATTACCTCCGGGTAAACCACGCTAGCGCTGCTAACGTGACTGCGATGACACTGACAATGATTGGGAACGCCCCACTGACCTTCATCAGCAGTTTCTTCCCATCTATCTCGAGTTTTGGTCCTCTTGACCGCCGCTCGGCAACCATCTCGGAGCGTGACGGCCGCTCGTTCATTGCGTCTTCAATGCGAGTGAGCTGCGCTGTAATGTTTTTTACTTCGGTCCGAAGCTCACTACGAAGACTCGAGATATCCGCAGCTATTCCACCGCGGTCTCGTTCGAGGGCTTGGATGCGCAGCTCTTGTGACATATGCAATCCGTTTTCCTGCGTTGCACTCATCGTTTGACCTGCATCATCAGACTGCGGATGGTTGGAAGGAACTCGCTCGCGAGCTTCGAAAGAGTGTTCGAATAAGTAGCCTCGTCCGCTTCGTAGTATCCCACACTCTTCAGCGCGGCCCCGAATGCAAACGGGTCACCACTCTTGAGTGCATTCCACACCGGGGGATGATTCCAGTACCAATCCAGCAATCCGTCTATCCCATCAAACAGATTGTTGAAAGCCTTGTAATGATACTTGGGGTCGCCATTGAGGTAGTATGCACCGGAGCGCGTAGTGAGATTACCCGGATTCCAGTTATACATACTCTTGCCACGATTCACTTCTAGCGCCCAATGCGCTACAAGCAGTGACAACACCTCCGGGCTAGGCTCCTCTAGGTACCTTAACCGCCATTCATTGGCAAAGGCACCAACCATCTGGTCACGGTATGTAATCGTTTGGACTCGCGGCACCTCATTAGGCGCGATACCAGCAGGCATCGATGAACTAGCCTGCGCAGTATGACTACGCAGAACGTAGTAAACCACGCCAGCGGCAACTAGCGCGGCTACCCATTCATATGAGTCACGCTTGGGCATAGCTCCCGCGTGCCGCTCGCCAGAATGCTGGCCCAGCGATACCGTCGGGTTTCAGCCCATGCGATGCCTGAAAAGCCTTGACTGCTTTCTCAGTGCCCGGACCGAAGTCTCCGTCCGTTGGGAGAGCCAGCAGCTTTTGAAGCTCCCGCACCGGCTGTCCCTTCATGCCCCTGCGCAGAGTCGGAGGCATAGCGCCCGGCGGCTTCGCGGCAGTCGACGCATAGCTAACCGGGACTACTCCAGGCGATGCAGTGGCCGCAACCGGTTCCCTGGGCTCCCATGCAGTGACCATGGTTTTCGTCCCCTGCTTGCTCTTCTGGTATCGAATCCACCTACCATCGGTAGAGCGCTCGATTGACGACCCATTGAGAGCAAGCGAGCCCAAGAAAACCTGGGCTCGGGCAACTATATCCGGGGTAGTACGAGCAGGCTTCCAACCGCCAGGCCAAGCAGGCAAGCCAGCAGGCACTTCGGTAGTGAATGGCGCTGCGGTCGAAGTCAGCACTAGCCCGCCTTGTGGCAAGGCCGGACTAAACCCGCCATGAGGGCTATGCGTTGCAACTGGGAGGATTGCACCCGGTCCAGTACTGGACGTCATGTGAAACAGTCCGCTAAAACCGCCAGCCGATTCGAGCAGCCCGAGTGCCTTGCATAGTGCAAAACCGAGTACTGCACCAATTATCTTGTCAATCATTGTTTTGCTCCACCGTTACCCTGAGTCATCTGGACAAGAGCACCGCCCAATACCTGAGTGAGCAATGCAGTCGATTGGTCCTCATCAGTCTCCGCTTCGACGAGCACCTCTTGCACTCGAGGTTTTGCAAGCTTGAGTACAGCGGCTTCCGCTCGGGCAGCGCGTCCGAGCGCTTCTTCCAAACGCACTGTTTGCGCTTCGTACATCTGAATCAGCGATGAAAAAGCCATCTTATATGCGGCTTCATGTCGAGATGCAGCGCGGTCATTGGAAGCGCAGATAATCTGCGCCATCTGGGCTTCTGGGGTAGCCGGCCATGCCTCTTTCTGCGACTCGAGTGGCTCACTGCGCTCCTCTTCTGCGCGCAATGAGAATACGCGCAAAACTGCACCAGTGTTATCCAGCGCGTAAACCGTCGCAGGCGCAAGAGCGACGACAGAGTTCTCCGCGTCGTGCCATCGCTTATTCGTCGTACCGACACGGAGTTCGGTATCGTCACACTTGAGCTTGGCAGGTTGCGGTACCGCTTGCAGCCACTTGCGGAAGCCCGGGATGGTAGAACGCGGCGCGGTCATGATTAACGATGCCCCTTAGGCTTCGGCACTACCACGCAATGCGCGTGTTTCTTACCCAGAAACTGCTCCAGTTTCTTCTTCTCGGTTGGCGTCAATGCGACGTCGTAAGACTCGCACTTTGCTCCCGCGTCATTCCAGCAGGAGACATGATACAGTTTTGCAGATACGGCCATTGGACTAGACTTTCTACCGCACGAGCGGTGCAACTTGTGCAGTAACAGAGAGACTGCGAAGCCCGGGAGCAGGCGCGCCCAGCGTTATCCACTCTACCGCAGCAGATATCACAATCTGCTTTGCAGGAATGCTAGTGATAACCTTATTGATACTAGGCGGACGCCCAAACAAGTCCACGAAGGTATCAACAGTGCTATCGATAACAATATACTGGATGATTCGCGAAGAACCCACACCTAGCTCTACCATCCACGCTGCTACGATTCTATCATTTCCGACAACCGGCAACTGACCTCTTCCGCCAGGCAAGGTCAATGCAACATTGATTGACCATGCTTGGGCAGGCCGCACAGCTTGCACTTGCTGTACGAGAGGGCTCGCAAACGTTCCTAATGCATTCACATTAAGAGTCGTTTGGAATGTCGAGCCCCACCTAATCTCATCGCCCTCTTCCGAGGTAGTCTTATCCTTCGCTACCCAATCTTTCCCAATGCGTTGCCATTGACCCTGCTCTGCGCCAGGGTCCACATTGCGCTCTTTCAGGTCATCCCAGGTGGTAGCCATGTCAGCCTCTCCGCAGCTAGTACTGAGCGCGGCCAGCAATACGGCTATACTCTTGCGCACTCTGCCCCCTAATGTTGGCTGCAGTCTTCATGAGTCGGCCGAGAATTGTGCCTGGGTTCTCGATGTTCATATCCTCGAGCATGCCGCGTACCTCATCAGGATGGCAGCCAGTGACTAGCGCATCCAAGCCGCATAGTCTGACTATGTGGTCCTCTTCCACGATGCCAGCGCTATCACCGACTATTATCGCGCCACGAATGGCGCCCGATGCGGCCTCACGCTGCGTATGCGCTACGGAGTGACCCGAGATTGCATATCGCGACTTCTTCCAGGGAGCATCGCACCGCGCACACCAGAGTGGACCTACTTTCTTCGTTGCGATATGCGGTACCCCAATGGCACCCGCGAGCTTCGCCTGAACTGGCGCGCGGTATTCATACATACCTGCGTCCGCCGATGGGTCCGTAATGCTACCGTCGGACCGCTCCACCATTGCATGCCAACGATTCGGACCGGAGCGCTTGACGAATGCCCGCGCACCGGGGTCTTCTCCCGTGGCACGCAGGCTCGCGGCTTCGTATGGTGCCCAATCATCGCAGTCACCCCAGCCGCGTTTGACTACAGTCGCGGCATGGTCGAAGTGCTCGTCTCCCGGAGGCTCCGGCTTCCACTTGGCGCCTTTCGAGATTGCCTCTTGTGCAGTGGGTACCATTCCCTCGTCAATGAGCCGCTCATTGGTGCGCGTTACCGCCTCCAATGCAGCGTCCAAGACTTCAGGCCTTACAGCTGCATCGGGTACAGCGAGACGAATTCTCATGCTCATGGTTTGGGCTCCTCAGTACTGGCCTTACCAGCAGACCCCCTTGCGGGGGTTTCGCCCTCTGCGGGATTACCGCAGCGAGTGGCCGAGGAACTGCAAAGAAACGATGAAAGCCTGCGTACCGGTCGGAGCCGGGCCGAGAACTCGCGTCGCGATGGTCAAGTCGATGCCGGGTGCAGCCGGCGAGAGTCTCATCCGAACGCCGAATGCCGTCGGGGAGAACACTTCAAGATTGAAGTTACCTCCGCGGGTCAACTGCTGAAGCTGAGTACCCACGAAGATACCATCGCTCACGACGAAGCCAGCGGGCACGCCCGCGACTGCATCGGGAACGCGCGAAACGAGCGCAATGAGACGCTCGGCTTGAAACGGGCGCTGCGGCTTGGCCGTAAACGTGATGATTGCGCCAATGTTCGACGTATCGAACGTGCCGCCGTTCAGGTCGGGTTCGAGCGTGAGGAGCTCGAGTCCTTCGTTCGGCGCTTGAATGCCAGGCGCTACCTCGCCGCGTCTCCAGCTCGGCTTCGGCGGAAGCTGCATCGAATGCCCGCGCCGACGGCGCCGTCCCATGGTATCGTCGCCGTCCATATCTTCACCGTCCATATCGTCACCGTCCGACGAATCGCCCATCACATATCCGAGTACACTCATTAGCTTGCTCTTCTTTCTGTACTAGCTTACTGGGCCAGTACTGTTCAGTCAGTGATTGCTAGATGGTATCCGAACCGCCAAGAACCGAATCGCCTACGACTGCATCGCCGGAGACGCTGCCCTTGTTGCCCATCTGATACGCCGCGATGCTCAAAAACCCGGTTGCCGAGTGACTGATAAGCGGTGCATGCATATGGCGGCCGAGGTAGTACAGTGCGACGCCCGCAGTCCCGGCCCTGCCCAAAACCGGAATGGTCGGCAGCTTGGTTCCCTTGGCGTCCAGCACGCCGAGCAGAAAGCCGCCGAGGATTGCACCGATGCGTTCACTCGACATGAGCGCCTTGCCAGCACTCCCGATGCTTCCACCACCTGAGCTACGGCGGCGTTTACCGCCCCTGCGCTTCGCGACAGCACCGGTGTTCTGTCGAATGACGATGGGTCTCTGCGCTGCTGGGACCTTGACAATCTTGGTAGCAGTCTTGGTAGCAGTCTTCTTTCGCTTGGCCATTGGTTACTCCCTAATTACGTGGACCTAAGGGCCCGACGTTGGCGGGGGCCCGGTACCCCATAAGTCTCGCACTTCTTGCAGGGGCTAGCCACCCCAATCGGGACCTTTTTGCTGGGGGGACCTAACCCCGCGGAAACACACACGAAAACTCTGGCTTGACGCGCCTAGGTGCCCCATAATGAGAGTATGCGCCTCACCTTCCCCCTCCCCTCACCCGGGTGGCGTACGGCCAATGGCGTACGCTATCTCGGCCCCACTGACCCGCCTAAGGGCAACTGCTTTGAGGTGCACATACAACAGCACCCAAACAAGCCGATGATTCTGAACGCATGTAGCTACGGTATCGCCATGGCGTTTGCCGAGCGCTGGAATCGCCGCACTAACAGCGATACCGCCAGTGTGCAATTCATTGGCGAACTCTAACCAGGGCAACCTTAGCCCACCTGACCGCAACCCGAACGAAAGAAAGACTGCTACCCAATGGCCAAAGTATCCGATATGTTCGCGAACGAGTACCTCACTGTGGATGACCTTGCGAAGTGCGCGGGACGCCGTAGCCCACCACTTACCATCATGTCGGTCACTGAAGAGGACATGGGCAACAAGGATAAGCTTGTTGTCTCCTTCGTCGAGTCTGCAAAGCGCCTGCCCTTGAACAAGACCAATGCGGTGCAACTCTCCGAAGACCTCGGAGACGAAACCGACGATTGGAGGGGCGCCAAAGTAACCCTGGGCGTCGAAAAAACCATGTTCCAGGGTAAGCGCGTCGACTGCATCCGGGTCGTACTCGCCACGAAGCCTGACGCGACTGCAGTAGCGGCTGCCGCTGCCGCTGCACAATCGGCGGGCGCCGGGACGCCGACCGAGATACCATTCTAGTCGCCGTCCTAGGCGCCGCCAAGGTCTAGGGCGAAACGGGCGTGATACCTAGGGGCTTTAGTTCTCTAAGGTCCGCCTGTCTGCTGGTAATTGCCAGTACTGAGGAGCCCAGAACATGAGTGACAGTACAGCAGAATTGTTGGATGAAGAGTATGTCAAGATACTAAAAGACCCCGAGCTGAACTCCAAGGTTCTCCGGGTGGGGGTAATGCTGCAAGAGGCTGGCTTGACCCCGACTCACGCAATCTTCGCCATTGCGCTAGCGCACAAGTCAGCGGAGAAGAGTTGTCCTTGCGGGAGTGCAGATCTGCACCGGCTCAATTCAATCGACCAAGTGCTTCGTCGCTTTATTGATGCCTATGACTGCGCCGTGTCCAAACCGACGGCGGAAGCGTAGTTCATGATTGAGATTCGAGGTAGTAAGAAGTACACCGAGGTAGTGATTCTCGAGTGTACTATCTGCGAGACTTGGGTAACAATCAGAAAACCGCAATCGCCGGAATCGTTTCGTAAACAGCTCATGCTATTCGAGATGGGACATGAGCACTGTAAGTGTAAGGAGCATTAGTTCGTGAAAGCGCTGCTCCCGATTGTGTACGTCTTCGCTGGGGTGTGGGTTGGTGGGTTGCTGATACGTGCCACAGTCATGTATCTAGCCGATGCGGAATAATCTCCTACACGAGCAATGCCGGGACATAACGGATGCGTGGATAACCGCGCTCGTTTGGCGCATGTATGCCATGCATCCGGACACCTTCGATATGTTTATCAATCACTACTTTTCAATCGAGACCCTATGAATCAACTGGACATAATCGATGAGATTGTTTTAGAGCGTTTTCGTCAGAAAAAGCTGAATGCAAACCCGCTAAACAGGCGATTGCGTCAAGATATCGCAGACCCAGTTACTGCCGATGGTTACCGATTAGCTGTACTAGTCGAAGAAGTTGGCGAAGTAGCCAACCAGCTTAACGAGACTACAGCGACTTTAACCGGTACCGATAACCGACATAGTATGAAAGTCGAGCTAATCCAAGTAGCCGCAGTATGTGTGGCTTGGTTAGAAGCGTTGGAATGACAGATTCAGAGCGCAAGAGTAAGACAGACGGGTTGGTCATTGTGGCCATTGAAGCGCTCACCAGATACAGAACTGGACACGATAGAACCGATTACAATGCATTCCGTGACTCCAAACGAGAACTCTACGACATGTGGGGGAAGGATAGGGTTAAACCTATCCTTCGGTTTATCGTTGTGAAGTCAGGATGGGCAAGTAGTGAAACATCGCGGTAGAGCGGTAATACCGTTCATTCCGGTTATCAGTAGACCCGCTGCTAAGCGAGTCGAGATGACGGTACGCGAGCAGGCGCAAGTGCGCCAGCAACGCATACTCGCATTACAAGAGATTCAACGGCTCAGGGAACGTCAGTTAGAAGCAATCAAAGCAGAGATTGATGAGCTAGAAGAAGCGGAAGAGCGCGAGGCTATCCAGGCTGAACAGGACGAAGCGCCGGCAACAGATGACATTGAAGAGCAGGAGCTTCCGGATTGGGAATCAGAAGAGTTTTGGGACGAATGGGGGGAGGATATCGATTATGAGATATTCACTGTGCTTAGCTAATGCAGCGTGGTGGATAGGCTGCATGGCGCAGGCGGTTACGTACGGGCGCAGTTCGCGGAAGCTCACTGACGCTCGGTTATATGCATTCGTTGCTATCACATGGGTAGAGGTACATGACAAGAGTGAGAGCACAGCGGAATGGGTACTTTCGGAAGTACAATCGGAAACGAAAGAAGAGTATAGAAGTCATTGCGGTTGACGGGGAAGGCGTCACGACAGCGGATGGGCAGCACCTGTATGTCTATGTTGCCGCCTGGACCGAAGACCGCATGGTAGGGGAGTTGGAAGACCGAGGCGGGTTGAAGACTCGCCACGTTCTGGACTGGCTACTGTCGCTCGCGGGAGACGGGCGCTTGATAGCAGGGTTTTCACTAGGGTATGACTATACGAAGATGTTGGAGGGTTTACCTAATGACAAGTTGTTCCGGCTAGTGCGGCCGGAATTGCGTAGGGGTAAGAAGAGGATGCGACCGGTCCTATGGGACGGGTTTAAGCTTAACTATGTGCGCGCCCGACTGGACGTCAGTCGAGGTAAACGTAGCGTTACGCTATGGGATGTATGGGCCTTCTTTCAGGGGAGCTTCGTAGATGCATGCCAGAAGTGGGGGGTTACGACCCCGGAAGAACACGAATACCTGAAAGCAATGAAAGCAGGCCGGTCGGAATTCAATCTGGACACATGGGACGAGGTTAAGAAGTACTGCGGATTCGAGTGCCGCAAGCTCGCCAAGATGGTCGACATGATGCGGAAGGCACATATCGACGCAGGCTTGCCACTACAGAGCTATTACGGCGCGGGTAGCACCGCGAGTGCGTTGCTGAAGAAGATGAGTGTTAAAGATTACATGCCGGTGGAGTTGCCGGAAGCCGTCAAACAAGCGGTCAAGTATGCATTCTTCGGCGGACGATTCGAGATTAGCAGGTTTGGACAGGTCACCGAGGACATACACTCTTACGATATTGCATCAGCCTATCCTTACCAGCTGTATCACCTGCCATGCATGGCATGCGGAAAGTGGGAACATGTCACAACGAATGTGGATAATTGTGTTGAACGGGCGAGTTTATCGCTGGTCCGGTACTGGCTTCCTAAAACTGAAGCCTTTGACTATGTGGGCGACGCTTGTAGCGCTAACTGGGGACCTTTTCCTCTTCGCTGCAAGGGTTTGGAGATTGATGACGGGAGCATCATCTACCCGGCTACTAGCGGAGGAGGTTGGCTATACGGTGATGAATACCTTACTGGAAGAGATGGCTGGCCGAACGTTGAGCCACTCGAGGCGTGGTGTTACACAACAGAGTGCAAGCATCGGCCCTTTGACTATCTCAGTGAGGCGTATAGAGAACGCCTCAGGTGGGGGAAAGACGGAAGAGGAATTGTTTTAAAACTCGGACCGAATAGTTGCTATGGCAAGCTCGCGCAATCCGTAGGGGATAAACCGCCCTATCAGTGTTTCTTGTGGGCCGGGGCATGCACTAGCGGGTGTCGTGCGCAGTTGCTCCGGATGATAATGCAGGGTAGCGTGTTAATGACCGCAACCGACGGTATAGCGTCCAGGGATATCCTAGTGCCCCCACGGGCGAGGGATACAGGTACTGCAGCAATCGCGCGGGAGTACGGCAAAGAAGCGCTTGGGTCATGGGAGCATAAGACAGTCCCTGGACTGCATCTCATACGACCGGGTATTGCGTTTCCTTTGGGTAGTACAGACGAGAGGGAAACTAAGGCGCGCGGTGTAGGAAAGAGTACAGTGGCCAAGTATCGCCAGATGATACTCGAGAGCTGGGCTACACACGGGCCTAAGGCAATCACAGTGCAGGGTACACTGTTTAGGGGTATGAAGTCTTGCACTTCGTACTGTCAAGAGGAGTTCCGTCGCCATAAAGAGTATGGGACTTGGAAGCTTAGGGACACTCAGGTTAGCTACTGGGCCGAGCCTAAGCGCCCCATGCTCATGCATGACGATGGCACTCTGTACACATGGGCCTTCGATAAGGAGGTTACGAGCGCAGCATACGACCGCATAACAACTGCAGAAGGTAGAGCAATGCGTAAACGTGAACTGCTTCAGGCAGAACAGCCTGATAGAACGGAGTTGGAAGATGCATTCTAATAGTTTGGAGCTAATGGGAAGAGTTGCGGACCAGATAGGTTATATGATGCGAGCCTTCTTATGGGACACTCGGTATCATCCGGGTAATACGTTCTTTGAGGCAATACATTACTATCATATTAATATTCAAGGTCTGTTTGCTGAAGCTGTCATACACATTGAGGATAGAACGGATTGGAGGAATGATGCCGCCTGAGGATACAATGCGACTAGGTGGGAGAGTTGTTAAGGATATAAGTGAGGTTTTCGAGGCTTTACTCCCATTCGAGTGGAATCCTATTAAGGTGTTTCATGCGGCACCACAGCGCGTATTCAAGCCTCGCGGGCTCGCAATCTGGGGTGCGCCGCCCGGTGCAGTCGTGCGACAGGCACTGATTGGAATAAACATGCAATTAGTCGCTGCTTATGGCAGCATACCCTGTCGGTTCTTTTCGTATGGTCAGAGTTATGAACAGATCTACACACTGCTAGATAAAGGCGTCGAACCGCCGGCATGGGGACGTTGGAATGTTGCATCGCCGGGTCAGTTAATTCAGCTCGATATTGCAGACGAGAAGGGCCGGGCCATTGGTCCAGACGAGGGTGTCGAGGTTTGCATGTGGGGCCATTGTCTCTGAAGCGGTGTAGATGTGGCAAGCCTAATTGTCGTCCAAGCCGCCCTCTGTGCGCTGCATCTCGCGCTAGTCCTTGTAGATGCTCGGGGTACTGGTATCCACACCGCAAAGGCTCCGGGCTCTGTAACTTCCACCCGGATGCAGCCCGGCGTCAGTGGGAACATCATACGGGAACACCTTGGGAGGGGGGTGGGGCCCCCATCCGGACCGTGGGGTAGAGACCCCAGCAAAAAGGCAAAAAAGAAGAGGAGGAATCGACTGGTCTAGCGTATACTCTAGTGACCGGCAAGTCGCCGGCCTGAAAAAGGAATTCCAACTATGACCACTAAAGAAGTCAAAGACCCGTCCGCTCTCGAGAAGGTTCACGCCGCATTCTTGGCAGCGGGGGGCAAGCCCCCCAGCAAGAAAGAACAGCAGGAGCTTATTCAGGCATGGCGCAAGGCGGAAGCCGCCCGCGGCGTGGCCGAGAAGGCGCTGGAATCCGCTCAGAAGGCAGTGAGCGTCGCGGCCGGTAACATCATGCTGAAGTGCACCGGCAAGAAAAACGCCGTTATCGACCAAGTGACGTACGTTCCAATGTGCCGCGGCGAAACCCTTTTCTTCCGGCGCTTGGGGGGCTCAGACCCCATCGAACTCGGCTGATAGGGCGAAACCGGGCGTCAGCCCGGTCTGTACGTGTCGCGTGCACTGATGAGCCTAAACCTCCTCACGGGGGCGGCGCAGTAAAAAGGAGTCCACTTGAAACACGACGTTTTGCAGGTACTAGGTCAGTCTCTGAAAAAGGTGCTTACTACGCACTCATCTTACATCGGCTCGGCTGACGTCAACTGGGAGGACGTGGCCGCTCAGGTGATACTGCAGTGCGACGGTAAAGTCGCTATCATGTCGGCTGATGTATTCGACGCCATCGCGTACGATGCGGCCGCGGAAGAGCATTGTTTTGAACTGGATAATATCCCAGCTTCAGAGAGCCTGGATGCTTGGATACAGCCGGATAAGTATCCTATTCCGTACGAGCTTACTGCCGTGGGCAAGCTGTACGGACGCACTGCTTTATCTCCAAAGATTACCTGGGCTGACTGCGAAGGCCCGGTTTCTTGCGGAGGGGGCCGGCAGTGCGATAAGCATGCCGACTTACCGTGAAGTGGTCTGAAGTGCACTGTCCGGCGCTTCCCTGTATCCCTATCACCGATTGCTTTGATGCTAGTGCAGTGCGGCATCTCTGGCAGTATGATAGTTTTCGAATAATGGCTCGCCATTGGCCGGTAATAACCCAGTGGCATCTCAACTATTGGAGTAGATGATATGGGTGCTGCTAAGATTGCATACGACACGTGGAGAAACCTACATGCTCCTTTTGCGACTACATGGGAACAACTCCCGCGTCGTAGTCAGGAGGTATGGGAGACTGTGGCTCGGGCGGTTATTCAGTACTCGAGAGTGGCGAGCAGTCCGCAGGGAGGAGCAGGGTGTGCACCGGGGCAGTCGGGCAGACCTGGACAAGGATGACGCACTCGGTCTTATGCATTCTGTGTTTCTGGTGTTTCTGTCTT
>Ga0137409_10004922_pt1 | contig 13970 bp, 4 predicted proteins | sample CZODoug1_16funga_FD_122059 | JGI IMG/M metagenome (GOLD analysis project Ga0137409, IMG submission 122059) | Vadose zone soil fungal communities from Angelo Coast Range Reserve, California, USA - CZODoug1_16fungal (Hybrid Assembly) | ecosystem: Environmental > Terrestrial > Soil > Vadose zone... | reverse complement strand
TACTCCTGGGGCTATGGTTGCACCGGCGCCCCGGCCGGATACGCGCCGACGACGATCAGTGGCTCTTGCGGCACGATGCAGATTCCAGGGCCGACACTGATCGTGACCGAGGGCGATACGGTGATTGTGAGTCTTACGAACAATCTGCCGGCGGCCGCCGGCAACACCTCGATCCTGTTCCCTGGGTTCGACGTCTGCGCCGGGACCCTCAGTGGCGGCGTGTGCACGCCTGGTGGCGGTGTGCAGGGTTTGCTGACGCGCGAAGCGGCTCCCGGCGGCACCGTGACTTACAGCTTCGATACCACGGGCAAAGCAGGCACACGCGCGTATTACAGCGGCACGCAGGGCGACCTGCAGATCGAGATGGGCCTGTTCGGCGCGATCATCATATTGCCCAAGACCGCCGACATTCCTTCCAATTGCGTGGGAACGCGAAACGACAGTGCGAGGGCAAATGATTTTGGAAATGGGGTGGAAGCTGACTTCCGACTGCGCAAGGCGGCCTACAAACATCCCCAAGCGTGTTACGACCGCGAGTATCTGTTCCAGTTCTCGGAGATGGATCCCAAGATCCACCGCGCCGCAGAAGGAATTGCGACTTGCGCTGCTGGACCGGGGATCACTTGCCCCGCCAGCATGAATACGGTCGAGACCGAGCCCTACCACCCCGCCTATTACATGATCAATGGCCGTTCCATGCCGGACGACATGGACCCCCACTACGCAGTCCAGTATCCGCACCAGCCGTACAACGGCAACCCGCACATGCATCCGGGTGAGCTCGTGTTGTTGCGGATCATCGGGCAGGGACGTTGGCAGCATCCGTTCCACGAGCACGGCAACCATGTGCGCGTGCTGGCCCGCGACGGGAACCTGCTGCTGGCGCGGGACCCGATCAATCCGGCGCTGCCGGATCCGCAACAACGCCTCGCCGGTCCCCTGTTGTTCACGACCACCACGACGCCGGGCCAGGCAATGGACGGCATCTTCGTGTGGACAGGCAAGGGTCTGAACTGGGACGTCTTCGGACATACGGACGACCCCCTGAAGCCAACGGCGGCGGGGACGTGCACACCCGACGCCAACGGCTACTACACCAGCAATCCGGCGGCGCCCAACTACTACGAGTGGTGCCAGGATCACAACAGGGCACTGGAATCGAAGCCGTTCGGTCTGGTTGGCAGCGGGGGTCCGGTGACGCTGCCCGATGCGAACATCGTGGCGAACGGAGCCTGGTACGCCGGCAGTCCTTATCTCGGGCCGGATGCGAATGTCCGGGCGGTCGGCAGCACGCCGATTCCACCTTCCGGGACGGTGGCGAACAGCCCGACCGATGAAGCGGGCTTCGCCTTCATGTGGCACTCACACAACGAGCGCGAAATCACCACCAACAATGTTTTCCCCGGCGGAATGCTGATGATGATGTTGGTTGATTCCCGGGAATTTGTGATCGACGAGTCCAATTAATATTAATAAATTGACGTATCAAACTGACAACGAGGGATGACGATGCGAATGAATAATTTCAAAGCAATCTTGAAGGCGGCAACACTCGCCGGTGCAGCTCTTCTCCTGACTGCGAGCGCGTCGTTTGCGCAGCAGCAGGTCAATCTGACCGCGGGGCCGACGATCACAACGCTTCCGGACGGCACTGTGGTGCCGATGTGGGGCTACAGTTGCGGCGCAGCCGTGACTGGTGGCTCGACCGCGACCTGCGCCGCACTGAATCCGGCGGCGGCCGCCGCGATACCGGCGGGCTGGTCCCCCGTCGTGATTACAGTTCCCACGGGACAAGCCCTGACGATCAACCTCACGAATAGCCTCTCGTTTTTGAATGGCAATTCGGTGCCCACTTCGCTGGTGATTGTTGGCCAGTTGGGCGGCGGTCTCGGAGACCTTACGCAGAGGACGACTACGGACCCTCCGGACCACTCCAACGCCCAGCAAGTCACTTGGCCCGTCGCCAGCCCCGGGCCGGCGAATACTCCACCTACTCAAGGGCCACGCGTGCAGTCCTTCTCGACGGAAGTGGCGGCGGGAACGACCGCTGTTCCTGGCCAATGTGCGTCGCCATGTTCGCTGACCTGGACAGCCCTTCGCCCGGGCACGTACCTGATTGAATCCGGCACGCACCCGTCCATCCAGGGTCCCATGGGCCTGTACGGGATGTTGGTGGTTACCACCGCGCCCGGGACTTCAGCCGGCATAGCTTATCCGGCTGTCGGCACAACTCCAGCCGTGACGTACAATGCGGATGTCAACCTGCTTCTCAGTGAAATCGACCCAGTCCAAAACAACGCCGTCAACGCCGCGGTCAATACTCTGAATTTCCTCGAGGCGAATGTATGGTCTGGGCAGCCTGGTGGCTGCGGAAACCCGTCCTCTGGCGCTGCGATTTATCAAACCTGTTACCCGCCCGCAGTGAATTATTCGCCGCTGTATTACCTCTTCAACGGAGCCGGGTTCGACAAGACTAACTCCACGAACTCGCTGTTCCCGGCTTCACCGGCCACGGGTGTGACTGGCAACGTACTCGTCCGCCTCGTGAATGCCGGCTTGCGCATGCACATTCCGTCGATCGTTGGATCGCAAATAGGGACCGCAGTTCTCCCGGCCCTCCCGCCTTCCGGTTTTTCGCTGATCGCTGAAGACGGCAACCCTCTGCCGGGCATTCCACGCATCCAGAGCGAGGTTTTCCTGGCCGCGGGCAAGACGTACGATGTGATGATGAATGTGCCCGCCGCTGGCGCGACAGCCCTTCCAGTGTTCGACCGTCAGTTGAGCCTGTCTAGCAACGCCACCGCGCGTGATGGCGGAATGTTGGCGTATATTGGTGTCAACGGGGCTGTACCCCCGTCCGCCCCTGCATTCGCGGCTGCGGTAGCTAGGAATGACCCCTACCCTTCCCTGGTTGCGGGCCAGACGTTCAGTGTGTCAGATCCATCCAAGGGTGTGATCGCGAACGATACAAATGTTTACGGCGTCCAGCTCTTGACGGCGCCGACCAACGGAACGGTAACGCTTAACGCAAACGGAACATTTACGTATGTTCCGAGCGGGACGGCCACCTCAGACTCCTTTACGTACTGCGCAAACGGTTCTATTACATTGGCGGCCTGCTCCTCCGGTATCACGGCCACCGTGAACCTGACTAACGCGACGCTTGAGTCGGCTGGCGGTATCCATGTTGGCAACAAAGCTTACACATCGACCCTGGCCGGACCACTGAGCATCAAGCCCTCGGGCGTCCTGTCGACGACTTGGAGTAGTGGTACATGCCCCACAACGCCAGCTCCCTGCCATGACTACGACGCGGCTGGTTATCCTCTTAGCGTCAACCTGGCGAGTGTCGCGCCGAGTTCAGGCCTCACGCTCACTATGGACCCGAATGGCGATGGCGGGTTCACAGCGTCTGCCGGCACAGGCACCTACACTTTTACCTACCAGGCGCAGAACTCACAGGGCGTGGTCGGTAGCGGAACCCCCGCGACCGTGACGCTGACCTTCCCAACAGCGAGCAATCTTAACGTGACGGTTTTGGACGGCAGAGACAAGGCAACCGCTATACTTGACTATCGCTGGATCATCGAGGAAGACCGTACTTTCTATGTCGACCCCACAAAAACCACGACAATGGGCGGGACGGCCACTGCTGCCGACTGCACAGCGAACCCCGCGGCATGCGCTGTACCTCTGACCTTTGGGACGAATTTCCACACTAGCTACATGCCGCTCGTCGCGGCAGGTTGCGTCGGGGCGACAGGCACCGCTGTGGCCTGCGAGACGGGCCAGACGGTCTTCAATCCAGCCACTGGCCTCCACGATCAAACGGTTTGCGATGTCGGCAACGGCGTTTGCAGGACAGGTCCAGGGCTGACAGCGCAGACGGTAGTGACTCCCGGCCAAGTTTATCTGGATCCGACCAAGCGTTACTACCTTTCGGTCTTGCCGGGAGATGCGGGAAACCCGTTTGCCGCCGCATACGGGGGTGCCGACTGCACTAATGGTATAGCGAATGTGCCCGCTGGCTTCGATACAACTCAATGCGGCCACGGTATGGGTGGCACTCCGGTCGTCGCTTCCTGCACTCCTGTGGCGCCCGCGACAACGTGTACAGCTACCTTCGCGCCCGTCACTGTCTATGTGCAACCCGATCCATTCCCGACGGCGAAGCTCTCTGTGTTTGTGTTCGAGGACGATTTTCCCCTCAACGGTGAGCAGGATGGCGGCGGGGGAACGGGTACGGTGAACAGCAACCATGAGACCGGTCTTGGGCAATTCAATATCGTCCTGATGGACGACGCAGGCGGCACGGGCGATGCGACCGGACAGATGTCTTACGACATGTTGAACCAGCCGTTGGTGAACAGCCTGGCGGGAACAATAGACCCGCTCAGCCAAAAGGATGCCTGCCCGATATCGCTGAATCCGCGAGATCCGACCGACCCGACTGCAACGGGCATCACTGGAACGATCGTGACCTGCCCACAGTTCGAGTCTGACGGTGTCACTCCGTCCCCGCTAGCAGGTCAGGCTGTCGTTGTCAACTTGATGATTGGAAGGTACGGCGTGGTGGCCACGCCGGGCGCCGACCGGATTGCAAAGGGTGAAGAGTGGGTCCAAACCAACACTTTGGATGGCGGGAAGGCGCACGATTCCTTCCTCCGGGTCGGTGGGCCGAGCTACTTCCAGGAGTTTGGACCGGCGGGATACCACGTAACCATCGGCTTTGCCAACCCGACGGTCATCAATAGCCGCAAGTCGGCTGTCTGCACCGGCCACGACCCGACGATCACCGTCACCAATTGCACCAATTCGCTGGACGGCACGGTCACGACCGAACGCATGAGCCGCACGCCGGATCAGAGACTCTACAGCAGCGGTGACAATTCTAGCTTTTCTTTCACTCAGTGCTACGTGAGCTTCGGAGATCCGGACGGCGAAGACTTCGCGTTCACCAAGTGCGACGCTGACGGAAAATTCACCCTATCTGGTCTTCCCGATGGGGATTGGAGAATCACTGTATTCGACCAGTGGAACGACGTCCTTGTGGATGGCCTTTCGACGCCGGTAAGGTTGGCCGGCGGGGCAACCACGCACTTGGGACAGATTGCCATGAACCAGTGGCAGGCGAATCTCTACACCCTGAGCTTCTTCGACCAGAATCGGAACGGTATTCAAGATTCCACCGAACCCGGACTCACGCTCGTTCCGACTAACATTCGATTCCGCGACGGCAGCTACTCCAACTTCAACAACACCGACCTGACAGGGGCTGCGGGCTTCAACGAGATCTTCCCGCTGTTCAGCTGGTATGTCGTTGAATCGGATTCGACGCGTTTCAAGAACACGGGGACCCACGTGATCTACGACGCAGGCGGCCCCTCCGACGGTTCAACGTGCACGACAACCACCGGAACGGTGTGCGGAAACTCCGCCACTGCCCATTTCATGGCAAACACTGCCGAACAGATTCCTTTGCCGTCCTCCTTGCAGGTACCGGGAGCGAAGTACTGCGGAGTGGCGGACTGTCTTACTACCGGCGGTAGCGGCTCTACAGGACGGATTGACCCGCCCTGGGTTGCCACTGAGGGTTGGCAAGGTTTCTCCGGCCAGAACAGTTTCATCGAATTCGGCAAGATGCCCTTCGCGCCCACCGAGACTGGCGGGATCCATGGCGAAGTGATCTACGCCTCAACACGGCCATTCGACGACCCCACGTTGCTCCTCCACACCAGCTGGACGCCAGATGTGCCGGGAGTCACCATCAACCTCTATCAGGAGGGTGTAGCCGCGGATAACATTACCCCGACCCTCAAGTTGGTTGACACCACCAAGACCAGCAGTTGGGATGACTGGGCCCAGGGCTTTTACCCGGGCACCAACAAGCCGTACATGGCCTGCCCGGGCCAGGGTGCCGCCACGGGAACGAACGCCGATCTATTCTTTTACACGCTGTATAACCAACCGGATTTCCTGGACGTGTACAACAACCCCGCGCATAACGGGACTCCCCTCCACACCTTGCCGAGCAACTCGCAGTTCAAGTGTTACGACGGCATGCACAACTGGAATCAGGTCCAGCCGGCGACTTTTGACGGCGCATACCAGTTCCCCAGCGTCACCGGCATAAATCCGACGACTGGAGCCCCGGCCGGAACCAATTGCACGGCTTGCATACCGAATCCCGATGCGACTGACCCCTACAGGGTCGGTACGCCCATGCTGCCTGCCGGCAAGTATGTCGTAGAAGTGGTTGTGCCTCCGGGCTATGAATTGGTGAAGGAGGAGGACAAGAACATCCTGATCGGCGACAATTACATTGCGCCAGTTACTGTGCAGTTCCCCGGCCTAGCAGGGGCTGTTTACATTCTTCCCGACCAGGCCGAGGTCGCCGCTGCCTACAACGCCAACAATGCACAGAACCCGACCAACACTTTTGGACGCACCAGCCTTCCAAGCCACGAGGGAGACACCGGCAGCGTGGAGACCTTCTGGCCGTGCGTAGGGGCGTCGCGCATCGTTCCCGACTACATCAGCCTGTTCCCTCAGTCTGCTGAAGTAGCGCCGTTCGCCGGGGCTACGCGCAATCTCTGCGACCGCAAGGAAGTGACACTTGATTATCAGTCGTCGGCGCTGGCGAAGTTCTGGGTCTTTACCTCGACCCACGTCGCCGCCCACTTTACCGGCGTTATTACGGACGACTTCACATCGGAATTCGATCCGTTCTCGCCGCAGTTCGGCGAGAAATTTTCGCCGCCCAACCTGCCGATATCCCTCAAGGATTGGACCGGGACTGAAATATCCCGTGTGTATGCAGACCAGTGGGGAACCTACGACGGCATGACTTACTCGAGCTGGGAAGTCAACCCGCCAAACCCAACGGGGTATGGTCCCACGATGATGGTCACATGTATGAATGATCCGGGTCCGATTCCAGGTCCGGCTGGCACGATGATCACCGATCCGTTGTTTAACCCGCAATACAGCCAGTTCTGCTACGAGATCCCGTTCATGCCGGGACAGACCCAGTACATGGATACTCCGGTAGTGCCCACGTCCGCCTTCGCAGGCGCAGGGTACAACAACCCTGACTGCGCCTACCCGGCTCTCACACCGGCAATCAGCGAAGTGGATGGCGATTCAGCGAATGGCAGTACAGCCGGCCCCTGGGTGAGCACGTTCGGCCATGCCATAACAATTCATGCGTTGGGCGACCAGTCTGTGCCTAACAATGGGTACTCCGGGCCCTCAGCCACAGCCGCTCCTTTCAACGCGAAGACCGTTACACGGCACTACGGCTTTGGCGCTGCGAGGGGAACTGGAACGGTCAGCATCGGCGGCAATGTAGTACCATCAGGAAACATTACTACTTGGACAGACACCACAATCGTTGTAACTGTCGCCGGAACGGGCATCTCCGGCACCAATGGCCTGCCGCCCTGCTACACTAACTATGCGGTCAGAGGCCTCAGTCTAGTCAACGCCATCGCTGCGTACGGCCAGTGCGGTCAATTGGTCATCACAACATCCACCGGCAAGCAGTCGGTCGACGCCGTGACCGTCACAGTCGGCGGCAAAGCTCCAGTTCACGTCACCCCCTCAGGCTCAATCCAGACCGCGATTGACGCTGCCACTCCGGGCGACTTGATCATTATTGATCCTACTTGCGCCACGACTGCGGGACTAGCGGCTGCGTGTACCACCACTGGTCAGAATCACTCTGCCTCGGCACATAGCGAATTGTTGATCATGTGGAAGCCGGTCCGGCTGCAAGGAGTCGGAGCCGCCTCCAGCATCATCAACGCGAATAGCCATCCTTCGGGCAAGCTGGACGCTTGGCGGGCGAGGGTGGATTGTCTGTTTGGTCTGTCGATCAATAGCTCTCCCACTTTCAATTCCGGCACGAACCTCAATCCTTTTGATCCGACTAACACGTTCACGTGCGGGAGCACAAACGGGGTCACTTGGAACTTCTTCACACCTTTCGACGCGGCGAGTACCGCCGTCAACCCGCAGGTTGACCGGTTACCGCTCGAGGCCGCCGTGGGCTGGGATGCCGAGCTCAACGGCAACCTTGCGGAAATGTTGCAAGAGCCAAGCCTGATGGGCGCGCTGGAAGGCGCGGGCATTACAGTACTGGGGAAGGGCGTGAATTTCCCCTCGAACCCGTATGACCCCACTCTGCTTGCCGGCTTCCCGGCAGGCACCACGCTTCTTACGGCCGCCAATTGCGGGGGCGCGAGCGGCACCAACCCGTTCTCGAGCAATTTCTGGTGCAATCCGTCCAGCATCGATGGCTTGGGTATCACAGACAGTTCCCAGGGCGGCGGCGGCATCTTCGTCCACGGCTGGGGGCATAACTTGCAAATCGCCAACGACCGGATCTACAGCAACGCTGGCACGCTTTCGGGTGGGATCAACGTCGGCCAGGGTGAATTTTTTCCAGCGGTCATCAAGGGTGCCGCCCTGAATGCAGCTCCATACGAAGGGACATCAAATTTTTGCTCGAAAACGAACGTCCTGACGAATGCCCAGCTGCCATACTGCGACAACGTGAATGTAAACATTCACAACAACTATATCTCATCGAACTCTTCCAACGGCGACGAATTGTTCTCCGGCACGCCAGCGGGGGCAGGCGGCGTCAGCATCTGTACCGGCTCAGACTACTACTTGTTCAACTACAACTGGGTCTGCGGTAACCTGAGCGGTGGAGACGGCGGCGGCTTCGGTCACCTTGGGTTCAGTTACAACGGTGACATCGAGCACAACTCGATCCTGTTCAATCAGAGCACCAACCCGACGATCCAATCCAACGGCGGCGGGATGATCATCATGGGCACTCCTGATACCGATCTGGTATGCAGCACCCTCAATCCCCTTCTCGACCAGGATTGCGTGGCGAACCCGCCTAGCGCTGCTACGCCGAGCGACGGCGTTGGTCCCGGACTTGTAATCAACGCCAACCTCATCATGGGGAACGGCGCCGAGGCTGGCAGCGGAGGCGGCATCGCGTTCCAGGCCACCAACGGCTCGGAAGTGGTCGCGTTCCCGATAACCCCTGCCAATTGGTACCAAGTGCTAGTCACCAACAATATCATCACCAACAACGTTGCCGGCTGGGATGGAGCTGGAATCTCACTGGTCGACTCGTTGAGGGTGGACATCATCAACAATACGATCATGTCCAACGATACCACCGCCTCATCGGGAGTGCTCTTCAACACGCTTGGGGCTCCCCTAGCCAGCACGCCACCGAACGGCTTCAACGGCCAATGCTCGTCCAACCCGTGCGGCACCGCCTCGGCGCCTCAGCCCGCTGGACTGGTAGCCATCCAGAACAGCGCGGTTTTCTCAGCGAATCTCCCCGCGACGGTTACCTGTCCGGCAGGGCATTTTAGCGGCGGCACGGCCACTAATGGGACTTGCAAGACTGTCTCGTACCCGCTTCTGGCTAATGATGTGTTCTGGCAGAACCGCGAGTTCCACATCGGTGTGGGCTCACTCGGCCCAGGTACCCTGAACCAGCAGAACGTGGTCGCGCTGTATAATGGGTCCACCTCAACGCCAGTGGCGAGCGAGCCGACAACGGACGCGACGACACCCAACGGCGCTGGCGTGATCATCACCGGTGGTACCGGCGCTTGCGTTACCGGTACGGTCTATTGGGATCTCGGCGTACGTGGCGACACGGGACCGGCCAACCATAGCTCCACGGTTACTCTTGCCCCGTCGTACTCACTTCTGACGCCGGGTTCCACTGGTTATTCCACTGCCGCCTTGCACAACTCGACGAACAACCCGACGGTTGTCAGTCAGTACTGCAACGGTTCCAGAACCCCGCCGGAATTTAAGTCGTTGGGTTACCAAGTGCCTCCGGGAATTGCGGACGCGACCGTGCCCAACCCAATCTTCAACCTGACCCCGGCCGCTACCGTGGACGAGGGCAACAACTGGATAAACATCAGCTGGGGCCCGCTGGCGATGACGAACACAACTGCCGCCTCTGGCGCTCCTCCGCTTGGCAACTACGCGCTGGCAGCGACTTCGCCGGCTATTAATTACATCCCAAATGCCTTTCCAGCTGTTCCGAACTACAATGAGGCGCCGCCCGCTGACTTCTTCAACAATCCCAGGAAGAACGGTTTTGTTGACGCCGGCGCGGTTGAGTTCCAGGCACCCGCCGCTCCCCCCGCAGTAGCCAGTGTGACGGGTGGGCCGTTGGCGTTCGGCAATGCCGCGATCACCACAACCAGCGCCGCGCAGAACCTCACTCTCCACAATACCGGTGGCTCACCGCTAACCGGTATCACGGTGGCGATCACGGCCCCCTTCTCGCGGAGCAACACCGGCGCATTCCCTGCCGGTGCACCCAACTGCGGCGCGACCTTGGCTGCGGCCGGTAATTGCACGATTAAGGTAGTGTTCTCGCCCACGGTAGCCGGAGCGACTCTGGGCTCAGGTACCATCACCGCCAGCGTTGCCGTCACCGGCTCGCCAGTGGCTCTCACTGGCACAGGCATCGCTGCCGTGGTGAGCGCAACTCTCACTCCGACATCGCGCAACTTTGGAGGAGTGACCCGCACTTGCCCGGGCACGACTCTGGCCCAGATTGCCGCTTGCCTCCTCGATCCGGCCCAGGTGTTCACGCTGACCAACACCGGCAACGTAATGCTCACGGGCATCGCACAAGGAGCGCTCGGTGGCACCAACGCCACTGAGTTTTCCATCACCCGGTTAACGTCGACCTGCGGTCCGACCGGCGGCGGCCAACTGCTGGGCCAGATAGCCTTGGCTCCAGGTGCGACGTGTGTTGTCACGGTGCAGTTCAAGCCGCTGACGGCACAAACGACCGGTGCCAAGGCCGCGACGGTTTCGGTCACGGACGCAGCAGGTACGCAGACGTCAACCCTGACTGGCACTGCAAACTGAGGCCAGGCAGGCAAATGATTTAAGACCGATGCTGCTCGCGGGATTACTCGCGAGCAGCATTGTTTTATAGCAGGACTTGCGCGGATGAGTTAAAATATAGACATGCGACGCGGGTGACGAGGTGAAAGCTGCTCCGCTTCGCAGTGAAAAAGCGAGGTAAGCGACCTTTATGAAAATTTACAGCATCTTGATCCTGAGTTTGGTGGTAGCTATTGCGTTTCCGCAAGTGGCGGGGGCAAAGCTTTCAATGACCCCACAAGCGCTGGGAATCGTCGAGGGCACGCTGGACACTTGCGCCAAAGTGGACCCCGATTCGGCAGCAAAGTACAAGGAGAGGGGGAAGGCATTTGTCGGTGACGCGACGAAGGAGGAACTGGAGAAGGCGCGGAGTACGAGCGAATACAAAGATTCCTACGACTCGACCACCAGCGAAATCGAGAAGGCTCCGAAAGAGGAAACCATTAAGGCCTGCAAAGCATTTCTGGACGCCAAGTAGGGTGAACTAGCCGCTTGACGGCTTTGGCAAGTCAACGACACTGGCCAGGCCACTGTGGCATGCTAGGAGTGAAAAATGTCTAAGCAATCGACTCAAATCGCTAGAATGCTATGGCTCGCGGGATTCTTCGCGAGCAACATTCTGATCTCAACGGCTCTTGCTCAATCGACAGCCCAATCCCCGGCTGCGGGCAGTAAACCCCCGGTAGCTGCCGCTCGAACCCCCTATCGTCCAGATCACTTCGCGGGACGAGCCGGCATGTATTACAGGCTGGTCTGGGGAATTGAGTCGCTCAGCGTCAAGTGGGCGGAGTCTGGCGAGATGATTCGATTTAGCTACCACGTGTTAGACACGAACAAAGCCAAAGTACTCAACGATAAGAAGAACGAGCCTTCCTTGATCGACCCGCAGGCCGGGGTCAGTCTAGTGGTCCCGGCACTCGAGCAGGTCGGGCAATTGCGCCAGAGTGCGACGCCTAAGGCGGGCATGTCCTATTGGATGGCTTTCTCGAACAGCGGCAGGCGCGTGAAACGTGGAGATCGGGTTGATATCGTGATTGGGCAATTTCGCGCTAACGGCCTCGTGGTGGAATAGCGTTCGGTTGCCACCAATTCGTAGCCAACATAAGCCTGCCTGAACATTGACATAGTGCAACGACTGGAAACTAAGTTGGGATTACCCTCTATAGGACGCAATATCAAATATTGCCACTGAGGTCCCACAAATGATCCGAAAGTCCCTGGTAGTCTTCGTAGTTTGCGCATCCCTGTCACTTGCCATTTCGCTCTTTGCTGCGGGTGATATCCCTTCGCCGGGAGCCAATCTTTCCACCGCTGCTATCGTGGACAAGAATGTTGCGGCCCGAGGCGGGTTGCAGGCGTGGCGCGCCGTCCAAACGATGTCTATGGAAGGAAAGGTGGGTGCCGGAGGGAATCAACGGGCTACGCTTCCAGTACCTGTCCCAGGCAAAAGGGCCAACCAATCGATTCTCCCGCAGCGGCCGCCCCAGGAGGCTCAACTGCCGTTTATGATGGAGCTGAAACGCCCCCGCAAAATGCGGCTTGAGTTACAGTTCAACGGTCAGAAGGCGATCCAGGTGTTTGACGGCGCCAACGGCTGGAAGCTGAGGCCGTTCCTGAACCGGCGCGTGGTTGAACCCTACACGACAGACGAAATGAAGTCGTCAAGCATGCAGGCAGACCTCGATGGTTACCTGGTGGATTATGCGGCCAAGGGCACCCGGATCGAGTTGGCGGGCGTGGAAAAAGTTGAAGACCGCGATACGTATAAGCTCAAGCTGACCATGAAAAACGGGCAGTCGATCCATGTGTGGATTGACGCGCAGACCTTTTTGGAAGCGAAAATCGAAGGGCAGCCCAGGCGGCTTGATGGCGTATACCATCCAGTCGAAATCTACTATCGCGATTATCGGCCGGTAAGCGGCCTTCAGGTTCCGTTTGTTCTGGAGACGAGAGTTCTGCCGGTGGCCCAAACGAAGCCGGGGTTGAGGGGTCCTGCCGTTCCGCCGGAGAAAATCACGATTGATAAAGTCGTGGTGAATCCCAAGTTCGATGAAGCGCTGTTTTCGAAACCGGACGCCGGTGCCGCGGCGAAGGCCAATTAGACTACAGCGGAGGATTGACCGACGGATCGGTCTTTAGCGGGTTTGAGAGGCATTAGGCCCGTTTGATAAGCTACGGTTCTTGTTTTTGGGCTCACTGTTGCTCGGTTGTTTTTCAGGCTGAGTTTGCAGTGAAATCAGCTTCTGGGAAGTCGGCCTTGTGGCATTTGCGCAAGTGCAAGGACGCAACACCTCCTCTCGCTCATCATAGGTGGCTGCTAGTCATGCGTGTCGATGGTACAGGCCTCTTCTCAGCAGTGGACTCGTGCGGTCGTTGGTGCAAACACCTCGGTGTGAAGCCCTGAAAGGATGCCGGGAAACCCAGCGAACGTGCATTGCCCGGGAGTTGAGCGCTGTTCATGCGAGCAGCGTTTTTCGTGAAGCGCGGCGTTTGCTCAGCCTACTCCGAACCAAGCGCGGGATGGAGAAGCGCCTTGCGCCGGTCCGGGACAAAACAGGTGGAAAGGGAGCGCGCCAAATGAAGCGGATGAGTCTAGCGATTGCGGTGGTTGCAGCCATAGCTGCATCCTACGGAGTTGGCCGCTACCATTCGCAAACAAGGAACCAGACGGGGCGGCACGTACTCTACTACGTGGACCCCATGCATCCCTCCTACAAATCCGACAAGCCCGGTATTGCCCCCGATTGCGGAATGAAGCTTGTTCCCGTCTTTACCGAGGATATCGGGAATGCGCAGCCATCTTCGTCCTTGGCGCAATTACCCGCGGGGGCAGTCGCCATTGATGCCGCCACGCAGCGATTAATGGGGATTCGGGTTGCTCCGGTAGAAAAAAACGGCGCCACCCGCATCGTCCGCGCAATTGGCCGGGTCGCTCCAGAAGACACGCGAGTATACAGGGTCAACTCTGGCTTGGATGGGTTCATTCGAGAGACGTACAACGATTCAGTGGGGATGCT
>Ga0137409_10004921_pt1 | contig 13971 bp, 12 predicted proteins | sample CZODoug1_16funga_FD_122059 | JGI IMG/M metagenome (GOLD analysis project Ga0137409, IMG submission 122059) | Vadose zone soil fungal communities from Angelo Coast Range Reserve, California, USA - CZODoug1_16fungal (Hybrid Assembly) | ecosystem: Environmental > Terrestrial > Soil > Vadose zone... | reverse complement strand
TCCACCAGTTCCTTCACCACGGACGCCGGCCGCTCGATCACCTCGCCGGCAGCGATTTGACTGATGAGTGCGTCGGATAACAGCTGAATGGGCAAGAGCGACCTCGTACCGTGCATTTTCGCACAGCAAGAGTTCTCTAGGAGCGTGTCTGACTAATGATCGCCGTCGCCGCAGCCGGCGCGTCATTAGTCAGACGGGCTCCCAGGGCCGCGGCTATTCGCCCGAACCGCCTGCAGTGGCCAGGACCGGCCGCGACGAGGCCCCGGTCGCAAGTTCCGCCACCCGCGTGCCCGCCGGCGGATTGGCATAAAAATAATCATGCACGCCCTGGTGGATGGCGGCGGCGAGCTTCGCCTGGTGCGCCGGTCCGCGCAGCCGCAGCTCTTCTTGTGGATTCGAGATATAGGCGGTCTCGACCAGCATCGACGGGATATCCGGGGACTTCAGCACCATGAAGCGCGCCTGCTGAACCTGCGGCTTGCGCACTTCGCCGACGCGATTCAATTGGCGCAGCACGCGCTCCGCCGCGACCTGACTGGCGCTCAATGACGCCGACTGCGACAGGTCCAGAAGCACCGAGGCGAGCACGTTGTCCTTGTCGTCGAGCGACACGCCGCCGATCAAGTCGGACGCATTTTCGCGCTCGGCCAGCCAGCGCGAGGCTTCATCGGTCGCACCCCGCTGCGACAGGATGTATACCGACGATCCGTCGACGCGCCGATCGCGAATCGAGTCCGCATGAATGGATACGAACAGATCCGCCTGCTGCGCGCGGGCACGCCGCATCCGGTCGCGCAAGGGCACGAAATAGTCGCCGTTGCGAGTCAGCACGGCCTTCATGCCCGGCTCCGCATTGATCTTGAGCGAGAGTTCCCGGGCAATGGCGAGTACCACGTCCTTCTCGCGCGTGCCGTTCTTGCCGATCGCGCCCGGATCCTCGCCGCCGTGGCCGGCGTCGACAGCGACGACGAGATCGCGGGCATCCGGAGGCGCATGCTCCGCCTTGACCGGAGTGTCGACGCTCTGACTCAACCCTAAGTCGATGACCAGTCGATACCCGTAGCGGTTATTGGGCGCCGCCAGAAAGCTTTTGGCTTGGATGGGCCGCGACAAGTCGAGCACGATGCGAAGCTCTCCCGAGGGCCGGCGCGCCATGCGCACTTGTTTCACCGTTCCGGTACCGGCCGGTGCGGCGCGCGCGCCGCTCGCGAGCCGCGCATCGGCGACATCGAGGACCACGCGATCGGGATTCTTGAGAACCTGCAGGCTATGTTGGGTGCTGCCGGAGAGATCCAGTACCACCCGCGTGCTGTCCGGGCCCGCCCACAGCCGGATGGCGCGCACATCGACCGCATGCGCCGGCAGCAGCAACAGCGTCGACAACAGCGTCACCCAGGCGATCGGCGATACCAGAGATCTCATAGCGCATTAAGTTAACGCCTAAGCGGGTTGTTTTTCAAGTTAAATTAGAGACATAGAAACTTAAGCTACTGTGGGTACTAAGCTATCGAGAGTGTTGTGGGTACTGCGCTGTCTTGCGCAAGGTGGAGCCTGGGCTGTTGTAGCGTCCAGGCTGTTGTGGGTACTAGGCTGTTGCGGGTACGAGGCTGCTGTCGCGTCGCAAGCTGTCCAGCCACTCGGTTCCGAGCATTGTCTTGGCGCTCAAGCTCGCTTGCCGCGCGTCGCCCGCATAGAGAAGGGTCAATTCCAAATCGGCCGGCGGCACCGCGGCGCCGCCTCTTTCCGGCCATTCCACCATGATCAGTGAGCCCGGCCCCACCAGATCGCGCAGCCCCAACTCATCGACCTCGGTCAGGGATTGCAGGCGATACAGATCCACGTGGACGCAGGTGAGCGTCGCGAGCGGGTAGGTTTCCACCAAGGTGTACGTCGGGCTGCGCACCAGCCCCGCGACTCCGAGGGCCCGGAGCAAACTGCGCACGCACGTGGTCTTTCCCGCGCCGAGCTCACCCTGCAGGTACAACACGGCGCCCGTGCGCGCAGCGCCGGTCTGTACCGCGTCGTCGGGCATAGCTCCCGCCTGCGCCGCACCTGTCGGCACGGCGTCCGCCCGCACGGCGCCCGGCAACGAACGCGCGAGCGCCTGCCCGAGAGCCTCGGTCGCGCTGCTGTCCGGCAAGTTCAGATCCATGGAGGCATACTTCCAGCACGCCTAGTACGCCGTCAACGGCATTTGAGTGATGGGTGTTTAGAATTCACTGATGTGTTAGCCCACCGTATGAACGCCCCCGCATGAACGCAGTCGCACCGCCCGCCGCACGCCTCGATCAAGCTGCCCTGCTGGCCGACTTGCGCCGTTGGAGCAAGGAGCTGGGCTTTGCACGGCTCGGAGTCGCGAACATCAACCTCGCGCCCGACGAGGCGCATTTTCTCGACTGGCTGCGCGCAGGATTCAACGGCGAAATGGCCTATATGTCGCGTCATGGAGTGAAGCGCAGCCGCCCGGCGGAATTGTTGCCGGGAACGGTGAGCTGCATCAGCGTGCGCATGGATTACTGGCCGAAGGATGCGGCCGACGCCGAAGCCACATTGGCGGACCGCAGCGTGGCCTACATCTCCCGCTATGCCCTGGGCCGCGACTACCACAAGGTCATGCGCACGCGGCTGCAGCAGCTCTGCGACCGCATTCAAAGTGCGGTGGGTCCCTTCGGTTACCGAGTGTTCACCGACAGCGCACCGGTTCTGGAAAAGGCCCTGGCGCGCAATGCCGCACTGGGTTGGATAGGTAAGCATACCAATCTGATCGATCGCGATGCGGGCTCGTATTTTTTCCTGGGCGAGATTTACCTGAACCTGGAGTTGCCCAGCGATGAGCCCAGCAGCGCGCACTGTGGGTCCTGCACCGCCTGCATGCCCGCCTGCCCCACCGGCGCCATCGTCGCGCCCTATCGCCTCGACGCGCGGCGCTGTATTTCCTACCTCACCATCGAGCTGGCCGGCTCGATTCCCGTCGAGTTTCGCCGTGCAATCGGCAATCGCATCTACGGCTGCGATGACTGCCAGATGGTGTGTCCGTGGAACAAGTTCGCGCGCCCCACCGCGGAAAAGGATTTCTCGGTGCGCCATGGACTGGACCACGCGCAACTCGTCGACCTTTTCTCGTGGAGCGAGGCTCAATTTCTCGACAGAACCCGAGGCAGCGCGATCCGCCGCATCGGCTATGAGCGGTGGCTGCGCAACATCGCCGTCGCGCTCGGCAATGCGCCGACCTCGCCCGCACTGCTCGAATCACTGCAGAACCGCGCGCAGCACCCCTCGCCCCTGGTGCGCGAGCACGTGCACTGGGCGCTGGCACAGCACCGGTCAACGCCGGTCGATGACGCGCACCCGTAAATTGTCGGTCAATCGGTGGGCGTTCAAGCGCGCCGCCGCCAAGATCACCAAGTCCCGCGCTCCCTCGCGCACCGCCGCCAGGTCCGTGGGGTTCCGGTTGGCGGGCGGTTAGCTGGTCGGCAGCAAACTGCTGCCGACCGGATTGAAGAAGTGCCGGCCGCGCCGCGCCTTGGTGATCTCGGCGAACAGCTGCTGATAGTCGCTGTCGTTGTTCACGGGATCGATGGCCGCGGAATTCACGATCAGCAGCGGCGCGGCGTCGTAGCTGTGGAAGAACCGCGCATAGGCTTGAGTCAGTTTTTCCAGATAACTGCGTTCGATGTGCTGCTCATAGCGAATGCCGCGCTTGGCGATGCGATCCATCAGCACGTCGACCGGGGCCTGCAGGTACACGACCAGATCCGGTTTGGGCGCATCCACCACCACCCTTTCGTAGACTCGTTCGTACAGCGCGTATTCCGCATCATCGAGGGTCACGCGCGCAAACAGGCGATCCTTCTCGAGCAGGTAGTCCGCCACGCGCACGGCGCCGAACAAATCCTCCTGGCGAACCTCTTCCAATTGCCGGGCCCGTTGAAACAGAAAGAACAATTGCGTCTGAAATGCCGCCGCGCGCGGATTCTTGTAGAAGCGCTCGAGAAAAGGATTCTGATCCGCCTGTTCCAAGACGAGCTGGCCGCCCAGCGACTGACCCAGGCGGCGCGCGAGACTGGTCTTACCCACACCAATCGGACCCTCGATGACAATGAATCGGTGCGGTATTGCGCTCACCATTGAAAGCTCTTGTGCTAGTCCAGGACGGAAATCCCATCGCCGCCGGCACGCCGCGACAGTTCCGACACGTTGCCGTGTCCCGGAATCGCAAGCGTGGGGGCGATGTCCGCCAAAGGATACAGGACGAAGTTGCGGCTCGACACTCCGGGGTGCGGCACGGTCAGTCCAGGCTCGTCGATCGTCTCGCCCAGCAGCCAGATCAGATCGAGGTCAATCACGCGCGGCCCCCAACGCTCCTGCCGATTTCGGCCCATGGCCTGCTCGATCCCGAGCAAGCCATCGAGCAACTCGCGCGCGGTCAGCTGAGTCAACAATCCCGCCGCCGCGTTCACGAAGTACGGCTGATCCTGCGGTCCCATCGGCCGGGTTTTGTAGAGGCGCGAACGCAGCACCGAACACGTCGCGGGCAGCGCCCCAAGCCGCTCGAATGCCTCGAGCACACGCGCAGGCGGGTCGCGTAAATTGCTGCCGATCGCCACATACGCCGGGCGCCAGAAGGCTGCCATACCTAAGTGCGCGCCGCTCCGCCGCGTCGCCGGCGGCGGCGTCGACGGCCAGGGGCTGCCGCACCTTCACCCTCCGCCACCGCATCCGCCGGCCGCGCCTGAACCAGCGCCACCCGCTCTTCCTGCGGTATCAATTGAATATCCGTCCACCACTTCGCGAGTTCAGGGTCGGCAACCCCCGCCTGCGCGCGCAACAACAGGAAATCGTAGGCCGCGCGGAAGCGCGGGTGCTGCAGCAGACTCAAGGATTTGACCCCGCTGCGCCGATTGAACCGCGGCTGCAACATCAACAATTCACGCATGGGAATGGCGAAGCGCCGCGGGATCGCCACGCGCGACTGCTGCGCCCGCAACACGGTGTCGCAAGCCTGCATGAGCAGCGCCAGATCCGGGGCCGGCCCCGCCTGCCGCTCGTTGAGCTCGCGCAGCACCGCGCTCCACAGCAGCACGGCAAACAGGAAGGTCGGCGTCACCGGCTTGTCCGCCGCGATGCGCTCGTCCGTGTTCACGAGACCGCGCACCAGCATATCTTCCGCATACGCGTACGGCGGCAGCGCGAAGGCAGCGGCCGACAGCGGAAACAAATGCTCGAAGAGCCCATATTGCTTCAGCAGCCGATAAGACTTCGCGCCGAATCCGGACAGGAACAGTTTCAAGGTCTCATCGAACAATCGCGCCGGCGGCACGCCGTCCAGCAGGAACGCGAGCTTGCTGATGGGTGCTTCGGTCTCAGGCGCGATCGAGAAATCGAGCTTGGCCGCGAAACGCACCGCGCGCAACATGCGCACCGGATCTTCCCGGTAGCGCGTTTCCGGATCGCCGATCAATTTCAGGCGGTGCGCGCGGACATCGCTGACCCCATCGACGAAATCCCAAATCGAAAAATCGTCGATGTTGTAATAGAGCCCGTTGGCCGCGAAATCACGCCGCCACACATCTTCTTCGATGGTGCCGTAGATGTTGTCGCGCAGGATGCGCCCCCGCTCATCGAAGGCACGATGCTCGGAATCGTTCGGGGCGGTGAACTCCGGTATGTCCGGCTCGGCGGCCCGATCGGTCACTCCACCCTCGTTCACCGAATCGGATTCGACATCCTCCGCATCCTCCCGCTCCGGCGCCGCCGCCGCGCGAAAAGTCGCAACCTCGATGATTTCATGCCCGAAATGCACGTGCGCCAGGCGAAAACGCCGTCCGATGAGGCGGCAATTGCGAAACAAGCGCCTGACCTCCTCCGGCAGGGCATTGGTCGCCACGTCGAAGTCCTTCGGCGTGATACCCAGTAGCAAGTCGCGGACCGCCCCGCCGACCAAAAACCCTTGATAACCAGCGTCTTTGAGGCGGTAGAGGACTTTCAAGGCGTTCGGCGAGATCGCTGCACGCGAAATCGAATGCTCAGAGCGAGGGATTACTAAGGGGGGAAATGGCGTCGACGATGCGTTCAAAAAGGGGAGTTCCGCTTGAGTCCAAAAAATTGGCCCGTATACTACCAGCCCTCTTGGGTTCAGGCGCCCAGAACCGCAAAACACCGCTCCCTTCGTCTAGAGGCCTAGGACACGGCCCTCTCAAGGCTGTAACACGGGTTCGAATCCCGTAGGGAGCGCCAATAATCAAGCACTTACAATCACGCGACCCAGTTATGTCAGCCGTTGTGCATTCCGTATCTCGGTGGGCGCGGTCTTGAGCAGCGTTGCGGCGTGTGGGGGTACTGGCAACGGCTCTGGCGCGATCGATGGAGCGATTCAGTCCATACAAATTACGCCCGCGAATGTCGAGGCAACGATTGGGCAGAGCCTGCGGCTGGCGGCGACGGCCGTCTATTCGAACGGCACTCGCGTGGATGTCACGGGGCAGGCGCGCTGGACATCGTCGAACGATACCGTGGCAACAGCTGCCTCGGGTGGGCAAGTGGGTACATTGTCGGCCGGGTTTACCGCCATTCACGCCAGCTTGTCGGGAGTAGACGCTCTAGCGCAACTCACGGCGGCGAAGAGCGGGGGTGGGCTACCGTCAGGGTATGCCTACATCGCAAGTGCTGATGTCGACAATAGGGCGGTGCCCGGCGCGGTATATCAATACTCGATTGGCTCAGACGGATCGGTTGCGCCTCTGAGCGTTGCGTCGGTTCCGGCGGGCGTGACTCCGAAGGCGGTGGTCTCGGATCCGTCCGGGCGATATGTCTACGTCGCGAATGAAGGCGACGCCACTATTTCCCAATACGCTGTGGGGGCGGACGGTGGTCTGGTGGCGCTGTCGCCTGCCGTCGTCAGCATTGCGGGGCCGTTTCAATATGCGGGCTACGCGGTGAGCATAGATCCCAGCGGCCGGTTTCTCTATGTAGTAGGCTCGCCTCGGGACCCTGCGGGTCCTTCGGCATCGATTACTCAGTATTCCATCCAGAACGACGCCACACTGGCGCCGGTCGCGCCTTACCTCAATTTGTCCGCCTTTGCATCAGGATCCCTGGCGTTCGATTCCAGCGGGCAGTATGCGTATCTGCCGGGCGAAACCAGCGCGCCGGGTGGACTCGTATCTCAATTTTCCGTCAATAGTGACGGCACGCTCACGCCGCTCACGCCCGCCACCGTTGCGGTGACCCAGGGGGCCACTGCGGTAACGATTGCGCCGAGCGGCCAAACGGCCTACGTGATCAGCACGTGCATCGATACTGCCTGCGACGGCCAGATAGAACGTTACACGATCGGGGTAAACGGTACATTGATGCCAACCGGAGTCGCGACCCTTACCAGCGCTCACGTCAATCCGGTTGAAATGGTAACTGACGGCTCTGGTTCAAGTGTGTACTTGCTCGCCAACGCGATGGGTGTTGATACGAACGCCGGGGCCGTTTACCAGTACGCGATCGACAGCACGGGTGCGCTCGTAGCTAACACGCCGGCCTCGGTCAGTGTCGCATCGGGTGCCGTAGCCGAGAGTACTTATGGATCCAATCTTTACGCGCTGAGCGCCAACGCGATCGGGTTCGCATCGGGGCTCCCCCCAGGTGGCCATATCGATCACTACGTCATCGGGTCCGGTGGACTGCTCACCGCGGTGAGTACCACGACGGTAGCGGGAAGCTTGCCCACGTCAATGACCCTCGTGGTGGCACACTAAAATTTGGGGGTAATCGTCCGCGATTCGCCAGCGGGCAATTCATGAATTTGTTTGCCCGAAAACCGCCGGTCGTGATGTCTCAACGGGTCGCGACAAGTCTGTGGGCGACGAAAGGCGCCACCCGGCCAATTTCTGCCGGTCGCCGCGCCGATATCACCGCCATTTAGCTGACGTTGGTTGCCAAGATGAAACACGTAGACCACCATAGCGCAAGAATTAGAAGACGGAGACGGGGATGGCAGAGGGATTGCTCAGCGGGATTCTGGGGGAAGAGGACGAGAAGGCCGAGGTGGAAACGCCGGATGCGATGGCCGGCGCAGAGTCTTTTGCGTCGGCCGTAGCCGCCAAACTAGCAGGCAACGATCCCGAAGTCGCGCGGCGAACATCGGATTTTCTGATCGACCAATCGCAGCTCTTGAGGGTGCAGAAAAAGCACCTCGAAGAAGAACACGCGGCACGCCTTCACTTTCTGCAAGGTCAGGCTCGCGAGGTGGATCTCCGCCGGTTCGGCTTACGTCTGCGGGTCGGCTTCCAACTCTTTATCGTCCTTCTCGCAACCGTCATTGGAATCGGCGTCGCCATGATGATTCACGACGCCGTCACCTCGCGCCGTGTGGTGATGGAGCCGTTTCACGCACCGCCCGGCCTTGCCGCGCGCGGTATCGACGGGGTGGTCGTCGCCAGCGGACTCCTCGACGAACTCAGCCATCTACAGGATGCCACGCGAAGTACCTTCGCGGCACGCGTTCTCTCAGGCGCTTGGACGGGGAACATCAAGCTCGACGTGCCGGAGACAGGCATATCCATCGGCGAGATTTCGCGTCTTCTTAGAGAGCGGTTCGGACATGACATCCACATCGACGGCGACCTGGTTGAGGCCGAGACGGGAGACCTTGCGCTCACGGTCCGCGGCAACGGCGTGCCGGCGAAGACCTTCGTTGGCCCGGCCACGGGGCTCTCGACTCTCACCATCCAGGCGGCCGAGTACATCTACTCGAAGTCCCAGCCGGCGCGCTGGGCCTCGTATCTCACGAATGCCGGCCGCGACAAGGAGGCGCTGGCGTTTTGCCCGTCGGCAATTCCGGGTGCAGACCCGCAGGAGCGGCCGGGGCTTCTGAACACGTGGGGTCTCGCGATCCAGAACACGGGCGGCTCGATGCGCGAGTCGCTGGAACTGTTTCGCACCGCCGTAAAGCTCCAGCCAGATACTTGGGCCGCGCATAACAACATCATGAACTCTTTCATGATCCAGGGTGACGAAGAGGGAGCGTGGAAGGCTGGCGAGGAGATGCGCAAGGCCGCCGGGGGCCGACCCGGTCGAGCGCCGGAGGCGTTCTATCAAAACTGGGACGCCCTTACGTGGAACCTGCGGACATGGCTGGACGCCATGGCGGCCGACGCCGAGACCAACGCCGGCGCCGGCCTTAACGCAACATCTGAAGGACCTGTAATCGCCGATGTCCAGCTTCGAATGCACGATCCCGAGGCCGCTGAGCTTGCGATCAAGACCACAAAGGAAGACCCCCATGATCCGACCATCGGGGCGATGACCCATTTCGTGCGCGGTCGCATTGCAGCCGTGGCCGGTGATACAGCACGTGCTGCAACCGAAATGGAGGCTTTTGGAACGGCATACGAAAATCCCGTCGTATTCGCGAACTACCCGGGCTACCACTGCTGGATCGTGCCAATTGAGGAAGCAGCGGGGCATCAAGAGAAGGTCGATATGCTGCTAAAAACCGCAGGCACATTTGTGGATTGCTATCGGTTTCGCGCCGACATCCTTGATGGCCGTGGCGACTGGCCCGGATCGCAAAAGGCCTATTCAGAAGCCGTCGCGCTCGCCCCGGACCTACCGGCAGCCTACTACTCCTGGGGTGTGGCGCTTGCCAAGCATGGCGATCTCTCGGGCGCCGAGACCAAACTCAAGGACGCGAATCAGCGCGGGCCGCACTGGGCCGATCCGCTGAAAGCGTTGGGCGACGTGCTTGTGAAGCAAGGCCACACGAAAGAGGCGCTCGCAAAGTACGATGAGGCACTCAAGTACGCGCCGAACTGGAAGCAGCTCAAAGAAGCACGAGAGGCGGCGGCGAAGCAGAAGATCTGAATTAGGCTGCTCCGAAGTTGCCGGTCGCGACCGTCGTCTGGGGGTCGACAGTTGTCCTTCCCTCCGCCGTGGATTAATTCCCCAATCCCGCGAAATATTCCCATTGATTCCACTATCCTCAATCCCACCCAAGAACCCGGAGCATAACCTGCGACATGTAACCCCGACGTCACCGCGATTCAGACGCGTGCACTCCGGATGCTGTCAATCAAAGCGCGGGGCTACAATTCCGTCATGACGTACAGTTCCAATGTCATCGCAGCGGTCTTCGGTGTCGCTTGCCTCCTTTCTCTATTCTGCATCACCGCGCCCGCTTACGCGTGGGGGATGAAGGGCACGAGGTGATCGGTTTGATAGCGGATCACTATCTCGAACCCGCAGTGCGCGCCAAAGTGAATGCCATTCTCGCCGAGGATAAGACCAATCTCACATCGAGCGCGCAGATAGATCGGGAAGCGACTTGGGCGGACAAATTCCGCGACTCTGATCGCAACACGACGAAGGTTCATTACAACCAAACGCGCAAATGGCATTTCGTGGATCCAGCTCTCTGCGGCATATGTCTCTGATGCAACCAATGTAACCGAGGAGCGGTTGAGTAAGGCAGGGGTGCGTCTTGCGTTTGTTCCAAATCACGCCCTGCACTAGGTTTGCCACACTCACATCGTGCGGCCACGGCCGATGGCCAGCGTCGCTGGCTCCGTGACACGGACAAGCACCACCGACTCAAGCACTTTGGGGAACCGACCTTGCAGGAAGACTCATCCGGCGTTAGTGTCTTGGCACGTTCGCCAATTCGATGGCGGACGCCCGGTCGAACCATAGGGAGGCTCGGACGATGGCTCTAGGAATCTACTTTGCCCAATCAGGGTTGGACGTCGAGAAATACAACGAGTGCATCAAGCGATTGAAGAAAGCTGGCGCAGCCCATCCCGCTGGCCGGTCTTATCACTCGTGCTTTGGCCCTCCTGACAAACTCATGATATTCGATGTGTGGACCTCGCAGGCTGCGTTCGACAGGTTCGGCAAGACACTCATGCCCATTCTCCAGCAACTGGGTGCCGAACCCGGGCCGCCGAGCGTGATGCAGATACACAATGTGATCAAGCCACCCGCCGCTCGCGCAAAGAAGCGTGCGCCAGCGAAACGCGCCGGGGCGAAACGAAAAGCGCGCTGAACGCGCTGGTCGCTTCACGCCGTCACCGGTGCTGCGTTCACCTAACGCCGGGCGGCAACATTCCCAGCCCCTGGCTCGGTGGGGATTTCGCCTTCTGCGCCTACTATCTCCGGAAGTCCTCTGCTCGATTCCGGCCGTTCACCACCGACCGGTTGGGGTCGAGTCCCGCCCTGACATGCGCTGACGTTCGTGTCACTATCTGCTCGATGTCGTAGCCTGGCCGTTTGCCGCGGCATCTAATAGGGTATATCGGTGACTATCGATTATAGATGGCGCTACGACGCTGGGTACTACGCGGCGGTGGTAGACCGCTACTACCGGCAACTGCCGTTTGTGCTCCACCTACCGAGCCAATTCACGCTGCTCTGGCTCCTAGGAGTTCTGTTGTTCTCTTGGGTCACCGGAGAGTCGATAAAAGAATTCGCCGGATGGGCGCTCCTAATCGGAGCCGTGGCAATTCCCTTGCTTGTAGTGCTCACAAAACTAGGTATCCGTCTCAAGTATCGACTTCGAGCTCGGTCGGGCTTCGGCACCGAAACTAGTTATTCTATGGCGGAAACTGGCGTAACGATTACGGGGACCGGACAAGGTACCTTTGCTTGGTCGGTTTACTCTCGGGCGATTCGCTTCTCCGATGGCCTACTTCTCATGCGAAAGGGTGCAGTCCGATGGCTTCCTGATACGGCGCTTGAGAGCGGTTCCGTGGTGGAAGCAACTTCACTCGTGAGTTCTCGCCTGCCGATGCGCCTTATCGAATGAGTCTAGGTCCGCCATTTGGGTACTCTGAAGCTACCGCTGATCATCGGCCGTAATGGGTCGTTTTCGGATATAACCTCGGCGCACGATGTCAGGCTGGGCGGTGAGGTCTGTCCAAGTCGACTAACAAGTCAAGTACTGCGCGGCAGCCTTCATCGTCTCAATGCAATACGTAAAATGACTTTAACTAAGCCGGTCGCATATGCCACTCAATCCGAAGCTTGAAGGATTGCAAGGGTTATACGTAATAATTGATGTAAGCTCTACTTAAAGGAAGACGACGTCGGGCCCTTTGATCTCCGACTTTAATTCAAAACGATTTTCGGGGCGGTTTTACTTCAACCACAGGACGGTTTACCCAGGCTTCAGAGCCTCGTTCGGTGTTGCGCGAAAGGACTCGAAACATGAACAGCACTAAGCACCTTCCTTTGTCCCGGATCTTAATGTTGATGGCATTGGCCGCAACACAGTTGAACTGCGGCGGTGGCGGATCTTCTTCCACGCCCAGTTTCACAGTCGGCGGCTCGGTAACAGGGCTTGCGGCCGGCACCTCGCTAGTCCTTCAAGACAATGGTGTCGACTCGATCACCGTTTCGACGAACGCTGCCTTTGCTTTCCCTAGATCGATTCCATCGGGGGGCGCCTACGTGGTCACCGTCTCAACCCCAGCAGCGGGGCAGACCTGTACCGTGTCCAATGGTTCAGGGACCGTAACAACGTCCAATGTCGTCAATGTCGGCGTGTCTTGCGTACCGACAACTTATAGCATCGGGGGCACGATTTCAGGGCTTACCGCTGGCAGCGTCGCGGTGCTCGACGACAACGGCGGTGATGGCATCACCTTAAGCGCGAACGGCGCTTTCAAGTTTTCGACGCCGATCACGACGGGTTCAACCTATCAGGTGACCGTTGCCACTCAGCCTGCGAGTCAACAGTGCATCGTAACTAACTCCGCTGGTACCGTCGCGAATTCGAATATTTCCGATGTGTTGGTCCAGTGCCCCTCTCTCGCTGTGCTCCATACTTTTGGGGGTGGGATGGATGGTCAAGGACCGTCGGGCGGTCTCGTCTTGGCATCGGACGGCAACTTTTATGGAACGACGCAAGGGAACGGCTCAACTGAATTTGGAACGGTCTATCGCGTCACAGCGGCCGGCGATGAAACCGTATTGTGGCACTTCGGCAGCGGCATCGACGGCGTCGAACCAATAGCCGGACTAGTTCAATCGAGTGATGGCTTCTTGTGTGGCACTACCTACTCTGGTGGTCTCTACAACGGGGGCACGGTCTTCAAGATCAGTCTCGATGGGCATGAAACGGTATTGTGGAGCTTCGGCCAGGGGAGGGATGGTGTGTCGCCCTACGCCAGCGTCATCGAGGGGACTGACGGGTTCCTCTATGGAACGACGCAAGGTGGAGGGTCGTTTGCCCACGGAACCGTCTTTAAAGTTTCGCCCGCTGGCGCAGAAACAGTTATTTGGAATTTCGGCACATCAATGGATGATGGTACACAACCTTTGGCGCCCCTCATTCAGGTCGCCGACGGGACCATCTACGGCACGACCTTCACCGGTGGCACATACAACGCGGGCACCGTCTTCAAGATGGCATCGTCAGGAGTTTCGATCCTTTGGAATTTCGGTGCGTCGGGCGATGGCGCATCTCCAGTCGGCGGACTCACTCAAGGGAGTGATGGTGCTTTCTACGGTGCCACTGAACAGGGCGTCGGCAAGGGCTTTTACGGAACCGGCTTTCGAATCACTGCAGCGGGCGATGAGAAGGTTCTTTGGTACTTCTCCGACTATTTCGACTTAGGCGTTTTTCCGCAAGCGACGCTCGTGTTGGGCAAAGATGGCAACTTTTATGGCACAACGAGCGGTGGGGAAGGCGTTAGCGGTGGACAAGGCGGTATCTATCGAGTGACGCCGGACGGTGTCCCCACTGGGCTTTGGAGATTCACTTTTCCGAACGAGGGTCCTTTAGGGGGTGTGGTCGAAGGAACCGACGGTTCTTTCTATGGGACCACGATTGGGTATCAAACGGGTAGCGGAGTGACTCCTTCTGGGCACGTTTACAAGTTGAGCTTTTAACCAATCCGTCGCATGTCCTTCCATGCATTTGCGCCCGCCAAAATGCGGTCAACTGAGCGGTTAGCGCTGCTCAAAGCGGACGGTGATCAAGGA
>Ga0137409_10004920_pt1 | contig 13972 bp, 15 predicted proteins | sample CZODoug1_16funga_FD_122059 | JGI IMG/M metagenome (GOLD analysis project Ga0137409, IMG submission 122059) | Vadose zone soil fungal communities from Angelo Coast Range Reserve, California, USA - CZODoug1_16fungal (Hybrid Assembly) | ecosystem: Environmental > Terrestrial > Soil > Vadose zone... | reverse complement strand
ACACTTTCAAGGTCTCGATAAGTTATTCAGCCGGCTACAAAGCTGTGGGCACGCTGGTCTACTCGTGGCCGGAGGCTCACGACAAGGCACGCGCCGCAGATAGGATACTGCGGGCACGTCTGGATCGGCTGGGGTTGAAGTTTGATCAAATCCTGACGGAGTTTGTCGGTGCGAATGCGACGCATGGCCCACTGGCTGGTGAACCTTCGCCTGACTTGCCTGAAGTTCAATTGCGCGTCGGCGTGCGCAGCGAAGACCGCGCGGCGGTCGAGAGATTTACCAAAGAGATCGCGCCGTTGGTTTTGACCGGGCCACCGGGTGTGACCGGGTTTGCCGGCGGGCGGCCAAAGGTGGAGGAGATTGTCGCTTACTGGCCGGCGCTTATTCCAAAGGAAGAGATCAGCCCCATCGTGGATGTTATCGACGTATGAAGGTCCAATTACTAAAACTTGCGCACGCGCGTTCGGGCGATAAGGGCGACACGGCCAACATTGGATTGATCGCCTTGCGTGAAGAGATTTATCCGATTCTCGTTCGTGAAGTGACGGCGGATCGCGTGAAGCAGCATTTCAAAGGAATTTGTAAGGGCGATGTGGAGCGATTCGAGTTGCCAAACCTGGGCGCCTTGAATTTTCTATTGCACGAAAGCCTCGGTGGCGGCGGCACCCTGTCGCTGATGACTGATGCGCAGGGGAAGACGTTCTCGACAGCGCTACTCAGGATGATGGTTGAGATCTCTGAGACAGAAGCTCAGAGTCTGAACTTGGATCAAGAAGTTTAGAGTTCAACCTTCAGGTTGCTTCTGCCGATAGAGGCAAGCCAAAGCTTGAACTCTGAACTGCCAGAATGATAACCATCACGCATGGCTACGCCAACGTCAATTGCATTCGTCTGCACTACGCCGAGTCGGGCAGCGGCGACAATCTGGTGATTCTGTTGCACGGCTTTCCCGAGTTTTGGTATTCGTGGCGCCGGCAGTTAGCAGCGCTGGGAGAGAAGTATCACGTTGTTGCTCCCGACATGCGTGGCTACAACCTAAGCGATAAACCTGCGCGCGTGGAAGACTATCGCCTGGAAGTTTTAGTTGAAGATGTGGTCGGTCTCATCGATTACTTCGGCGCCGCGAAGGCAGCAATCGTCGCGCACGATTGGGGCGCGGGGGTGGCGTGGGCTGTGGCGCAAAAATATCCGGAGCGCGTATCCAGGCTTGCGGCGTTGCAGGTGCCACCCGCCGCCCTGTGGCGAGCAAACATTTCGCTCAGGCAGTTGCTGCGAAGTTGGTACATGTTCTTCTTTCAGCTTCCGCGAATTCCCGAATGGGCCATCGGCCGGAAAAACTTTGCCGCGCTCGATCGAACTTTCAAGGAAACGGTTGCTCGCAAGCACACTTTCAGCGACGCCGACATTGAAATCTACAAAGAAGCGCTGCGCCGGCCGGGCGCTCTGACCGCGGCGCTAAACTATTATCGCGCCAATGTGCGGCGAGTAATGTCGAGACGAAATGCAAAGGGTGAGCACGATCGTCGTGGTGAAACCAGGATCGATCAAGGCGCAACCGGCAGCGATGGGCGCATTCGCGTACCGACACTGTTCATATTCGGCGAACAGGATTTCGCGATTCTTCCCGCCACGGTGCGAGGAATGGAAAAACATATCGATGCGCCGTTTCGCGAGCTGCGGATAGCGGAGAGTGGGCACTGGGTGCAAAATGAAGCGGCCGAGGAAGTGAACGCGGCGCTGCTCGACTTTTTGGAAGCATGAGCAAGTGTCGGTACTAACATGACTGACGAAAGCAACATAGTTCTCTATCAGGTTGACGGCGGCCTTGCCCGCATCACGCTCAATCGCCCAGAGAAGAGAAACGCGCTTAACGAGGCGCTGGTTGCAGGCCTCAAAGACGCTTTGCGGCAGGCGAATGACGACGCGGCGGTGCGCGTTGTTGTTATTACCGGCGCCGGCCGCGACTTCTGTGCGGGCGCCGACCTGGCGGCGTTGCAAAGAATCTCAGAAGCGTCGGTATCAGAAAACGCAGCTGACGCACGTTCGCTAATGGAGCTTTTCTTACTCATGCGCCAGGTCGACGTCCCAGTGATCGCTGCTGTTCAGGGCCGGGCCCTGGCGGGCGGTTGTGGGCTGGCGAGTGCCTGCGACATCGTGCTCGCTTCAACCGGCGCTCGCTTTGGTTATCCAGAAGTGAAGATTGGATTCGTCCCGGCGATGGTGACGGCAATTCTGCGCCGGACTGTTTCGGAGAAGCGTGCCTTTGAATTGCTTACGCGCGGCGCCGAGATTACCGCGGAAGAAGCCAGACAAATCGGTCTCGTCAATCACGTGTTCAGCGAAGAGAGTTTCGCCGCCGAGGTCACTGTTTACGCCCGCGGCTTTGAAAATATCAGCCGGTCCGCTGTTGCCCTGACAAAGAGCCTGCTATACCAGATTGACGGAATGGCCTTTGTTGAGGCGCTGGCAACAGGAGTGGACACAAATCTCATCGCGCGGATGACGGACGACGCTCAAAAAGGCATTGCTTCATTCCTCAAGAGAGAGTAGCATCCCGCCGATAATCCAAAAAACTGGAGACGTTACGATTGTTCGGATGTCCCCGGTACCACAGAAGGAAAAATTGTCCAAATACCGTAGCTTTTTTCGGCTAAGCTCAAAGGTATGCTTTATGCCTACTCAAGAGTTGCTGTAGCTGACCTGTAAATGAACCCTAGCTTAGGAGGATCTCATGAGCATGAAAGATGTTAAGAGAGCAGGTAAGATAACTTCTGGCATTTTCCTTTTAGTCTATGTGTTGCTGCTTGGCGGTGGTTCTGCTTTAGGGCAAGTCACGGCAAGTGGGGCCTTGAGTGGGACTGTAAGCGATCAAAAAGGTGCGATCATCCCCGGGGCCACCGTCACGGTTACAAACAAAGCGACTGGCGCAACGCGAACAACGACAACGAATGGGGATGGGGAGTTTAAGCTCGATCTGTTGCCTGCTGGCCGCTATGACATCAAGGTCAGCGCAAGTGGCTTTGGCGACCTTACTTCGGAAAATGTCGAGCTACTGGTTGGTCAGACCAACAGACTCGGTTTCACCATGACTCCAGGGCTCCAGACAGCAAACGTCACAGTGACTGCGGGCGAGACGGAACTGGTCAGTAGGGAGAAAACCGACATAAGTGTCAACATAACGCCGCATGATGTTGAAAATCTGCCTCTTAACGGACGTGACCTCGGCAATTTGGCTTATCTGGCACCCGGGGCCAAACCCGTAGACTCTTATGACCCGACGAAAAATCGCATCGCCATTTTTGGTGTCAATGGTTCGAGTGGCCGCAACGTTAATGTCACTGTCAACGGAGTTGATAACAAGGACAACACGGTGGGCGGTCCAGTAATGCAGTTTCCACTTGAAGCTATTCAAGAGTTCATCATCAGCACTCAGCGCTTCTCGGCCGTTAATGGTAGGAGCGAAGGCGCGGCCGTAAATGTAGTGACTAAGTCGGGTGGAATCGATTATCACGGCTCGATCTTGTACTTTCTGCGCGACAAGAAATTGAACGCCACTGAAGTTGATCCGAGCAGCCAGCAAAAGTTGGCGCAGAAGCCTCCGTTCAACCGAAAGATCTGGGGCGGCTCGATTGGCGGCCCCCTGGTTTTGCCAAGGTTTGGTGAAGGAGGCCCGAGCGTCACCGGCAATCATCAGACTTACTTTTTCTTTGCGCTTGAACGGCAGAATGAGGCGACCTCTATTCCGGTGCCCGCCGACGCAGTCGCAGAGCTGCAGCGGGTTCAGTTTCTTGGGGCACAACCCGCTTCTATTATCCCGACTCCCTATAAAGATTGGAGAATCAACGCCCGGATCGATCACCGCTTCAACTCAAATCACAGCATCTTTGCCACCTACAACGACCAATCTAATACTGGCCTCAACGATCAGTTTGCGGGCGTGGGAGGCAGAGCTGATCTTACAGCGGGCAACTTCACGAAAAACAAACTGCTATTGGGAAACATTACTCTCAATTCTGTCTTAAGCAACACGGTGGTCAACGCTGCAACGGTCGGTTATCAGTACTGGAACAATCTAATCGACACGGACCTGAAGGTTCCAACCTTTACATTCCCGCTGGGAATCACCTTTGGAACAAACACCAATGTGCCGCAGCAGTCTTACCAGGCGAAATATCAGTTTAAGGACGATCTTTCGATCACCAGGGCCAATCACACCTACAGAACTGGCGTCGATTATTTGTGGGAGCCGAAACTAGGTGGCTTCTTTGAGTTCAATCCCACACTGGAACTCGACTTCCACGATCTCCCCAGCTTTATTATCAGTAATCCGTCGACGTGCGGCCCAAACAACAATCAGCCGTGCTATCCGCAGGGCTTCGCGACGCCTGGGGCTGTTAGTGGCATGTCGGCGACGGCTGGCAATCCATATTTCAATCTTCCCGGGGGCGCCAAGATGTTAGGCTTCTATTTCCAGGATGACTGGAAATTCCGTCGCAATCTGTCGCTGAGTCTAGGGCTTCGTTGGGACAAAGACTTTAATCTGATTGGGAGCTCAGCGCAGGGGCTAAACCGCACCTACCTGGCGCTGAAGGCAATAGGGCATCCTGCCGCAAGATCACTGCCCCATGATGACAACCGTGACTTTAGTCCTCGTGTGGGGTTTGCCTGGGATATGGGTGGCAGCGGGAGGCATGTTCTGCGTGCCGGATATGGCCTCTACTACGGCCAGACTTTCTTGAATATTCCTCTCTTTATGATTCAGCAAGCCAATGCCACGATCTTTACGACCGCCTTTAGCCTTGGCAGTAGCGATCCTTGCCCGCCCAGTTGTGTGCCAGGTACGAATATCGCGCTCGCCAACTGGCGGTTTGGCGTTGACCCTCTGCCAACTATTCCACCTCCTGCCACGCAACTCTCAGGCAACAATACGGGACGCGTCATGGATCCGGATTACCGGAATCCTTATACGCAACAATGGAACATCGGATACTCCTGGCAGTTAAACCAGTATTCGGTGCTTGAGTTTGACTATACGCATGTCCTGGCGTTGCACGAGTCCAAAACACTAAACATCAATCCGACGCGGCGACTGTTCTTGGATGCGGGTGGAAACGAAATAACGACACGCCCCTTGAGTGCTGCCTTTGCCGCGGCTGGACTGCCTGTACTGGGGCGCATAGATCTGGAAGCATCAGTTGGTCGCGCGCGCTATGATGGAATGAACATCTCTTACCGGCGGCGCCTGCACAATAGGTTTACAGTAAATTCGACCTACACGCTTTCAAAGGCCGTCGCGTACGACGGAAACGCCGCAGCCTTCCGCAATCGCGCTGTTAATCACTTTGATTACTTTGCGAAGTATTCGCTGGGACCGGTCCCAAATGATACCCGTCATCGCATCACAATGAGCGGGGTGATCGATCTGCCAAAAGGATTTCAGATTGCTCCGATCATGCAATGGGAGACTGCTCGCGCCTACAGCCCGAGCTATAGTGGTAGCGTGGATGTGCTAGGGCTCGGCAGTGGCCGTGCAAATCGCATAATTGTCTTCACTGCAAGTCCCAACGATCTAACTGCAACGCTCAATGCGTTTGGTGATCCAGGAGCCTCAAATGCCAACCGCATCAAGTACCGCACTTGCATTCGGGCCGGGCAATGTACGATCTACCCCTTTGATAATCTTCGCGGTCAACCCTTCTTCCAGCTCGATACCCGTGTCACGAAAAACTTCAAGATCAGGGAACATGCGAACATCCAGGCGATCTTCCAGGTTTTTGACTTAACCAACCGCGCGAATTTCGGAAATAATTTCGCTACCGATGTCCGGCAGACCACTTTCGGAAAACCGAATGCCTTTATTACGCCTGGCGGAGTCATCGTTCCGCATAGTTTCTCGGCAGAATTAGGTCTGCGATTGAGCTTCTAGTTGTTTAGGCTTGAATTACCTCTGACTGAAGGTGGCGGATTCTCTGCCACCTTCTTTCTTTCCATCGCAAGTTTTCGTGCGTGAACGATGACGGGATCGCCGACGAAACTGACCAACCCCAGCTCCAAAGCCTCAAGGCTCGTGTACCGGCGAGCGGTTGCGAAAAACTCCAGGGCGCGCGTCCGGCCGATTATTCGCGGAAGCCTCTGAGTTCCTCCCCAGCCGGTGATGATCCCAAGTTTGGCGCCTGGATGCGAGAAGATCGCCGACTGTGAAGCGACTCGAATGTCGCAAGCCAATGCGAGATCCAGGGCGCCACCCATGCAGTAACCGTTGATGGCGGCGATCGTCACTTGCCTGGCGTCAGCGATAGTTTGAAATAGGTCTTGACCAAACTTTGAAAACTCCGGAGCAGTTGCGCTATCAAGCTGCGCGAGTTCGTTTATGTTCGCGCCCGATGCAAACACGTCAGCGGCGCCGGTGAAGATGACTGTCTGAATGTCGTTGCGCGTAAACAGCGCCGAGGTTGTGCGCTTCAACTCCTGGAGGATGGCGAGTGAAAGGGGATTGCGCTGCGCCGGCCGGTTGAGGCGGACGATCGCAATGGTGCCGGCGATTTCAGTGACAACAGGCGGCGAGTCGTCATCGATCATGCGAACCTACGGAGAACGGCTTTCGAGTTTAGATAAGTAAAGGTGAGAACTGTAGCCATCCATCATTCGCGCGGCTTCACGTTTTCACGAAGGAACTTGACGATGTTTTCGGTATTCGTTCCCGGCAGAAAGATTTCCGCAACGCCCCGCGACTTGAGTTTCGCGATATCATCCTGCGGCACTATTCCTCCTAACAGGACAAGACAATCGTCCATGCCCTGATCGTGAAGCAGTTGAACGATTCGCGGGCAGAGAGTATTGTGCGCGCCGCTGAGAATAGAAACGCCGACAGCGTCGACGTCTTCCTGCAGGGCGGCGGCGGCGATCATTTCTGGCGTCTGTCGCAGTCCGGTGTAAATAACTTCCATGCCGGCGTCGCGCAGCGCGCGGGCGATAACCTTGGCGCCGCGATCATGGCCGTCGAGGCCGGGCTTCGCCACCAGCACGCGAATTTTTCTGTCGTTCATATTCGCTATTGTAGCGTTAGTCTACGAATTGCCCCAACGGCCATCGCTTGAGATCCGCAAGCATTGCGTTGATTGTTGTAAGGAGAAGGCAACCGGCGCTTGCCGGACATCAGAACGCGGGCTCTTCGTAAACTCCGTAGACATCGCGCAAGGCTGAGCAAATCTCGCCGAGCGTGGCATAGGCGCGCACTGCTTCGATTGTGGCAGGCATCGTGTTTTCACCGTTGCGGGCGGCACGTTTCAGTTTCTCAAGTGCGTTTGCTACGGCTCCGGCGTCTCGCTGCGCTCGCGTCTGATTGAGGCGTTCGATTTGATGGTCACGCACTGACTCGTCAATCTCCAAAGTGGGAATTTGGGAGTCTTCCTCCATCTCATACTTGTTAACGCCGACGATTACCTGATCGCCACGCTCAACGGCCTTCTGATATTGATAGGCGGAGTCCTGAATTTCGCGCTGCGGAAATCCCTTTTCAATGGCGGCGACCATGCCGCCCATCGAATCTATCTTCCGAAAATAATCGAGCGCTCCGCTTTCCATCTTGTCTGTCAGCGCCTCGACAAAGTAAGACCCACCAAGCGGATCGATGGTGTTTGCCACACCGGTTTCCTCGGCGATGATTTGTTGCGTGCGCAACGCAATCAAAGCCGCCTGGTCGGTGGGCAGTGCCAGCGCTTCATCGTAGGCATCGGTATGCAAGCTTTGAGTGCCACCCAAAACTCCAGCCAGAGCCTGTATGGCTACGCGAACAATATTATTGAGCGGCTGCTGCACGGTCAGTGAAACACCCGCCGTTTGAGTGTGGAAACGAAGCTTCAGCGTGCGTTCGTTTGTCGAGCCAAACCGATCGCGCATCTCTCTGGCCCAAATGCGCCGCGCCGCTCGATACTTGGCAACTTCTTCGAAGAAGTCGTTGTGGGCGTTGAAGAAAAACGACATTCGTGGAACGAAGAGGTCCAGGTCCAGTCCCGCTTTCAGACCCCACTCGACATACTCGAGTCCATCGCGCAAGGTGAAGGCAAGTTCCTGAATCGCGGTGGCGCCAGCCTCGCGGATGTGATAGCCGCTAACGGAAATTGGATTGTAGCGAGGCACGTGTTGAGTACAGAACTCAAACGTATCAACCACCAGCTTCATCGCCGGTTGAATCGGATAGATCCATTCCTTCTGCGCAATGTACTCCTTGAGAATGTCGTTTTGCAGCGTTCCTGAAATTTTCTTCCAATCAGCGCCCTGCTTCTCCGCCACCACCAGATACATGGCGAGCAGCACAGATGCCGGCGCATTGATCGTTTGGGAGACAGTGACTTGCTCGAGCGGAATCTTGTCGAACAAGACCTCCATGTCAGCCAATGACGAAATTGCTACGCCACACTTGCCCACTTCGCCCTCAGCCAGCGGAGAATCGGCGTCATAGCCCATCAGTGTAGGGAGATCGTAAGCGACCGAAAGACCAGTTTGGCCTTGTTCTAGTAGGTAGCGGAACCGTGAGTTGGTTTCTTCAGGGGTACTAAACCCGGCAAACTGCCGCATCGTCCAGATCTTGCCGCGATAGCCACTCGGGTGGATACCGCGGGTGTAAGGAAACTCGCCTGGGAAAGAAATGTCGCGCGCGAAATCCAGCCGAGCATTATCGGCCGGAGTGTAAAGTCGATCGACTTCTTCGAGTGAAACGCTCTCAAAGCGCTTCTTTGTTTCGGGATTCTTTTTAAGGACGGGTTCAAGAGTCTCACTTTCCCAGCGGTCTACTTCTTCTTCGATAGGCGTGATGATCTCTTTGGTTTCCGACATAAGTACTTGCAACTACACGCACGTAATGGAGAGTTCGATATTAGTTGAGCAGTATTCCACTGTCAACATAGCTATAGAGCGCATTTCGGTTAGAAGAGGGGACGCGGCTGTGATGGCAGTCACAGCCGCGCTGCTCGGCAGGCACTCGCGATACGTGGTTTTCAAGCAGGGGAACTAGCAGACAACGGGCAGGGAAAATAAGTGCAACGCCTTCCGTTACGAATGAGCTTCCCCGGTTGCTCATTCGATGGGTATTACAATCTCATTAGGACGCACCATGTTTAAGCGACTGCGTGCGGCCGCTTCGATGATCCGCGGATTAGTGCGCAACTGCTCAATCTCCACGCGCAAGGATTGGTTTGCGTTACGCAGTCCTTCAACATCAGTTTGCATGCGAACGTATTGTTGGGAGGCCTGAGACATCCTGGCTCTGGTCCTAAACGTGACGGCAACGCATATGGCAAACGTGGCGAGAATAATCATTCCAAAAATAACCCATGCGGGTATTACACCACCGCGGCGTCGAACCTCGGCGGGAGTTCCAATAATGTCCAGCGAAATGTCTCGCATAGATGCGAGCGGCGAACCCACTCGCGGGACAACGCGTTGCGCCCGAATTCGCTCGTCAACCCAGTAAGAATTTATGACCCTGCTCAAGAAGCACCTCCAAGTCCTCTGCCAATTGTGAAATTCGCGTAAATGCCTACCACAGGTCTCGGTTCACATAACCCGGCAAAGGGTTTCGTTATACCAGCGCGGCGCGGCGCGACTGCCTTCGCTGTGAACATGCGCGCAAGGAAGCCATTTTTCTCCGAATAGTGACCTTTGACGGACCGGCGCGCCGAGTCTTCACGCCAAACGATAATCTTGTCTTCATCTATTGGTTCCTCCCAAGGAATCGACCGCCGCTGGGGCAAATTCGTTTGCGAACACTGCCGCGACAGTTGGCCAGCAGTAGCCAGCTTGCGATTCGAGCGTTGGAATTCGAATAATCATGACCCGGATTTTTAAGAAGCTGCTTAACCCTGTGGATGCAATTAACACAAGATAATCGACAATCTGTCCGGCCGAACCCAATGGAATGTGTTTTCGCTTGCCACCCAATCCGTTGCCAGTCAATAGTTTAGGGCAAGGTTGGCGGAATGTAGCATCGGTGCTTAAGGGTGTAAAGCAATATATTTGTGATGCTTTGAGCACGTAAGCTCAACGTTTACTTGAAGTAACGCGGCTTAATGGCCCAGAAAGGCGAACGCAGGGCGAACACAAAGAAGGGTAGATTTCTGGAAGCTGAGTTTGGTGTTCAAAACTGTTGACAGGGTATTCTCCCGAAGTTAGACTCGGAGCGAAACGCTTGGGAGCTACACGCCCGCAAGCTCTCGATTGAGAACGTTAGCAAGTAGCAGATCGTCTTGCCCCTAATTGAAGAACCTGGTGGCCCGCCTCTAATATTCCTAACCGGTGCCATTCCATCTTGATATCTAGAATTGGAGAGGCGCCCATGCCTGAATTGAGTCGTTCCTACGCGGAAGCAGCCGACGCGCGTCTCAAAGGTAGCCACCTTCCTATCGGTTCTATCGTTAGGGCACTTTGCCAAGCAGCTAATTCAGGGCCTGATCTGCTCTATGAGGTCATGCTCAAATTGAGTTTGCTTGTTGAGTCTACCGCGCCAATGTACGGGCTTTCGATTTGGAGCGTGGAAAGCGGCCAGGGTCCGACGTTGAATTGGGCTGAAGGACTACAGGAGCCGGAACTGGCGACCGGGGAGAGAATTGTTACTGAAACACTCGCCGTAGACTCCTCATTGCCTAATGTGAAAGAGGGAGATACTTCCGTTTGTTTTGTCTTAGCTTCTTCCAAGCCCGGGCGGTCTGGAGCAGCGCTTTATGGTCTATGCGTGCGTCCGTTGTCCGGGCAGCAGGCCAAAGACCTTGCGGCAATAATCGACGTGACGCGCCTGGCTCACTCGCACGTGTCAGTCGGCCAGAATATTCCAACGCAGAAAGTTGACGATGAAAAGATCGCCAATACGACGCTCCCAGGAATGATCTTCGCCAGCCGCGCGATGAATGAAGTGGCTCGAGTTGTAGCTAGAATTAAAGATTCAAACTCAAGTGTTTTGATCACTGGCGAATCGGGTACCGGTAAGGAACTTGTTGCGCACGCGATTCATCGGCTTAGCAGGCGGTCTGAAAAAGATTTTATTCCGTTCAACTGTTCTGCTGCTCCGCCTGATCTAATTGAAAGCATGCTTTTCGGTCACCGGAAAGGAAGTTTCACTGGGGCCCTTCAAGATAATGAAGGGCTAATTCGAGCCGCAGAAAGCGGAACTCTATTCCTGGACGAGATTGGTGATCTTCCGCTGGCGTTGCAGCCAAAACTCCTGCGATTTTTACAGGAAGGCGAGATTCACACGCTTGGGGAGCGAGCACCGCGAAAAGTTAACATTCGTGTTATTGCAGCAACGCACAAGGACCTCGAGCAGTTAGTTCGCGACAGATTGTTCAGGGAAGATCTTTACTACCGAATCGCTACGCTCACCGTGCGAGTGCCGCCGCTGCGAGAGAGGCCGGAGGATATCTCCGCGTTAATCTCTTACTACCTTTCACACTATGCCAGGCGCAACGATAGAGCGATAGCGGGAATTACCTGGGAAGCCATCCGAGCCCTTGAGGATTACTCCTGGCCTGGCAACGTGAGGGAACTCGCCGCCGAAATGGAGAGACTTGTTTTGTATGCCGAGGAGAACGGGCACATCACACCGGATCACATCAGCGAACACATCCGCCCGGTTAACTTGCAGCGAGCAAACTCCGACAAGCGATCGGGCGAGAACCTGGAACTGTTATTGGAAGACTATGAAAGACGAGTTATTACAGAGACGTTGAAACGTAATGATTGTAACGTCGCCCGGACAAGCGAAGCCTTAGGGTTGGGCTCACGACAGACTCTGTATAAAAAGATCAAGCGCTTGGCGATCGACATTACTGATTTTCTCCAGGAAGACACTGAACCCGGCTTACAATTTCGCGCGGAACGCAACTAGTCGATTGGTCCGGTAGAGATTTTGCGAGCATTCGAGAGCTATCTCGAATGCTCTTTTTTTGCGTGCGCATGTCGCCGGGTGGGATAAAGGCGGAGAGTAGGTCGTCAACCGCCGGCGACAAAACAATTCGCCCGAGAATCCGGGCGTCAAACATCCCACACGCTCCTCCCGGTGGGCAGTAGTGCCGGCTCTCTTGTTAACGCGAGGCTACAACCTGAGTCCTCAACCAACCGAGAATCCGGCGTTTAGTTTGGTGTTTACAGCGCTGGAGGCTGATGGCACGTCTCTTGTTAAGGAGACGTTCATTCGCGAGGCAATGGAGGCGTCGCGAAACAGCAGTCGAAAGACACCACAGAAAAGATCTCATGAAGGCTTTCACCACAAAAGAGCTCGTATCGCTGGCAGTGATCGCTATCACCGCACCTGTGCTCGCGCTGGGCGTTGTCCTCGCCGCAAGCGTTATGGTCGCGTCTGGTAACAGACTACTGCTTTTGGCACTGACTCTGTGTGGCGCTGTCGTGAGTGGCATTAATGGTTTTGGCCGCCGCACGGTCAAGGCCCAATCCCAGTTACGCAGCAGCCGCGGAGGGCCACAATCGTGGCCCTCACATCATGAGGCTTAGCAACCCTCGCGAGCTTTCTTTCGACGCGGAAGAAGGCGAACGAAGTATCCAAGCCATAACCAAACTAAAGGAGCAAACAAATGATTAGGAAATTCTTTCGCGATGAAACCGGTCTTGAGTTGTCGGAATATGCCGTTGCCGCAGCCTTGGTTGCGATCGCAGTCGTCGCTGCTTTCACGGCCCTCGGCACCGCCATCAACACTAAGATTAACTCGCTTGCCGCGACCATCAACGGATAGTCCTACGCAGCAAGAATGGGGGCCGGCGCGCTTTAGTTGAGGTCTAACTCGGGTAAAGCGCGTTGTCGGCTCTTCAAGAGTCGTCATCTGGAACGGGGAGCGAAAAGATGATTAAGAACTTTCTTCGAGATGAAACCGGCCTTGAACTTTCAGAGTACGCAGTCGCCGCAGCGTTAATTGCGATCGGTGTTGTTGTTGCCTTTACAAGTCTCGGCACAGCCATCGGCAGTCGAATTGACACGCTTGCCGCCACGATCAACGGATAAGTTTCCTGACGGAATACGAGACAGCCTTAGTTGAGATCTTTAGAAGCAAAAAGCTGGTAACAAGCGACTTCCCGGAAGACGATCGCTTTAGGGGTGTAAGAGATGTCTGAAACAGTTGTAACCATAGCTCTTCTTCTACCCCTGGCGGTGATCATTACCTATTACGATGTTCGTTATCGCCGTATTCCCAACGCTTTTGTACTCGCAACCCTCGCCGCCGGTGTGGCGATGAATGGAATCTTCGGAGGACTGCCTGGTATTGCCGCAAGTTTCATGGGTTGCGTCCTCGGGTTTGTGTTGATGTTCATGCTTCACATCTTCGGAGCGATGGGCGCGGGAGACGTCAAGCTCTTCGCCGCGATTGGAGCGGTTACGGGTGCCGCGTTGGTGGTGCCTACTTTCCTGGTCGTCATTCTAACCGGTGGATTGCTGGCAGTCGTTTCGATTGTCCGCGCGGGAGCGGTGATGCCTACGATGCATCGAGTGCTCCAGATATTTATGGGGATGTTGCCAGGGTGGCAGATGCCAAAATTCGCGGTTCCCACGGACCGCAAACATACGATTCCTTACGGTGTAGCCATCACGATGGGTAGCATCATCTCCATGGCCATCTTTCACACTTAAAAGCGTGTCTACATTCGCACGCTGCCAATTCGGTCAACTAAAAACACGGAGAGGTCAACCATGCGCAACAAACGTTTCTTTATCGTCTTAGCCGGTGCACTTGTCTTCGGACTGCTCGCCGCGGTTTCCGTTACTCGTTATCTGTCGAGCGCACAGGCCTACACCAAGAACCTCAACCGTGTTGCCGTTGCCAAGGTCGCGATCCCTCTCGGTACAAAGATCATTCCCGAGCAGGTGATGGTGGTCCAGTTTCCTGCGGAGTCGACCCCGGACGGCGCCTTCGACTCGGTTGAGAAGCTAACTGGACGAGTGGCTGTAACCAACATCGCCCCTCGCGAGCCA
>Ga0137409_10004919_pt1 | contig 13976 bp, 11 predicted proteins | sample CZODoug1_16funga_FD_122059 | JGI IMG/M metagenome (GOLD analysis project Ga0137409, IMG submission 122059) | Vadose zone soil fungal communities from Angelo Coast Range Reserve, California, USA - CZODoug1_16fungal (Hybrid Assembly) | ecosystem: Environmental > Terrestrial > Soil > Vadose zone... | reverse complement strand
AGATCGCACATCACCGACATGCCCATGCCCGCCCCCACCGCCACCCCGTTGATCATGGCGATGACGGGCTTGTCCATCTGCTCCAGCGTCTTGGGCACGCGGTGGATGCCTTCCCAGAGCTGGTTCTTGTTGTCCAGCGCGGTGGGATCGCCCTGACCCATGCGGCCGACGTCGCCGCCCGCGCAGAAGGCCTTGCCCGCGCCGGTGACGATCACCACGTTCACGTCGGGATCGCGCTGGGCCTCCCCAAGGGCCCAGACCCAGCGGTCCAGCATCGGCCCCGTGAAGGCATTCATCTTGTCCGGCCGGTTCAGCGTGAGCGTGGCGACCTTGTCCTTGACCTCGTAGAGCAGCTCGTCGGTGTCCGGTGCCATGTCTCTCCTCAGGGGGCGACGGTGGTCGCGGCAAATTTGCGGTTGCGATGCTCGCCCGAGGTGACGGGCGGGTACTTGGCGGGATTCCCTGGCCCCTGGCAGCTCGGCAGACACTCGATCAGCGCATCGTAGTTGGGCTGGTGGAAGAAGGCGAGGGAGAGTCGCCCCGTGCCGAGCTTCGCGTCGCGCGGCGGATTCACCACTCGGTGCAGCGTGGAGATCCACCGGTCGTTGGTCCAGTGCATCATGAGGTCGCCGATGTTCACGACGAAGGCATCGGAAACGGCGCCCACGTCCAGCCACCGTCCCTGGCGCGTCCTGACCTGAAGCCCGCCCGGCGCGTCCTCGATCTTGAGGATGGTCATGGTGCCGTAGTCCGTGTGCTCACCCGCCCGGAGCTGGCCCGGCAGCGGGGCATCATGCTGATCGGGATAGTGAATGGCGCGGACGCGGCTCGCGTGCTTGTCGATCTTGTCCGCGAAGAAATCCTCGGGCACGTCGAGGGCGACCGCGAACACGCGCATGAGGTCGGCGGCGAGGCGCTCCATCTGGCGATAGTACGCGCGCCAGATCCTCGGCAGCTCGGCCGGACGCTCGGGCCAGACGTTCGGGACGAAATGCGGCGCGCCCTCGCGCCCGCGGAAATACGGGGTGTCCGGCACGTCCATGGGCCCCTCGTAGAGCCCCTCCTTGACGTCGGCGGGCGCGGCCTTGCCCAGCCCGTAGGACAGCGCCTCCTCGCCCAGCGCCCCGTAGCCGCGGCTCCTGTCCTCGCCCCGCGCCTTCGTCTTCTCCGGAAGGGGCAGCTCGAAGAAGCGCCTGGAGACGTCGTACATGTCGGCCACGAGATCAGCCGGGACACCGTGGCCGCGCACGATGAGGAAGCCCAGCTCCTCGCAGGCGCGGTCGACCTCGGCCGCGACCCGGCGCTTCTCGTCGGGCGCCCCCGCGAGAAACGGCGCGACGTCGATGATGGGAACGGAGCTGAGCGTCATCAGTCCTTGGGGAGGCCGAGAACGCGTTCGCCCAGAATATTGCGCAGGATCTCCGAGGTGCCGGCGCGGATCCCGCTGCCGCGGGCGAGGAGCGTGTAGAACTCCCACTGCCCGTGGTCGGGCGCGAGCGGGCTCGGATCGGCGATCTGCGAATACGGGCCGAGCATCTCGCTTGCCACGTCGGCCAGCTCCTGGTCGACCTGGCTCCAGAAGAGCTTGGAGGTCGAGCCCTCGGGCCCCGGGTGGCCACCGTGGAGAATCCTGGTCAGGCTCCGATAGCCGTTGAGCTGCAGGCACCGCTCGGCGACCTGCAGCCCCGCGATCTTCTGGCGCAGCACGGGATCCTTGGAGGCCGGCCGGCCCTGCTTCATCGTGCGCCTGGACAGCGCGACGAGCCGCTCGAGCGCCGTGCGCAGGCTGATGTGGCGGATCATGGTCAGGACGTCGCGCTCGTGGGCCAGGGTCGTGATCGCCACGCCCCAGCCCTCGTTGACCTTGCCCACCACGTTGGCGGCGGGCACGCGGACATTCTCGAGGAAGACCTCGTTGAACTCGGCCTCGCCCGTGATCTGGCGGAGGGGCCGGATGGTGATGCCGGGGGCCTTCATGTCGACCAGGATGAAGGTGATGCCCTTGTGCTTGGCGGCGCTGGGATCCGTCCGCACGAGGAAGAAGCCCCAGTCCGCCACGTGCGCCATGCTCGTCCACACCTTCTGACCGTTGAGCACGTACGCATCGCCGTCGAGGACGGCGCGGGTCTGGAGATTGGCGAGGTCGCTGCCCGCGTTGGGCTCCGAGAAGCCCTGGCACCAGAGCTCGTCGGCGTTCAGGATCTTGCCGAGATGCCGGGCCTGCTGCGCCGGCGTGCCGTGGCTCATCAGCGTGGGGCCGAGCATGGAGATGCCGCCGCGATTCACGGGCTGGGGCGCCTCGGCGCGGGACATCTCTTCGTAGAGGATGATCTGCTCCATGATCGAGGTGCCGCGCCCGCCGTACTCCGCGGGCCAGTCGATGCCGACGTAGCCCGCCTTGTGGAGGACGCGCTGCCATTCGCGCAGCCGGTCCACCTCCCCGCGGTCGGCCCGCGACGCGGCGAAGGCGCGGCCCTTGAGGTCGGCGGGGACGTTCTCGGCAAGCCAGGCGCGGGCCTCCGCGCGGAAGCGCTGCTGCTCAGGGGTGAAGTCGAAGTCCATGGCCGTCTCCGGCGGGCCGGCGTCTAGACGACACCGGGATCGGGCTTGGCAGTGACGCCGTTGATCTTCCACTGGCCGTCCTGCAAGACCAGCTCGTAGAGCGCCTCGATGCTCTTGCCGTTTGATCCGCGGATCTTGAGCGTCAGGTACACGAGTCCGTTCGGGGCCAGGGTGGAGCCCACGATGGAGGCCGAGGCGGAGCGGGCGATCTCGGGATAGCCGCCCTTGACCATGAGCTCGAAGGTCTCGCGGTCGAATTGCTCCTTGATCTCCGCGGAGGCGAACGTGTACGCGGTATCGAAATCGCCTCGCCGGAACGCCTCCAGCTGCTTGATCGGCGGCTCCATGGCTTCCTTGGGCGCGGGCGTGACCGGCTGCGCCCACGCGGGAGCAAACGCGGAAAGCAACACGGCCAGGGCGACGAGAATGGCCCAGATGCAAGGCGGCGACTGAGCGACGACTGAGGCGTACGTGTTTGTACGCCGCAGGGCGGAGCGAGGGAGCCAACGCCGCAGATGGGCCATTATCGGCGTCCTGGTCAATGCATCACCGAGCCGCCGTCCACGTTGAGGGCCTGGCCCGTGATGTTGCGCGCTTCGTCGGAAGCGAGGAAGGTCGCCGCCCAGCCGATGTCCTCCGGCGTCTGCTCGCGCTTGAGCGGGATGATGTCGGCGATGCGCTTGTCGAAGACCTGGCGGGCGGTCATGCCCTTGAAGGCGGGATTGGTGTCCGCGAGGTACTGGGCCAGGTTCTCCCAGAAGGCTGTCCACAGCACGCCTGGGCAAATCGCATTGACCGTGATCCCGTGGACCGCCAGCTCTTTGGCGAGCACCCGCGTGAAGGTGATCACCCCGCCCTTGGCCACGGAGTACGGCGGCATGGTCGGGGCGGCCAGGGGCCCGGCGATCGACGCTATATTGATGATGCGGCCCGCCTTCCTCTCGATGAAGTAGGGGGCGATCTCCTTGCACGTCAAGAAGACGGACTTGAGATTCACCGCATAGGTCTTGTCCCAGTCCTCTTCCGTGTTGTTGGTGAACGGCATGCCGGGCGATGACGCCATGCCGGCGTTGTTCACGAGGATGTCGATCCGGCCGAGCTCCTTCTTGACGCCGTCGAGCGAGGCCTTGACGTCGGCCGCCCTGGTCACGTCGCAGCGCATGGCCACCGCCTTCCGCCCCAGCTTCTCGACCTCCTTGACCACGGCGTGCGCGTTGCCGTCCTGGATATCGGGGATGGCGATGTCGGCGCCTTCCTTGGCCATGCAGAGAGCGATCCCCCGGCCGATGCCGGCGCCCCCGCCCGTCACCACTGCCACCTTGCCCTCGAGCCTCATCGCGTCACGTCTCCCGTGGCGATCGAATAGCGCTCCAGCATCGAGCGATCCACCTCGAGGCCGAGCCCCGGCCGCTGAGGGACCTCGATGATATCACCGGCACACGTGAGCGGCTCCGTGCGGCTCGGCGCGGGCGGTCCGTAGGCCTCGCCCCACCCCGATCGCCTGTCGTCGGCCACCACCTCGACGAGCATGGCCGCGCGGCTGCCCACGCGCGCTTGAGAGAAAGAGAACGCCTCGCCCGCGCTCAGCTCGGTCCTCAGATGATACGCCCGCGCGCGCTCGATCTTCATGGTGCGCGACATTCTATACCGGCGCCAGGGCGCTTGTTCGAGGAGACTGGGCGGTCAGATGCCTGCCGCCCGCCCGAGCAGGCCTCCCGCCTCGCGGAGCCGTCGTCGCGCCTGCGCCGCGCTCACGTTCCGCCGCGCCATCACGATGGCGACCTTGGCGCGGCCTGCCGCTTCGCCCAGAAGGCGCGCCGCCCGCGCGGGGCCGACACCGCCGAGATCGCTCACGAGACGGATGGCCCGGGCCAGGAGCTTCGCCGAGCGGAGCTGCAGATCCACCATGCGATTGCCGTGGACCTTGCCGAGCCGCGTGAAGGCGGCGGTGGTGAGCGTGTTGAGGGTGAGCTTGGTCGCGGTCCCCGCCTTGAGACGGGTCGAGCCGGCAAGGACCTCGGGTCCCACGCGGAGCGGAATGACGATGCGGGCGGCGCTCCGCGGGACGGCAGGGTTGCACGTGACCAGCACGGTGAGTGCGCCGCGCCTCCTGGCCTCGGCGAGACCGGCGCGCACGAAGGGCGTGACGCCGCTCGCCGCGATGCCGACCACGGCGTCCCCGGCCCGCGCGCGGGCGCGCACGGCGCGCGCGCCGGCGCCCGCGTCGTCCTCGGCGCCCTCCACCGATCTGAAGACGGCCCGCCGGCCTCCGGCCATCACCGCCTGGACCTGGGAGGGACGTGTGCTAAAGGTAGGGGGGCACTCCGCGGCTTCCAGCACGCCGAGACGGCCGCTCGTCCCCGCCCCCAGGAAGATGAGTCGGCCGCCGGCCCGGAGCCGCTCCGCTATCCCCGTGACGGCCTTGCCGATGGCCGGCGCCGCGCGACCGACCGCGCGCACCGCGTCTTCGTCCACGCGGTTCATCAGCCGGGCGATGGCGGTGACGCTTAGCCTGTCGAGCCGCGCGCTCCGGGGGTTGCTGCGCTCTGTGGGCAGGCTGCCGTAGCGAATCCTCGCCATGATCTCGAACCCTACCCTACTATAGGGGCGATGAGCGCCGTCCTCTCGGGCCTGGACGTCCTGCTCGGGCGCCTCCGGACCCTTCTCGGCGGACAATCACTGGGCCTGCTCTGCCACCCCGCCTCCGTCACCGCCGATCTGACCCCCGCCGCCGAAGCGTTGATGCGCGTCAAGGGTGTGAAGCTCCGACGCCTCTTCGCTCCCGAGCACGGCATCACGGGCGCCGCGCAGGACCTGGTGCTCGTCGGCCACGAGAAGGATCCCCTGACCGGCCTGCCCGTCATGAGCCTCTACGGCCGGCGGCTCGATCCCGATCCCCGCGCGCTCGAGGGGCTCGACGCGCTGATCGTGGATCTCCAGGACGTGGGCGCGCGCTACTACACCTACAACTGGACCATGGCCCTCGCCATGAAGGCCGCCGCTCGCGTGAATCTTCCTGTCATCGTGCTGGACCGACCGAATCCGCTCGGGGGAGAGCGACTCGAAGGCAACTGGCCCGAGGCGGGCTGGAGCTCGTTCGTCGGGCTGTATCCTCTCCCCATCCGCCACGGCATGACCATGGGCGAGCTGGCCGGATATCTGAACGACGCGCACGCCCTCGGCTGCGATCTCACCGTGGTGCCCATGCTCGGCTGGAGGCGGGGCATGGCGTGGGAGGACACGGGGCTTCCCTGGGTGGCGCCCTCGCCGAACATGCCGACGCCGGACACGGCGCGCGTCTATCCCGGCGGCTGCCTCGTCGAGGGCACGAATCTCTCGGAGGGACGAGGCACCACGCGTCCCTTCGAGTGGGTCGGCGCGCCCTATCTGGATGGGCCACGGCTCGCGCGGGCCCTCGAGCGCCGCGGGCTCCCCGGCGTGCGCTTCCGCCCCGTGGGATTCGAGCCCGCCTTCCACAAGTGGAAATCGCAGCGCTGCGGCGGCGTCCAGATCCATGTCACCGATGCCGCGCGCTTCAAGCCCTTCGCGGCCTATCTCGCCCTCATCGCCGAGGCGCGCCGGCAGGCGCCGCGACATTTCCGCTGGCGCAAGCCGCCCTATGAATTCGAGCGCGTTCGCCTTCCCATGGACCTGCTCTGCGGCGGCCCCGGCATACGTCGCGCCCTCGAGCGCGGCGTGCCCATCACGCGCCTCGAGACGTCCTGGCGCCCGGACCTCGTGCGGTTCGCCCGCGAGCGCCGGCCCTACCTGCTCTATTCATGAGCCTCGAGGCGCTGGTGGGGCGGCGGCTCGTGTTCGGCCTGCCGGGGCCTGACCTCACGGACGAGGACATCCGCCTCTTCCGGCAGACCCAGGCGGGCGGGCTCATCCTCTATCGCCGCAACTTCGAGACGCCGGAGCGCCTCGCGCGTCTCGTTGACGGCCTGGAGTCAGCGGTCGGGAGACGACTCCTCGTGGCCACGGATCACGAGGGCGGGCGCATCATCATGCTCGGCCGGGGCGTGACCATCTTTCCCGACGGCCTCGCCGCGGGGACGGCGGGAGAGCTGACCTTCGCGCATCGCCAGGGTCTCTTCGAAGGGCGCGAGCTGCGTCGCCTGGGCGTGGATCTCAACTTCGCCCCGGTGCTCGACGTGCTCACGGAGCGCTACAGCCCGAACATCGGCATCCGCTCCTACGGCAAGGACCCGGAGCTGGTATCGCGCCTCGGCGCCGCGCGCATCCAGGGGATGCAGGCGGCGGGGATCTCGGCCTGCGCCAAGCACTTCCCCGGCAAGGGCCATGCCCCCGTCGACGCGCATCTGGGCTTGCCCGTGATCGACTCGGACTGGAGCGAGATGCACGCGACCCATCTGCCTCCCTTCCTCGCCGCCATGGAAGCCGGGGTCGACGCGGTCATGACCTCCCATCCGCTCTATCCGCGCCTCGATCCCGCCCCGCGTATGCCGGCCACCTTCTCCCGGCTCATCGTCGAGGAGTACCTGCGCGGCGAGGTTGGCTATCGGGGGGTCATCGTCTCGGACGATCTCGAGATGGGTGCCATCGGCGAGCTCTGTCCCATCGGCGAGGCGACCGTCCGCGCCGCGGCGGCCGGACACGATCTCCTCCTCGTCTGCCATACTCCCGAGCGTCAGTACGAGGCTCATCGCGCCCTGCTCGAGGCCTACCAGGCATCGCAGCTCCCGGTTCGCGGCCTCGAGCAGAGCGCCGCGCGCATCGACGCGCTCAAGGCCAAGCGTGCCGCCCGCTACGACGGCGGCCCCGCGCGCGCCGAGCGCGACGGCGAGCCGCTCGCCAAGGCCCTGGCCACGCGCGCCGCGACCTGCGTCGCCCCCATCACGCCCGCCTATCGCCGGGCGCTCAATGGCCGAGTGCTCGTGATCTTCCCGCGTCTGTCGGAGCTGGCGGCCCGGATCACCGTCGAAGACGTCATGCAGGATGAGGCGCGCTTCGTGCGCGAGGCCCTGGCGCCTTACGGAGTCGAGCCTGACGTGGAGATCGTGGCAGTCGAGCCCGGCCCGTCCGAGATCACCCGCGTGGCGGCCGCGGCCCGAGCGGCCGCCGCGACCGTCTTCTTCCTCTACGACGCGCACCTGTACCCGTCGAATCGCGACCTGCTCAACGCGATCCAGGACGCCGCCCCCGCTCTGGGCGTGGTGCTCATGCGCGATCCGTGGGACGCGGAGTGGCTCCGGCCGGGGGTGGCGGGGATGACGGCCTACGGCTGGCGTCGCTGCCAGCTCGAGGCCGTCCTCGCCCGCCTCCTCGCCCCGCCCACGAGCGGGCCGGCGCCCAAGCGATAGTGCACTCGTTCTCAGCCGGAGGGACACGCATGGGATCCGCCGTCATCGCAGAGCGCACGATCCAGTACCACGCCGTCGCTGGCGCCGCCGCGCGCGGCCAGCGCGTGCTCTACGTGCACGGCACCGGTTGCAATTCCGACGTGTGGATCCCCCACATGAAGGCCATCGCCGACTCTCACGCGCCTGTGGCCATCGATCTGCCCGGCCATGGGGGATCGCCCGGCCGCGGCTTTCGTGGGATCGCCGACTACGTGTACTTCGTGGTCGAGCTCGCCCGGACCCTGGGATGGGATCGCTTCGTGATGGTCGGCCACTCCATGGGAGGCGCGATCGCTCTTCTGACCGCTCTCCATCATCCGGAGCTGCTCGACGGCCTTGTGCTCGTCGACACGGGGGCGCGGCTGCGCGTGAACCCCGCCCTGCTCCGCGGCTCCAGAGAAGCGGCTACAGCCGCCCTGACCCCCGTCGCGGATCGCTCGTGGGCTTACGCGGGAAGCACGCCCCAGTCGGTGGTCGAGGCGGTCCAGAAGCTGACCGCCGCCACCGATCCGTGGGTCACCTACGGAGACTGGATCGCGGACGACACCTTCGACGTCATGAGCCGGCTCAAGGACATCCGCGTACCCTCCCTCATCGTGTGTGGAGCGGAGGACCGGCTCACGCCCGTGAAGTACCACGAGCTCCTCGCCACGCAGATCTCCGGCTCGCGGCTGACCATCATCGAGGAGGCAGGCCACTGGGTGTTCTGGGAACAACCCGAGGCCTTCACGCAGACGGTCCGCGCCTTCCTCGACAGCCTCCCGCGGTCCCGCGCCTAGGTCAGGTGCCCGAATCCCTGGTCCGGGCGCACTCGCCCGCTACGAGGCGACCTGCCGCCGGGGTGGTCGCAGCCGTTTCAACTCCTGACTGACGAGCTGGACGAAGTTTGTCGAGGTCCAGTAGAGCACCATGCCGGCGGGGAACGTGTAGAAGAGCAGGAAGAAGAGCAAGGTCATGGCCATCAGATTTCTGCGCTGTCTCCGAACGAGGGGCGGCGTGAGGACGGGCGAGCGGAAGCGCAGCAGGGTCGCCAGCGAAACGCCGCTCATCAGGAAGGGGAGCAGGTTCAGATGGCACCCGAAGAAGGGCACGCAGCCGGGCAGGCGGAGCAGCTCGTCCGGCCTCGACAGATCCTGGATCCAGAGAAACGACACCCGATAGAGATCGAAATCCTCTGCGAGCATGTCGAACACGGCGATGAAGACGGGGAGCTGGATCAGGAAACCGAGGAGACTCTTCAACGTGTACAGGGGATGGACGCCCTCTTCACGATAGAAGGCGAGGGTGCGGCGTGCGCGCTCCTCGCCCTTGTGGGCCGCGTTGATGGCGTCGATGCCGGGCTGGAGTCGCGCCTGAACGGCGTTGACCTGCGTCTGCAGACGATCGGCCATGGCCGTCAGAGGGAGGAGCAGGATCTTCACCGACACCCCGAGGGCAATGATGGCCAGGCCGGGATGACCGACGACGGCGGTCAGCCCCCGGAGGAGGAACAGGAGAGCGAAGCTCAGCGGCCGCAGCCAGGACCAGAGCCCGGAGAAGAGCATCTGTTCGAGGGCCGGGTCCGCGTGAGTCAAGGCGTCCTTCTCGAGCGGTCCCGAGTAGAACGTGTACCGCCACGAGACCCGTCCTGGCTCGTCGGCCGGGGCTACCGCGAGGCTCGTGGCGGACCGGGGTTCGAGGGCGCCCACGCCGTCCGAACGCAGAAGCACGGCCCAGAATCGGCTGCGGAATCCCGTCCACTCCCCCGCGCGGAGAGCGATGGGCTCTCGACGATCATCGCCAACAGCGCGCACGCCACCCTCCCCCACCACGACTCGGCTCACGCGCTCGAGGAACGCGGCGAAGCCGGGGGCCGGGGCCGGAAACAGGCCACGGCCCGCCTCGAGCTGGAGGTCAAGGCGCCGGCCCGCCACGAAGGCAGCGGCGTTGGGTCCGAGCAAGCGCGCCGTCACCACGACCTCGTAGCCCTCCCGAGAGACCTCGAACGACTTCACCAGGCGGACGCCGTCGACCGGCAGGTCGGACTGGAACGTCACTGTCCGGACGCGCGCGTCCTCGGTCACGGTGGCCCTGAAGCGCAGGCTCTGGAAGTTGACGGCTGGACCAGGACCACGAAGGAACAGCCGCGCCGGGGGCGGATCGTCGTTCCCGGTGAAGCGGACCGATGTCCCCGCCGCCTCATCGGCCTGGGCACAGGAGGGATGGCAAGCCCGCCATGACACGGGGCTCGCCCCGTCGAGGGAAAAAACCAGGTCGAGGCGCTTCGTCGCGATGTGCACTCGATTGTCGCCGGCCTCTTCGGCCGAAACGGGAAGGACGATCGGGCCCAGGAAGACGAGCAGCCCGACGAGCGGGAGCGCGAGGCGGCCGATCACCGACGGCCGCCTCCGTTCGTGCCGCCCCGCCATTAGCGGTAGAACCGCCTCATCTCGTGCAGCGCGGCCCGCACGACATCGCGGGGGACCGTCGGATTGGGAATCAGACGATACTCGCGATCACGGATCTCGTAGCCGTTCGGGCGGACAATGGTCACCCGTTCGGGCTCGATCAAGGCGAAGTCGAGGTGGCTGGCGCCGATGAGCCAGTCCCACTGCGTGTCGGAGAAGAGATCATGGCCGCTCGCGTAGTCAGACGGCGGGTTCGCGCAACCGAATAGCCCCGTGAGCAAGGTCGGCGCCACGTCGTAGTGAGAGGTTCGGCGGGCGAAGCGGCCCGGCGGCCGCCCGGGCCAGCGCACGGCCAGCGGCGTATGCATCTGGTAGTCGCTATAGGCCGTGCCATGCCCGGTGAAGCCCTGCCCGCCCTCGTCGAATTCCATGCCGTGATCGGAGGTGACGATGACCACGGTGCGCTCGCCCAGCCCGCGCCGCTCCAGATCGTCGAGCACCCGCCCGACCAGGGCGTCGAGGAACTGCACGGCGGTCAGGTAGCGGGCGTGCCGGCGCACCCACTCCGACGCGCCCGACGGTATGGGAACGGCCAGAGGGTAGTTGTCGGGCGGCTCGAACGCCACCGCGGCGTTGTAGAAGAGGAACCCGAAGAAGGGGCGCGACGGGTCGCGCCGTTCGACCCACTCGTACCACTCATCGGTCAAGATCCGGTCCCTCGCGGCGGACCCGGGGTACGGAGAGATCGTCTCGAGGCGCAGGTTCGGGATGCGGGCCAGGGCCGTCCGATCGAGCCCGACGACCCTGCCGTACACGGGCGAGCTGGAGAACAGGCCGAGCTCGTAGCCGTGCTGTCGGAACAGGTCCATCAGCACCGGAGGCCGGGCGACGTCGGCGAAAGCGTCCCAGTAGGTCGCGGGGAGGCCGTAAAACAGGGAGAACATACCGGCACGGGACAGGTTCCCCCCGCTGTAATGCGTGTCGAACCGGATCGCGCCCTGCGCGAACTCGACGAGCCTCGGCGCGAGGTCAGGCCTCAGGGCGTCGGCGCGCATACCGTCGACCACGATGAGCAGGACATTGAGCATCGGCCGATGCGGCTCGCACCGGAGGGGAGCGCGAGGGTAGTTCAGCTCGCCGTCGGGCGGCCGGCCGAGAGCGGCCAGGAGCCTGTGCTGGCGTGCCCGCGCTTCATCCACGAGGCCGAGCCTCGCCATGCGTCTGGACTCCTTGAGGGGGAAGTACAGCGGCAGATAGCGGGTGAAGGCGGTCACCGGCACGTAGTTGTGCGCGTCCGCCCATGCGTGAATGAGGTGGCTGGCCAGGAAGCAGCCTCCGAGACCCAGGGCAAGGTACCGCCCCATCCGATGCCGCGGGGGCCAGGCGCTGCGCCGCCAGACCCAGACCGCCAGCATGGCCTCGATGCCCAGACCAAGGAGAAAGTAGAGGGCGAGAAACGCCCAGGTCTGCAGCTCCAGCATGACGAACGTGAGAACGTCGAGGTGGTACCGGTGTTCGGCGAAGACCAAGGTATCGAGCACAAGGAAGCTGAGCACGACGCTGGCCAGAAGGACGCCGAGAGGCAAAATCACGCGGGGCCGCGGGACCAGCAGCATCACGGGGACGAGCAGCAGGAATGGGAGGTAGCCGAGCGCGGTGAGCTGGCCCGCGTAGGCGAGGACTGCATAAACCCAGGCCACCGAGGGCGTCAGCGCGGAGTAGTACCAGAGATATCGCAAACCGACGATACCCAGGAGGACCGCATTGACCACGGCGAACCAGCTCCCCCAGCGCAGGAGCCGTCTTCGCGCGCCCATCTCTCCCCGGCTCACCGGCGTTATCGGTAGAACCGGCTCATCTCGTGCAACGCCGCCCGCACGACGTCGCGGGGGATCGTCGGGTGGCGGACGAGCCGGTACTCCCCGTCCCGGACCTCGTACCCCGCCGGGTACACGATGGTCACGCGCTCCGGCTCGATCAACGCGTAGTCCGCGTAGCTCGCGGCGATGAGCCACTCCCACTGCCCGTCCCCGAACAGATCCTGCCCACTCGCGTAGTCCGCCGGCGGGTTCGTGCAGCCGAACAGCCCCCCCAGCAGCGTCGGCGCCACGTCGTTGTGGGAGGTGCGCCGCCCCACCCGCCCCGGCGCCTTCCCCGGCCAGCGCATCACCAGGGGCGTGTGCATCTGGTGCTTGCTGAACGCCGTGCCGTGCCCCGTGAACCCCTGCCCGTTCTCGTCGAACTCCATCCCGTGATCCGACGTCACGATCACCACCGTGCTCTCCAGCAGCTTCCGCCGCCCCAGATCGTCGAGCACCCCGCCCACCAGCGAGTCCACGTAGTGCACCGCCGTCAGGTAGCGCGCGCGCCTGCGTGTCTGCCTTGACGCGCCTGGCGGGACCGGCATCACCGACGGGTAGTCGACCGGCGCGTCGATCCCCACGGGGGCGTCGTAGTACAGAAACCCGAAGAAGGGACGGGACGGGTCCCGCCCGCCCAGCCACTCGTACCACTCATCCGTCAAGGCCCGATCCCTCCCGCTCGACCCTCGGCGAGGAGTCACCGTCTGGAGGCGTAGGTTCGGTACGCGGGCCAGGGCCGTCCGATCGAGCCCGACCGCGCGGTACACCGGCGCGCTCGCGAACAGCCCGAGCTGGTAGCCGTGCTGGCGGAACATGTCCATCAGCACCGGCGGCCGCGTGAGTCCGGCGAAGGCATCCCAGTAGGTCGCGGGGAGGCCGTAGAACAGGGAGAACATTCCCGGCCGCGAGGAGTTCCCGCCGCTGGAGTGCCGGTCGAACCGAATCGCCCCGCGCGCGAGCTCGCTGAGACGCGGCGCGACCTCCGGGGTCAGGGCGTCGGCGCGCATGGCGTCGATCACCACGAGCAGGACGTTTGGCATCGGTGGGCGACGCTCGCACCGCAGGGGGGCCTGCGGGTAGTTCAGTACGCGATCGGCCGGCTGGGCGAGGGCAGCGATGACACCTCGCTCGCGTGCCTGCGTCCGATCCACGAGACCCAACCTCACTTGGCCTTCGTCTCCCAGCGGATAGTACAGCGGCAGATATCGGGTGAATGCGGTCACCGGCACGTAGTAGCGCGCCTCCGCCCCCGCATGGACGAGGTGGCTGGCCACGACGCAGCCCCCGATGCCCAGGGCGACATACCATCCGATCCGACGGCCCGAAGGGCGCGCCGTCCGCCTCCACACCCACACAGCCAGCATCGCCTCGATGGCCGCCCCCAGGAGGAAGTAGAAACCGAGAAATGCCCAGGTCTGTGGCGCCAGCATGGTCAACGTCAAGAGGCTGAGGTGGTACCGGTTTTCGGCGAAGACCAGACTATCGAGCAGCAAGAGGCTGAAGCCGGCACTGGCCAGGACGACACCAATGGGCAGGATCACGCGGGGCTGCGGGATCAGCATCATCACGGGGAACAGCAGGAGGAGCAATGGAACGCAGGCAAGGAGAGACAGGTGGCCAACATACGCGAGGATGGCGTAGAGCCAGGCCGGCGAGGGCGTGAGCGCCGAATAGTACCAGAGGTAGCGCAGACCGACGACCATCAGGAGCACTGCGTTGGCCACAGCGAACCGGCCCGCCCAGCGCAGGAGCCGTCTTCGCGCGCCCATCTCTCCCCGGCTCACCGGCGTTATCGGTAGAAC
>Ga0137409_10004918_pt1 | contig 13976 bp, 13 predicted proteins | sample CZODoug1_16funga_FD_122059 | JGI IMG/M metagenome (GOLD analysis project Ga0137409, IMG submission 122059) | Vadose zone soil fungal communities from Angelo Coast Range Reserve, California, USA - CZODoug1_16fungal (Hybrid Assembly) | ecosystem: Environmental > Terrestrial > Soil > Vadose zone... | reverse complement strand
ATGTCGCGCAGGAACGCGCAGAAGGTGTAGCCCTCCTCGCCGCTCGAGGGGGTGATCGAGAGCTCGGCCGGGAATTCCCGGCCGCTGCGGTGGAGCGCGGTCACCTCGGTGCGGCGATTGAGGCCGCTCGGACGGCCAAACAAAATGGGGAGCCGTTTCATGTTGCTCTATTGAATCAGCGAGTGCGGGAAACAAGCAGCATTCAAGGCGGGCTGTTTCAGACGGATCCGGATCTAAACGAGATCGCCCAAATCAACCTCATTTCGAGCTCCAAGTTGAACCAACAGGAGGACCGCAAACGAGCGGGCGTCATCAATTTGATCACGCCTGTGGTTCCATCGAAGCTCCTCAGTGCTCTAGTCAATTGCCACTCCGTTAGAAATGGCGGGATGATTGCGGCTCCCCCTGTGACTGCCCTCCCGATGGGCCAATACCGCATTCCCGGAACAAATTCAGCCCCGACCGGCGAGCGACCGACGTGGCGCGCGTCAAGTTCGTGGTGACGCAGAAGAACGGCAGCATCAGGTCCTCGATCTCATCGCGCAGGGCCGCACGAACAAGGAAATGAGCCACATGCTCGGGATCAGCGAGCGTGGGGTGGCGGCGCAAGTCTCTCGGCTCCTGGTGAAATTCGGCGTAGCGAACCGGGCCAGTCTCGTCGCAGCCGTTCTCTCCGAGCTCACTGCGGACGAGGAACCGCCGCGCCCGCTCGATCTGGCGCTCGCGATCCGCGAGGAGCCCGTCACATCGCGGCCGACGCCGCTCGCGGCGCCCGCCACGTCCTGATCGCGGGACCTACCGACCGGGCCCCGGGGACGCGGGAGCGCTTCCGGTCGAGGGTGCGACGACGCGGGTCACGGTCCGGAGCAGCTGCGTGACGTTCCCTGCCCTGTCGGTCGCGATGATCTCGAGCACGTTCGGCCCCGGCTTGAGCGGCGCGAGCGCGCTCACCGGCACGCCCCGCCCCGTGACGCCGACCTCGCGCAGCGGCGTCGCCTCGACGCCGTTGACCAGCACCTGGATGCGGACGACGTCGACGTTGTCCGTGACGAGGCCCGTGATGAGAACCTGTGTTTCCGTGACTCGCGCGTCCGGGAGCGGCGAGCTGAGGGTGATCCGCGGCGCCTGGATGTCGCCCTTCGGCGGCGTCGCGACCGGGGGATGCGGGGCCGGCGGCGCAGCCGGGGGCGGCGCCGGGGCCGGCGGCGGCACGGCCACGGCGGGCGGCGAGGGCTCCCGGTGTGGCGGCGCCGGCGCAGCGGCGGGCGGCGGCGGGGCGTCCCGCCGCGGCTGATCGGGCGGCCGGGCCGCGACGGCCGGCGGGGTCGGCGGCTGCGCTCCGCGGGCCAGCTCCCAGCTGAGCCCCTTGAGGTTGCCCTCGGCCTTCACGAAGCGCTGCGCGTCGGGTGAGTACCAGAGGAAGACCTGTCCGAACTGTTGACCGCTGCCCCCGAACCCCGCCGCGACCGTCTCGATCTTCTCGCTGATCCGCAGAGTCCGGAAGGTCCCCGCAGCCGTCGCGAGGTCCTCGGACAGATCGACCTGCCACGCAACGTTGATCGCGCCCGTGAAGCCCAGCAGCGGCCGGGGCGGCGCGGACCGCCAGAGGGCGCGGCCGACGCCCCATTTGCCGACCTCGAGGGGCCAGCTGAACTTCGGCGGTGAATCGATCTCGAGCTCGGTTCGCCCGGCGAGCACGATCTTCAAAATGCCGAGATCCTTCGTGAGGTGGAACTCCCGGTCCGCGCCCGCCGAGAAGACGTAGACGTCCTTGTCGATGCGGGTGAGCTCCCAGGCGCCGTCGGTGCGGAGCCACTTGTCGCCGACGTGATAGACGGGCCGCTCGGCTCGAAGGACGTCGGCTGCCCGGAGAGGCGTGGCGGGCACCGCGACGAGCGCGGCGACGAGACCGAGGTTGGCGAGCCGGACCGTCGCGCCGGCGACGCGCTTCAGGCGCCGCCGCGCGGCCGCTAGCCGGTCGGGCCGAGCCGCGGAGCTAGCGTGCGATGGCGTGGCAGCCGCGACGCGGATCGGCCCCAGCCCACCGGGTCGCTTCCGCTCCGACCTTGACGGCGCACACCGCGCCGGCCCGCCACTCCCATTCGGGCCATTCCGCGACGCTGTGGCCGAGGGCCGCCAGCGCGTCGAGCGTCTCGCGCGGAATGCGCCGCTCGGCCTCCATCTTGCCGGGAGCCACCGCATGCGGCCAGAACGAGTCGGGGTGGCTGCGCGACGCGACGCGTGGCGCCTCGATGGCGACCTGCGGATCCATGCCGAAGACCGTGGTGTTCAGGAACACCTGGAGCATCGCCTGCTGCTGCACGTCGCCGCCGGGAGTACCGAACGGCATGAGCAGGCGGCCGCCCGTGAAGGCCATCGCCGGCGCGGGCGTGAGGCGGGGCCGCTTGCCCGGCGCGACGACGCTCGGATGCTCGGGGTCGAGCCAGCCCTGGGAGCCGCGCGGTGACACGACGCAGCCGACGCCGCTGACCACCGGTGAGTCGACGTTCGGATCGCTCGGCGTGGCCGAGAATCCGTTGCCCGCCTCGTCCACGACGGCGACGTAGCTCGTGTCGAGCGCGTCCGTCTCGGCGCCGGGCGCGGGGTGCGAGCCCCCGGCCAGCGGGAGCGCGGCCTCCAGATTACGGACGGCGTCGAGCCGGTCGGGATCGCCCGGGGGCGGCAGCTGCGGCCACGCCCGCTCCTTGAACAGCCGCTGACGCGCCGCCGCGTACGCCTTGGAGAGCAGCCCGTCCGGGACCTTCACGAAGTGCGGATCGCCGTAGTACGCGTCGCGATCGGCGAAGGCGAGCTTGATCGTCTCGATGATGCGATGCAGGTACGCGGGCGAATTGTGCCCGAGGGCCTTGAGGTCGACGCCGTCCAGGAGATTGAGCATCTGCAGCAGCGACGGCCCCTGACACCAGAAGCCGCACGCGGCGACCTCGTAGGAGCCGAAGATGGTCCGGAGCGCGGGAGCAACCTCCACGCTGAACTCCGCGAGGTCGCTGGCCGCGAGCGGCCCGCCCTCGGCGCGGTGGAATTCGGCGATGCGCTTCGCGGTCTCGCCCCGGTAGAACTCGTCGCGCGCGGCGCGAATGCCGGCCTCGCGGCTGCCGCCCACCTTGGCCTCGGCGCGGGCCATACGCCGGAGCGTCTCGCCTAGCTCGCGCTGCACGAGAACCTCGCCGACGCGGAGCGCCCGCCCATCGCGCAGATAGAGGGCTGAGGACGACGGCCAGCGCCGGTACTTGTCGACGTTCGAGCCCATCTGATAGGCCGTGAACTGCGAGACCGGGAACCCGCGCTCCGCATGCTCGGTGGCCGCCGTCGCGACCTCGGCGAACGACATCGTGCCCCAGCGCGCGAGGGCCGTGCACCAGGCATCCGGCGCCGCCGGCACGACGGTCCGCGCCAGGCCCGGCGCGATCTGGTTGCCGTGCCGCTCGCGGAAGTACGCGACCGAGCTCGCGCGCGGATACGGACCGACGCCCGAGACCTGCCACGTCTCGCCGGTCCGCGCGATGTGCACGAGAATCGGCGCGACGCCCGCGACGCTGACCATGTCGCAGTGGACGACGCCCAGGGTGATCCCCGCGGCGACGCCGGCGTCGATCGCATTGCCCCCGGCGCCGAGCACGCGCGCCGCGGCTTCGGACGCGAGCGTGTGGCCGGCGGCCACCGCCCAGCGGGTGCCGATCACCTGGGCCGTGGCGGTGGGAGTGTGAGCGGGCGCTTTTTGCTGGGAGCTGACGGAGTCTAGGCTCATGGCGGCAATCATACTCGCGGGGGAGCCACCCGCCAAGGGGCACCGTGCTACCCTTGAAGTCAATGAATCCACCGCTCATCGGCGTGTCGACGTCGGTCACCGTCGACCGATATCCGGAACGCGCCTACGTGAACGCGGCGTACCTCGGCGCGGTCCAGCAGGCCGGCGGGATTCCGGTTTTGCTGCCGCCCCAGCTCGAGCCCTCGGCGCGCGCCGAGCTCCTGAAGCGGCTGCACGGCGTGCTGCTGACGGGAGGCGGCGACGTCGATCCGGCCCGGTTCGGCGAGGCGCCGCACTCGACCACCGCCGACGTCTCGGCGGCGCGCGACGGGCTCGAGATCGAGCTGACCCGCCGGGCGATCGAGACGCGCACTCCCCTGCTCGCGATCTGCCGCGGCCTCCAGGTGCTCAACGTCGCCCTCGGCGGCAGCCTCCATCAGGACATTCCGAGCGAGCCGGGCTCGCCGCTCGATCACAGCCAGGCCGCGCTCCAGGGGCGGTCCCGCAGCACGGCGGTGCATCAGGTGAAGGTGCAGGACGGCTCGCGGCTCGCCGGCATTCTCGGCGCGCTGGAGGTCGACGTGAACAGCTTCCACCACCAGGCGATCCACCGTCTCGGCCGCGGGCTGAAGGACGTGGCGTGGGCTCCGGATTCGATCATCGAGGGCGTGGAGCTGGTCGACGACTCCCGCTTCGTCGTCGGCGTCCAGTGGCACCCGGAAGAGCTCGTCGGCCACGATCCAACCGCCCGCAATCTGTTCCGGGCGCTGGTGGAGCGGGCGCGCGAGCGCCCGGCGACGGGCTAGCGGACGAGCAGCCAGCGGGACGGCGCGTCCCGCACGACGCTCTCGAGCACGCGCCCTTCGCGCGCGAGCTTCTTCAGATGCGACTCCACCGACTGCGCCGCCATTGGATGGAGCGTCTTCGGCACCTCGGCGTAGATCTTCTCGACCATCGCGGGAATGGTGGCGAGGCCGTCGCCGAGCGCCTGGAGGATCTGGCGCTCCCGCATCAGGCGGTGATCGATGTACTCCTGGATCCGAGCCGGGCCGTCCTCGATGACGGGGCCGTGGGCCGGATAGATCCGCCGGACCTCGAGCCCCTGCAGCCGCTTCAGCGAATTCATGTAGTCGAGCAGGTCGCCGTCGCCGGCCGGGATCACCGTCGTGGATCCGGCCAGGACCACGTCGCCGGTGAAGAGCGCCTTCTCCTCCGCCAGGTAGTAGCAGAGGTGATCGGAGGCGTGGCCGGGCGTGTAGAGCGCGATCAGCGTGCAGCCGTCGCCCTCGATCTTCTGGCCGTCGCGCAGGTCGTGGATCGATTCCGGAAGGGACGGATCGCGGTGGAGCATCTTCGCGACGTGGATGCCGCGAAAGCGCGCGCGGAGCTGCGAGACGCCGCCGAGATGATCGGCGTGACGGTGCGTGAGGATGATCCGCGAGGGCTGCGACCAGCCGCGCTCGGCCAGGTAGCGCGCGAGCAGGGCCGGATAATCGGCCACGCCGGCCCCGGTGTCGATGAGGATCGGATCGCGGCGGCCCACCAGGTAGGTGTTGGTACCGGGCCCGGTCATCATGCCCGGATTGAGTCCGAGCACCCGCCCCACCAGGTCGCTCGGTGTCGCGGTGGTCGGAAACGCGCGATCGATCCAGCTCACGGCGTGCAGTCTCTCATACGCCGAGATACCGGTGCTGAATGTCTGCCCGGGCGCCGAGCTCCGCCGACGTTCCCGTCCAGACGATCCGGCCTTTCTCGAGGATGTAGTGCGCGTCCGCGATGCGGGTGAGCGTGCGCACGTCCTTGTCGATGAGCAGGATCGACTGGCCACGCGCCTTGAGGCCTTCCACGCAGCGCCAGATCTCGGCCCGGACGAGCGGCGCCAGCCCCTCGGTCGCCTCGTCGAGGATCAGCAGTCTCGGGTTGGTCATCAGCGCGCGGCCGATCGCCAGCATCTGCTGCTCGCCGCCCGAGAGCGCGCCGCCGAGGCTTCGCGCGCGCGCCGCCAGCTGGGGAAAGAGATCGAAGACGCTCTCGACCCGCCACGGCTGGTGGCTCCCGCCGCGGTTCGCCGCGGTCGCCACCAGGTTCTCGCTCACCGTGAGGTTGGCGAATATCTGGCGGCCCTCGGGGACCAGGCCCACTCCGGCCTGCGCCACGCGATACGGGGGCAAACCGTGAATCGCCCGACCCTCGAAGTGGATCGCGCCGGCCCTGGGCCGCGCGATGCCCATGATCGAGCGCACGGTCGTGGTCTTGCCCATCCCGTTCCGGCCCAGGAGCGTCACCACCTGTCCGGGGGCGACGGCGAAGCTCACGCCGAAGAGCACCTGGCTCACGCCATACGCGGTCTCGAGCGCGTCGACCGTCAGCATGCGTCCTCACCCAGATAGGCGCGCCGCACCTGCTCGTTGGCCCGCACCTCCGCGGGCGTCCCGGTGGCGATGATCCGGCCGTAGACCATGACGGAGATGCGGTCGGCGAGCGTGAAGACCGCGTCCATGTCGTGCTCGACGAGGACGATCGTGATCCGCCCCTTGAGCGTTGCGAGAAAGCGAACCATTCGCTGGGATTCCTCGAGCCCCATGCCCGCGACCGGCTCGTCGAGGAGCAAGAGCCGCGGCTGGGTCGCCAGGGCCATCGCGATCTCGAGCTGCCGCTGCTCGCCGTGGGCGAGATTGGCGGCCGCGATGCCGCCGCGCTCGCCGAGCCCCACGGACTCGAGTGCCTTCTGTGCCGGCTCGCGAAGCGCGCGCTCGTCGCGGGCCGGGCGCCAGAACCGGAAGCTCGAGCCGCGGTGCGCCTGGACGGCGAGGGCCGCGTTGTCGAGGGCGGACAGCTCGGGGAAGATGCTCGTGATCTGAAAGGATCGCGCCAGTCCGAGCCGCGACCGCGACGGAGCGTCGAGCCGCGTGACGTCCCGACTCATGAAGCGGATGGCGCCGTCGTCGGGACGAAGATCGCCCGCGAGCTGCCCGATGAGCGTGGTCTTGCCCGCGCCGTTGGGTCCGATGATCGCGTGCGTCTCGCCGGAAGCCACATCGAGGTCGATCCGATCGCTGGCCAGCAGGCCGCCGAAGCGCTTGCTGAGCGCCCGCACCTCGAGCACGCGGCTAGTCAATGCGGGAGCCCGACAGCAGGCCGAACAGGCCGCGCTTCGCGAACAGCACGACCAGGATCAGGATCGGCCCGAGGATGATCTGCCAGTGCGCGGTCAGCGCGGACAGGACGTCTTCGAGCAGCAGGAAGGCCACGGCGCCGATCACGGGCCCGAACAGCGAGCCCATGCCGCCGAGAATCACCATGAACATGATCTCGCCCGAGCGGGTCCAGTGCATGAAGTCCGGCGTCAGATACTCCGTCTGATTGGCCAGCAGCGCCCCGGCGAGCCCGGCCGTACCGCCGGCGATGACGAAGGCCGTGAGCTTGTACCGCACGGTCGAGAATCCGATCGCGCGCGCGCGCGGCTCGTTGGCCTTCGCCGCGCGGATGACCATGCCGAAGCGCGAGGCGACGAGCCGGCGGCCGAGAACGAGGAGCCCGACGAGGATCGCCAGCACGACGTAGTAGAAGATCGCCGGCTGCGCGAGATCGATCGGCCCGCCGAACCGGCTGCGGGACGCCAGCCGCATCCCGTTGTCACCGCCGTAGGTCTCGAGGCTGATGCCGAGGTAGTAGAGCATCTGGGCGAACGCGAGGGTGATCATGATGAAGTACACGCCGCTGGTCCGCAGCGAGATCGCGCCGATCACGAGGGCCACCAGCGCGGACGCCACGACGGCCAGGCCGAGCTGGACAAATCCGTTCGTGATCCCGTGGAAGGCGGGAATGCCGACCGCGTAGGCGCCGATGCCGAGATAGGCCGCGTGGCCAAAGCTGACCATGCCGCCGTAGCCCAGGATGAGGTCGAGGCTCACCGCGGCGATGGCGAAGATCATCATGCGCCGGAACAGGTCGAGGTAGAACGGCTGGTCGGTGAGCGCCGCGATCGGCGGCACCAGCGCCAGCAGGACGCCGCCGACGGTGAGCGTGATGACGCGCCGCCGGTCGGCCATCAGGAGCGGCTCCGCGCCGGGAACAGCCCCTCCGGGCGGAAGAACAGCACCGCCGCCATCAGGAGGTAGATCAGCATCGAGGCGAGCGCCGGGCCGGCCTTGTCGGCGGCGGGCGGCGAGATGACCGTGGCCAGCATGGGCTTGAGGAACGCGCGGCCGAGCGTGTCCGCCATGCCCACCACGATCGCGCCGACCATCGCGCCGCGGATGGAGCCGATGCCGCCGATGACGATGACGACGAAGACCTGGATCAGGATGGCCTCGCCCATACCGGGCTGCACGGCGTAGATGGGACCGGCCATCGCTCCGGCGAGGCCCGCGAGCGCGGCGCCCAGGCCGAAGACCAGCGTGTAGAGGAGCCGGACGTTCACGCCGAGCGCCGAGACCATCGTGCGGTTGCTGGCGCCGGCCCGGATGCGCATCCCCAGGCGAGTCCGGGTCACCAGGCACCAGAGCAGCACGGACACCGCGACGCCGACCAGGATGATCCCGGCGCGATAGGTGGGATACGGCACGCCCGGCAGGAGGCGAAAGTGGCCGCCCAGGATCGGCGGCACGCTCGTGTAGATGGCCGCCCGCCCCCACACGATGGCGATCAGCTCGTTGAAGAAGAGGATCAAGCCGAAGGTCGCCAGCACCTGGTCGAGATGATCGCGCTCGTAGAGCGTGCGCAGCGCGATCACCTCGACCGCGATGCCGACCAGGAGCGTTGCCGGCAGCGCCAGCGCGACGCCGAGCACGAACGATCCGGACCACTCCGCGAACGCCGCGGCGAGATAGGCGCCGACCATGTAGAGGGAGCCGTGCGCGAGATTGACGAGGTTCATGATGCCGAAGACGAGCGTCAGCCCCGCGGCCATGAGGAAGAGCATGACGCCGTACTGCAGGCCGTTGAGCGTCTGCTCGAGGACGAGGGCCCAGCTCACCGCCGGGCGAGCGCCGCCAACGCCGCGACTACCACTTCATCGGGCACTCGGCGGCGTAGGCGTCCTTGTGGCTCTCGAAGACAGTGCGCTGGATCTGCATCGCGAAATCGCCATCCGGGCTCTGCACGGCTTTGAGCAGATAGAAGTTCTCGATCGGGAAGTGGTTCGTGTTGTACGAGTACGGACCCCGCGTCGACTTGTAGTCGGCCCGGCGCATCGCCGCGATCATGCCCTTCTTGTTGGTGAGGTCGCCCTTCACCGCCCGGATCGCGCTGTCGATCAGCAGGATTCCGTCGTAGCTCTGGGCGCCGTAGAAGACCGGCATCTTGCCGTACTTCTTCCGGAAGTCGGCGACGTACTTCTGGTTCGCGTCGTTCTTGAGGTCGGGGCTCCAGTAGCGCGTCTCGAACTGACCGAGCGCCGCCTCCTTCACGGCCGGCAGCGAGATCTCGTCCACCGTGTACACGGAGTAGAGCGGGATCTGGCCGCGCAGGCCGGCCTGGGCGTACTGCTTGAGGAACTGGATGCCCATGCCGCCGGGATAGAAGACGAAGACCGCCTTCGGGTTCGCGGCGCGGAGCTGGCTGATCTCCGCCTGATAGTCCTGCTGGCCGAGCTGGGTGTAGACCTCGGCGACGACCTTGTTCTTGAAGTAGCGCTTGAACCCCGCGATCATGTCCTTGCCGGCGGCGTAGTTCGGCGCCATCGCGTACACGTCGGTGAGGTTCTGGTCCTGCATGTACTTGCCCATGGCCTCGGGCGTCTGATCGTTCTGCCACGACGTGGTGAAGAACATCTCGTGGCACATCTTGCCGGCGAGCTCGTGGGGCCCGGCGTTCGTCCCGATCATGAAGGTGCCGGCGCCGGTCACCGTCGGCGCGACCGCCAGCATCACGTTCGACCAGATGACGCCCGAGACGAAGTGGACCTTGTGCTTCTTGAGCATCTCGTCGGCGAGCTGCTTGCCGACGTCGGGCTTGACCTGATCGTCGCCGTAGATCACCTCGACGTCGAGCCCGCCCAGCTTGCGTCCGAGATGGTCGAGCGCCAGCTCGACGGAGTTCTTCATGTGCTCGCCGATGGCGCCCTGCGGCCCCGACAGCGTGGTGATGAAGCCGATCTTCACCGTCTCGGCGGCGGCCGGAAACGCGACGAGCGCCGCGAGCAGCCCCACGAGAGCAGCGCGAGTTTTCGTGCGCACGATTGACCTCCTCCTGATCGGGCTCGCCGACCGCGGCACGGTCGCGCGAGCTTGAAACGAGTTGCGGGATTCTAACAAAGGGCGCGGGCCCGACCAAGTGACGCGGCGGACGACGCCGGCGTCACCGGCCGGCGAGGGAAATTACGTAGTTGCCGCTGCCGGAGGACGGGCCGTAGGCATACACGGTGGCGGCAAAGCTCCGTCCCGTCTCGAGGATGGCGCCGAGCATCATGGCGAGGTGGCGCCCGCCCATCTCGGGCTCGGCGGCCTCGACGTACTCCGGGAGCCACGCCCAGAGCTTCGCGTACTCGCCGTCGGCCAGCATCTGCGCGAACCGCCGGTCGAGCTCCTGCTCGGCGGGCGCCGGCCACGTCTCGGGTCCCCGCACCAGCTTGTGCGAGACGCTCCCGCTGGCCACGAACGCCGCCCGCCGGCCCGCGGCGGCCACCGACCGCGCGATGTGCCGACCCCACGCGAACGATTCTTGAAGATCGGCCACGAGGCAGACTGAGATCGGCACGACCGGGACCCGCTGCGTCCGGTCGAGGTAGCACACGATCGGCATCACCGTGCCGTAGTCGAGCGGATAGTGGACGTCGTTCGCGAGGACGCACTGGAGCCCCGCCGCCGCGCCGCGATCGATCATCGCCGCCGCCAGATCGTAGTCGCCCGGAAAGTCGTACTCGACGCCGTGGATCAGCTCCGGTACCTCCTGCGCGGTCAGCACGCCCCGATGGCGCGGCGTGCCGTCGACGACCGTCGGAAAGGTCGTCACGAGGTGGCAGGAGTTGATCACGATGACGTCGAGCTGGGCGGTCGCCAGCTCTCGTCCCTGCTCGATGAGCCCGTCGCGCACGGCGCGGAAGTCGGGGTGCGCCAGCTTGCCGGCGAACGCCGCCTCGTAAGTGCAGTAGCGCGGCGTGTGGACCGAGAGACAGACGCGGCTCAGCTCACCCATGGCGGACCGAGTATACCGTCATGCTCCGCGGAGCCGTCGCGTCACGTCCTCGGGAATCGGCCGGGCATGGAGCACCTCGCCGGGCGACGCCGGCCGGCCGACCCACGCGCGCACCTCGAAGCCGGCGGAGCAGAGCCGGGCGCCGGCCGAGATCTCGTGCTCCATCCGGAACGTTCGAGTCCTGACCCACGCGACCTTCGATCTGATCGTCAGCACGTCGCCGTAGCGCGCGGGGCTCAGGAACTTCGATCCCGACTCGACGATGGGCACGCCGACGATGTCGTACTTCGGAAACGCCTCGGGCCACGGCAGCCCGAGGGACGCGAACAGCGACTCGCAGCCCAGGTCGTACCACTCGAAGAACCGCGGATAGAAGACGACCCCGGCCGGATCGACATCGCTCCAGCGCACCTGCACGTCGGTCGAGTGCTCGACCATCGGCGCGGATCTTACCGCGCTTTGGCGGGCTCCTCTCGAGCGCCCGCGACGGTGACGCGGCCGCCTTCCTTCAGGCCGTCCGGCGGGCTGACGACGAGCCGCTCGGTGCCGGAGAGCCCGGCGAGGATCTCGAGGGACTGCCCGAGGTCGCGGCCGAGCTGAACGCTCACGTAGTGCACCGTCCCGTCGCCGCGCACGGTGACGACCTGCGGCCCCGCCGCCCGCGCGATCAGCGCCGTCGCGGGAATCACCCACACGTCGGCGGCGGGCACCAGACTGAACTTCACCTGCGCGTACATGCCGGGCATGAGCGCGTGGTCGTCGTTACGCAGACGCACTTCCGTCAGGAGCGTGCGCGACGCCGGATCGAGCGCGCCGGCGGTGCTCGCGATCTTCCCGACGAACGGCCGCTGCGGATACTCGGGGACGAGGACGCGGACCTCCTGGCCCACGGCGATGGAGCGCACGAAGGTCTGGGGGACGTTGACGAAGATCCGCAAGTTCTCGACGCGGGCGATCCGGAACAGCGGGGGGCTCGCGCCGTTGCCGCTGCCCGCCGTGATCAGGGCCCCCCGGTCGGTGCCGCGGGCGGTGATGATGCCGGCGAACGGCGCTTCCACCCGCTGGAAGGACTGGAGCGCCATCAGGCGCTGCACGTTGGCCTCGTTCGCGGCCACGTTCGCCTGGGCCGCCCCCACGCTGGCCTCGAGGGCGCCGATGTTTGCCTGCATCGCGGCGACGTTGGCCTGGGACACCGCGGTGGCCGCGCGGGACGCCGCCAGCGCGGTGCGCTTCTCGTCGGCGTCCTGATGGGCGACCAGCTCGTCGCGCTCGAGTCGGGTGAAGCGATCCGCAGTGATGCCGGCGAAACCCTCGTTGGCCTTCGACTGATCGAGCGCCGCGTGCGCCTGGCTCAGATTCGCCTGCGACTGGGTGAGGCTCGCGCGGGCCTGCGCCAGGCTCGAGCGCGTCTGGGCCAGCGCGGCGCGGGCCTGGCTCAGCTCCTGGTCCAGCTCGGGCGTGTCGATCTGGGCCAGGGCCTTCCCCGCCGCGACGCGGTCGCCGATGTCGACGTAGCGCTCGCGGACGTAGCCGCTGGTGCGTGAGTAGATGGCCGTCTCCTCGATCGCCTGGACGTTGCTCGGCAGGACGAGGTCGATCGGCCCGTCGGCGCGCTTGGGCGGCACCACGCCGACCGACACGAGGCCCGCGTCGCGGGCTGTCGACGCGGCGACGAGCTCGGCGCTCTGGCGTACGCGCGGCACCACGCCGATCACGACCAGCCCGGCCAGCAGGCCCAGGCCTATGAGGAAGCTCCACGTCGTCTTCGACTCAGGCATCGCTCACTCCTGGGAAATCGGTGAGGCACCGATCTCGGGCGTCGGATCGTCGAGGAAATCCTCGCGCGGCGGCCGCCGGCGAAGAACGCTGTACACCAGCGGAACGAGGAACAGTGTGGCGAAGGTTGCCACCACCAGACCGCCGATCACCGCGCGGCCCAGCGGCGCGTTCTGCTCGCCGCCCTCGCCGAGGCCGAGCGACATCGGCAGCATGCCGATGATCATGGCGAGCGCGGTCATCAGCACCGGGCGCAGGCGGGTCGCGCCGGCCGCGAGGGCGGCCCCGCGCGCGTCGTGGCCCTCGAGCATCTGGTCGTTCGCGAACGTGACCATCAGGATGCTGTTCGCGGTGGCGACGCCGACGCTCATGATGGCGCCCATGAGGGCGGGCACGCTGAACGTCGTGTGGGTGGCGAAGAGCATCCACACGATCCCGCAGAGCCCGGCGGGCAGCGCTGTGATGATGATGAACGGATCGAGCCAGGACTGGAAGTTCACGACCATCAGCAGGTAGACGAGCAGGACGGCGAGGATCAGCCCGAGGCCCAGACGGACGAAGGCGGAGTTCATGCTCTCCACCTGGCCGCGCACGGTAATGGTGTGGCCGGGCGGCAGCTTGGGCCTGAGCTCGGCCGCGATCCGCTTGACCGCGGTGGCGACACTGCCGAGGTCCTTGTCCTGCACGTTGGCATAGACGTCGAAGACCGGCTGTACGTTCGAGTGGCTGATGACGGCCGGAAGCTCCCGGCGCTCGAGCGTCGCCAGGTTGCTGAGCAGCTGGGGCGGGCCGGGCGTGGCCGCGGTCACCGACGTGTTCATCAGTGTGTTGACCGAGTCGACCCGGCTCTGCGGCGTCTGCACCGCGACCAGATAGTTGATGCCGCTGCGGGGATCGGACCAGTAGTTCGGCGACACCACTGCGCTCGAGCTGAGCGACACCAGGACGTTGTTGGCCACGTCACGCTGGGTCAGGCCCAGCTCGGCGGCGCGCGACCGGTCGACGTTGACGAGCAGGGACGGCGCGTTCACGACCTGGTGCAGGTGAACGTCGGCCGCGCCCGGGATGCGCGCCATCCGGGCGGCCAGCTCGACCGCCACCTCGTGCGTGGCCTGCTGGTTGAACCCGACGACCTGCACGTCGATCGGCGCCGGCAGCCCGAAGTTCAGGATCTGGCTCACGATGTCGGCCGGCTGGAAGAAGAAGGTCACGCCCGGGAATTCGCGCGGCAGCGTCTCGCGGAGCGCCTTCATCCACTTGGCAGTCGGCTGGTGATCGGGATTCAGCGCCACCA
>Ga0137409_10004917_pt1 | contig 13977 bp, 3 predicted proteins | sample CZODoug1_16funga_FD_122059 | JGI IMG/M metagenome (GOLD analysis project Ga0137409, IMG submission 122059) | Vadose zone soil fungal communities from Angelo Coast Range Reserve, California, USA - CZODoug1_16fungal (Hybrid Assembly) | ecosystem: Environmental > Terrestrial > Soil > Vadose zone... | reverse complement strand
CTCGAAGATGTACTGGTCTCTCGGCCTCGCCGCGCTCGCCGGCGCGGCCGCGTTCTTCGTTCCCTATCCCGGGGTGCTCGTGGCGTTCGGCGCGTTCATCCTGTCGGGCGCCGCCGCCGTCGCCACCGGCATCGCAGCGGTCGCGGCGAGCCGCAGTCGGATCGAAGGTCCCGACGAGCGCCGCCTCAAGTTGTGGGATGGGCGCTTCGGCCGTTGGCTCTTCAAACTGGCCGGGATCGGTCTGAAGCGCTCGCCGGGCGCGCTTCCCGCCACCGACCGGCCGACCGAAGTGGCGCTCGGGCTCGCGGCACTCGATCTATTCGAGGCCCTTCCCAAGGAAACGCGCCAGCAGCTCGGCGACCTGCCCTCGGTGGTGCGCGGGCTCGAGGAACGAGTGCGGCGGCTACGGGGCAACGGACAGGAGGCGCGGCTCGGCGATGCGCTCGGCGCCCTCGAGGTGATTCGGTTCGATCTGCTGCGGTTGCAGGGCGGGGTGGGAACCGTGGAAGGATTGACCGCCGATTTGGGCGCCGCCCGCGAGATCGGCGAAAAGGTCGACGCGCTGCTCGAGGTGTCTAATCTCTGACGCGGGCGAGTTTCTCCACGGCAGCCTTCAGCATCTCCTCCGTCTTACAAAACGCAAAGCGAATCCAGTCTCGACCCAGCTCGGGCGTCGAGCAGAAACTCGAGCCCGGCACCGTCGCCACGCCATGCTCGATCGTCAGCCACTCGGCGAACTTGACGTCGGATAGGTCCGACAGCTCGGAGAAGTTGGCGATCACATAGTACGCGCCCTCGGGCACCTGGCACCTAAAACCTGACCTGGCGAGCCCATCGCAAAGAATGTCTCGCCGTCTGCGGTAGTCTCGTTTCAAACCTTCGTAGTAATCATCGCCCAGCGTCTCGAGTGCGACGGCGACCCCCTCCTGCAACGGCGCGGGCGCCCCGACGGTGAGGAAGTCGTGCACCTTGCGGATCGCCTCGGTGACATCGGGGGGCGCGATGATCGTGCCGATGCGCCAGCCCGTGACACTGAAGGTCTTCGACGCCCCGCTGATCGTGATCGTCCGCTCCGCCATTTCCGGGAGCGTGGCGATGGGGATGTGCTCGCCTTCGTAGTAGATGTGCTCGTAGATCTCGTCCGTCACCGCATAGGCGTTGTGCCGGCGGCACAGGTCCGCGATGCCCTCGAGCTCGGCACGCGTGAGCACGCGTCCGGTGGGGTTATTCGGCGTGCAGACCACGATGGCCCGCGTGCGCGGGCCGCACGCCGCCGCCAGGCGATCGAGATCGAGGGGCTGCCCCGGCAGGAGCGGGACGTACACGGGGCGGCCCTCGCAGAGGATCGCGTCGGGCCCGTAGTTCTCGTAAAAAGGCTCGAAAATGATGATTTCGTCGCCCGGGTTGACCACCGCAAGCAGCGATGCCGCCATCGCTTCGGTCGCTCCGCAGGTGACTGTGACCTGCGTCATTGGATCGACGGCCAGGTTGTACCAATCTTGGTACTTCGCGGCCAGTGCATTCCGAAGGCGGGCCGCGCCCCAAGTGATGGCGTACTGGTTCACGTCATCCTGGATCGCGCGGGCCGCCGCTTCTTTTAGGACCGCCGGGGCCGGGAAGTTGGGGAATCCTTGCGAGAGATTGATCGCGCCGTGTTCGTTTGCGAGGCGCGTCATTCCGCGAATCACCGATTCGGTAAAGCCGTGCGTGCGGCGGGCGGTGCGCATGCACAAAAAGATACGTAGATTCGGCGGCCCTTGGACTCTAGGACCATGACCCGCGTGCCAACACAACTCTAGGTGTCACCCCGTCGGGTCTGGCCCGTCTGGGGACTGCGAGCGCCCGCCGCCTTGGCGTTGGCGCTCCTGGTCGTGACCTGCCGCGACGCGACGGGGCCCCACGGCACCGGCGGCGGGCGAGGGCAGGTGGTCTTCGCCCCGATCCTTCCCTCCGAGGCCGCGCTCGCCGGGTTCGGTCTGGCGATCGACCAAGTGCGCATCATCGTCGTCCGGCCGCAGACTCCCCCCGACACGCTCGTCGATACGACCGTCGCCCTGCCGCCCGATTCGGCATCGCTCGACCTCGACATCCACGTCGCCCTGCTTTCGTCTCCGGAAACGCTGAGCGTCTCGATCATCGCGCTCTCAGGGTCGACGCCCCTGTTCGAGGGGACGAGCAACGTCGCGGTGACCTCCGGGTCGGACACGCCGACGCCCACGGCAATCCCGGTCGACACCTACGTCGGGCCCGGCTCGGGCGTGGACAGCATCGACATTCAGCCGGCTGCCCCCTTCATCTATGTGAACGACTCCCTGCGCTTCCAGGTGCAGGCGTTCCAGGGTGGCGTGCCGGTGACGCAGTTCTACGTCAGCTGGAGCACGAGCGACTCCAGCCTGGCGCAAGTGAATGGCTTCGGCGTGCTGCGCGCACCGGCGACGCGCAATTCCGTGCGGGTTCGCGCCCGGACACCGGGCGGGATCGCCGATTCTGTGCTGGTGACGTTCCAACCCGTGCCGTCGCAGCTCGTGTTGATCGCGGGCGGCGGACAGAGCGCGATTGTGGGGCAAACCCTCGCCGTTCCGCTCACCGTCGAAGTACGCGCAGCAGACAACCTGCCCGTCGCTGGAACGGCCGTGCGCTTCCGCGCGCCGACCGGTGGCGTGCCGGCCGACACCACACTCAATGCCGACAATGTGGGCCGCGCGAGTGTGCCAGCGGCGCTCGGCTCGAGCGTCGGGGTCCAGACGTTCCAGGTCAACCTCCCGGCGTTCCCCGCCGTTCAGTTGAATGTCGGCGCGACCGCGACGTCGGGCTCGATCTCACCGGCCCAGTCGATCATCACCGTCTCGAGCGGCAGCGTGCAGTCGGGCAACGGCGTGACGCTGACGCTGCAGGGCAAGGACGGCGGCGGGAATAACATGACGTCGGGCGGCGCGACGGTCGTCTTCAGCTTCACGGGCGGCATCAGCACCGGCACGATCGCGCCGTCTCCGGCGACCGACAACGGCAACGGCACGTACACCGCGACGTTCACGGGCGTCCTCGCCGGTGCGGCCACGACGATTCACGCCACGATCGACGGCGCACCTGTGGCCACGACCCTGCCGACCGTCACAGTGACGCCGGGTGTGATCTCGGCGGCGACATCGCTCGTCTCCGCGTCGGCTGCCACCATAGGCGCGGGCGGCACGGCGACGCTGACCTTACAGGCCCGCGACGCGGCGGGCAACGCGCTCAGCGCCGGTGGAGCGACGGTCGCGTTCACGGTTTCCGGCGGGTCGAGCGCGGGGACGATCGCGCCGTCCCCGGCGACGGACCATGGCAACGGCACGTACACGGCGACGTTCACCGCGATCACGGCCGGCACGCCGGCCACGATCGGGGCGACCATCGGCGCCAGCACGGTGACGTCGACGTTGCCGACGATCACGGTGACACCGGGAGCCGCGTCGCCGGCCACCTCCGTGGTTACGGTGTCGGCTGACACGGTCGCATCTGGTGCGATCGTCACGTTGCGTCTGCAGGCCAAGGACCCGGCGGGAAACAACCTGACGAGCGGCGGCGCCACGGTGGCGTTCTCGCGCTCGGGCGGGACGAGCACGGGCGCCATCAGCGTGACCGCGGACAGCGGCACCGGCGTCTACACCGCGACGTTCACCGGCGTCATCGCCGGGACGCAGACGACGATCGGTGCGACGATCGGCGGTAGTGCTGTCACGACGACGTTGCCCACGGTCACCGTCAAGCCCGGGGCGATCTCGGCCACGACTTCGGTCGTGACGGCCTCGACCGATACGCTCGCGTCGGGCGCGATCGCCACGGTCAAGCTCCGGGCGAAGGATGCGGCGGGGAACTTGCTGACCACGGGCGGCGACTCGGTGGTGTTCACCGCGTCGGGCGGAATCAGCACGGGATCGATCAGCGCGACCGCGGACAGCGGGACCGGCGCCTATACCGCGACGTTCACGGGGCAAGCCGCCGGTACGGCGACGACGATCCGCGCGACCGTGAACGGCGCCACGGTAACGACGGCCCTTCCGCTCGTGACCGTCACGCCGGGCGCGGCATCGCACCTCGCATTCACGGTGGAGCCGAGCCCGTCGTTCGTGGGGTCGGCAATCGCGCCGGCCATTGAGGTGACGGCTCGCGACGCCTTCGGCAACACGACGCCGGCGTTCACGGGCGCGGTCACCGTGGCGATCGGGACGAATCCTGGCAGCGGCGCGTTGACCGGCACGTTGTCGCACAACGCGGTCGCTGGTGTAGCGACGTTCAACGATCTGCAAATCGATCAGCCGGGTATCGGCTACACGTTGACGGCGGCGGCGGGCGGCCTGACCGGTGCGACGAGCGCCACGTTCGACATGGTCGCGGCCGCGGGCACGATCGCCTGGTCGAACCCGGCGGGCGGGAACTGGAGCAATGCGGCGAACTGGAACGGGGGCGTCGTTCCCGGACCCACCGACATCGCGGTCATCACGCTGCCGGGCACGTACACGGTCACGTTCGACGTCAGCGACACCGTCGCGGGCCTGCAGCTCGGCGGCTCGTCAGGGACGCAGAAGCTGGTGATCTCGAGTAGGACGCTGGGGCTCTCGGCGGGCAGTCAGGTCAACGCGAACGGGATCATCTCGCTGTCGGCAGCGACGCTGAACGGGCCAGGATCCATCACGAACTCTGGTCAGCTACTGGTGCAGGGCACGACGGCCTTGAACAGCGCGCTCGCGACGGCCGCGACCTCCCTGATTCGGGTGCTGGGGGCCGGTGCCTTGGGTACCGGCAACCTGACGGTCGCGAGCGGGTTCACGAACAACGGCACCATCATCCTGACCGACAGCACGTCGAGCTACGGGGCGGTGTTGCACGTCACGAGCGGGACCCTCACGAACGCCGCCGGCGCGGTCATCGATGTTCAGGTTGGCGCCAATGGCTCGCGGAATTTGGACGTGCAGCTCAACAACCAGGGCACGCTGACCGTCGGCCATCCCGTCGCGCTGACGAAGGCGTCGGCCGTGCACGCGAACAGCGGCACGATCAACGTCAACGCGAAGCTCACGATCCAGCAGTCGGGCGCGACTCCGAGCTTCACGAATACCGGCTCGATTGTGATCGGATCGACCGACACGCTGGCCGTAACGGGCGGCGCGTTTGTCTACAGCGGCGGCTCGATCAGCGGCGGCGCATGGACGATCGGGACCGCCACGGTCTCCGCCTCGTTGGACTTCAGCACGGCCACGTCCGTCCTGAGCCTCACGAACTCCACGTGGGGCGGCAGCGGGACGCTGACCATCGCGCCCAGCACGGTGCTCACCGTCGGGGCCGCCACCATCAACGCGGCGCTGGTGAACCAAGGGGCCCTGACGGTCCATGGCACGAGCGCGTTTAATGGCGCCGTGACGAACGCCGCCGGAGCGACGCTGCGGGTGCAAGGCAACGGCGCCCTCGGCGCCGGCAACCTGACCGTCGCCAACGGCTTCACGAACAACGGCGCCATCGTCCTCACCGACTCCACGTCGTCGTATGGCTCGGCGCTGACGATCACGACCGGCGCCCTGGACAACGCCGCGGGCGGGACCATTGCCTCGAACGTCGGTACCTTGGGCACGCGGTCGCTCAACGCTGTGCTGCAGAACGCGGGCACGCTGACGATCAACCACCCCCTCACCTTGAACAAGGGGTCGGCCGCCCATACGAACGGCGGGACGATCAACGTCGGGGCGAAGTTCACGATCCTCCAGACCGGTACGTCGCCCAGCTTCACCAACAGCGGCTCGATGAGCATCACGAGCGGCGACAGCGTATTCGTGTCGGGCGGCACCTTCGCCTACGCGGCGGGTGCGATCACCGGCCCCGGTGCGCTGGCGTTCAACAGCACGACTGTGAATCTGACCCAGGACCTGAACACCGGGGCGGTGCCGTTCAGCTTCACGACCACCACGGTCGGCGGGAGCGGCACCGTGACGGTGGCGTCGAGCACGCTGCTGCGTGTGCGGTCGAGCACAATCGGCGCACGGCTGGTCAACCAGGGGTGGATTGACGCGCAGGGCACGACTTCGTTCACCGATTCCGTCACGGGGTTTACGAACGCCGCCGGGGCGACGCTCCGCTTGCAGGGTGACGGAGCGTCCGGTACGTCGAACCTCACTATTGCGAAGAGCTTCACGAACGACGGTGCGCTGGTCCTCAGCGACACCACGTCGAGCTACGGCGCGATCCTGAACATGCCGGTGGGCCAGGCGCTGACGAACGCCCCTGGCGGCACGATCGACGCGGCACTCGGCACCAACGGCGGGCGCACCCTGAATCTCGAGCTCGACAATCAGGGCACCGTCACGCTCAATCGCCCGCTGACGATCAGCCGGGCGAGCGCGCAGCACGTCAACAGCGGCACGATCGCCGTCAGCGGTGGCGACCTCACGCTGACCCAGAGCGGCACGACGCCGAGCTTCACGACGAGCGGCACGATCACGATCGGCGCGGGCCACATCTTCACCGTCAGCGGCGGAGCGCTCAACTACAACGCCGGAAGCATCGGCGGCAGTGGGACGTTCGCGATCAATGGCGCGGCGGTTACGGCGACGCAGGACTTCAGCACCGCGACCACGGCGCTGACGCTCACGACTGCCACGTGGGGCGGCAGCGGCAAGCTGACCGTCGCGGCCGGCACGTTGTTGAACGTGCGGGGGAGCACGATCAACTCGCGTCTCGCGAACCTCGGCAATCTCGACGCGCACGGGACCACGACGTTCAACGACTCCGTCACCAACGCGAGCGGCGCAACGCTGCGCCTGCAAGGTGACGGAGCCTCCGGCACGTCGGCCCTCACGGTCCTGAACGGCTTCACGAACGACGGCACGATCGTGCTCACCGATACGATCTCGTCGTACGGCGCCATGCTGCACCTGACGAACGGCACGCTCACGAACGCCGCGGGCGCCCTCATCCGGGCCGACTCGGGCACGAACGGCTCGCGTACCCTGGATGTACAGCTCGACAATGAGGGCACGCTGACGCTGGCGCGGCCGCTGACGTTGACCAAGGCGTCGGCCCAGCATGTCAACCGCGGGACGATCAACGCCAACGCGCGACTCAATGTCTCGCAGTCCGGGACCACGCCGAGTTTCCGCCACCTCGGGGCGATCACGATCGGCACCGGCGATACCGTCGCGGTGTCGGCCGGCACGTTTGTATACGACAGCGGGACGATCAGTGGTGGCGCCCTGTCGCTGTCGGGCATCACGGTTGCGGCAGCGCATGACTTCAGCACCGCGTCGGCCGGGCTGAAGATGGTCAGCGTGACGTGGGGCGGCAGCGGCACGTTGACGGTCGCACCGAGCACGGCGTTGGTCCTGGCGGCGAGCACGATGAACTCGGCGTTCGTCAATCAGGGCGACGCCACCGTCAACGGTCTGAGCAGCATGAACGGCGCAGTCACGAACGCCGCGGGCGCGACCCTACGCATCGAGGGCAATGGAGCCTACGGCACCGGAAACTTGACCCTGGCCAACGGCTTCACGAGCAAGGGCACGATCCTGTTGACCGACGTGATTTCGTCGTACGGTGCCGTGCTCAACGTGACGGCGGGCGCGCTGGTGAACGACACGAGCGGCACGATCCGCGCCGACACGGGGACGGGCGGTGCGCGTACCCTGAACGCCCAGCTGAGCAACAAGGGCACGTTCGTCGTGGCGACGGGCTCGGGTCAGACGACGACGATCAACAAGGCGTCCGCGGCGCACCAGAACCTGGGCACCATGACGATCGCGAGCGGGACGTTGAGTTTCATCGGCAGCGGCTCCGCCTTTACGAATGAGACCGGGGGCACGATCGCGGGCTCGGGCACCCTGAACGTCGGCCCGATCTCGTTCTTCAACGATGGCGACATGAAGCCCGGCGGCCCGCTCGGCACCATGACGTTCACCGGCGCCTACAGGCAGGTCGCGCCGGGTGCGCTGAACATCGAGATCGGCGGAACCACCGCGGGCACGCAGTACGACCGGTTGGCGGTGAGCGGCACGGCGACGCTCGCGAGCGCGCTCAACGTCACGCTGGCGAACGGGTTCACGCCCGCGCTTGGCGACACGTTCACGGTGCTGACGTTCGCCTCGCGGACCGGCACCATCCCGACGCTCAATGGCCTGCTGCTCGGCGGCGGCGTCCAGCTCGATACGCTGTGGAGCGCCACCAGCCTGCGGCTCTTCGCGATCGCGCTGTCGACGACCCATGCGACCGACATCACGACGAACGAAACGTGGACCGCAGTGACGAGCCCGCACCTCGTCAGCGGCTATCTGAAGATTGTGAGCGGCGCCACGCTGACGATCGAGGACGGCGCCACGGTCAAGTTCGATGCGGGTGCAGGCCTGCAGCTCGGTGATACGGCGTCCGGCAACGCGGGCAATCTCGTGATGCTGGGCACGCCCGGCAGCATCCACCTGACGGCGAACACCGGGTCACCGGTGCCCGGGTTCTGGCGTGGCCTCGAGATCCAGAAGACCAGCGGTCCGCAAACGTGGCGCAACGTCGACATCGAGTATGCGGGCGGAACGCGGCCGAACCTGATCGACGAGTCGTGCATCCTGCTCGTGGATCCGGCGGCGACCGTCGACCTGGACAGCGTGCACGTCCGCCAGTGCATCCACGCCGGCGTGCATCATTTCGCCGGCAACCTGCACGTGCACCGCAGCGAGATCGACTCGGTTAGCGGCGCGGGAATCCAGTCGTTCGCCGGCGTGCTGCGGCTCGACTCCACATCGATTCGTGGATCCGGACAGATGGGCCTGATCTTCGGCAACGGCGCCGTCGACCTCGCCGGCGCCGTCGCCAACAAGTTCACGGGCAATGCGGGCGGCAGCGTGCAGATGTTCGGGCACCAGCTGCCGGGCTTCGGCCGTCAGGACTCGATCGCCGGCAACGGTTTCGGCACCATCGGTGACACGATCGTCGTTGATTCCGGCACCGTCGGCACCGGCGTCTCGTCGTTCACCATCTACCGGCAGCCCGCGCCGTATCTCGTCACTGGGTTCCTGAGCGTCTGGTCATCGTCTGGCGTCAACGTGTCGCTCGACACCGGCCTCGTGATGGCGTTCGATACCTCCGCGGCGCTCAGCGTCGGCGACTTCGGCGACTCCACCGGTGCCACGAGCGGCAATACCGGCAACTTCGTCTCGCTCGGCACCGCCGCCCAGCCTGTGGTGTTGCGCAACCGGCCGGGTCGTCCGGGGTGGGAGGGACTCTTCCTCGGCTCGCAGAGCGGCACGCCCATCGTGCGCCACCTGCGGCTCGTCCGCGGTGGGTATCAGCCGCAGTTGGGCCAGGTTTGTCAGAACTGCTTGATCAAGACGACCGGGTTCTTCGAGCCGTTGAACACGAGCCTGTTCGTCGACGCGCCGAACGGCACGGCGCCGTTCACGATCGACTCGGTGGCGAGCGATTCCAGCCATCTGTACGGCATCGCGGTGAAGCGGACGCCGCCCCTTGGCGTCCAGGTGCGCGATGACTCCATCAGCAACGCCGCGGCTGCGGGTCTGGTGTGGCGCGCACCATACAATCCGAATGATGACATCAGCGGCAATACGCTGGTGGGCAATCACTATGCGCTCGACGTCGTGGCCGACGTGCTGCCCAAGGTGCCGTCGAACAACCTCGCGAGCAATGTGACCGACACGCTGCTGCTACATGGCGGCACCGTGCCGGTGACGCAGACGTTGCCGGATCTGGCGTTCCGTTGGCGCGTGACGCAGCCGGTCGTGGTGGATTCGGGGGCGGTGTTCACGGTGGCCGCCGGTGACACCGTGACCTTCGACCCCGCGGGCAGCCTGACGATCGGCGGCGCCACGCCGTCGGCACTCAATGCGGTGGGGACGCCCGCCGCGCCGATCGTGTTCACCGCGAGCAGCGGGCTCTTCTGGAAGGGGCTCGAGTTCGCCAACGTGTCCGCCGCCGGTGCGGCAAGCGTCTCCAATGTGATCGTCGAGCACGCGGGCACCGCGCTGCCGTGCGGCGGCGACTGCCTGCCCATTCTGTTCGCCGCGGTCCGCTATTCGAACGTCTCGACAAATCCGGTGACCCTGGATGCCATCACGGTCCGACAGTCGACGCTGACGGCGCTCGACGTGAAGGCTTCGGCCGTGAGCCCGTTGACGGTGCAGAACAGCCAGTTCTACCTCAACGCCTTCTCGCCGATGATCCAGAGTCCGTCGCCGCTGCTGCTCGCGATCCACGGCTCGGATCTGTATCACTACAATGGACAGATCATTGAGACGGCGGACACCGGGACCGCCGAGCTCGACGCCATCGGCAATTGGTGGGGCGACGCTGCGGCCTTGTACTCAGGGTTCGCCGGCAACGACTCGCTGGGCCGTGCCGCATTGGCCTCCTCGCGGGTGCTCTTCGACGTCCTCCCGGTTCCCCACTTTGCGGTGGGCCCGGCGGCACAACTCACGCCGACGACCGACACCGTCCTGACGGCGGCGATCAACTCCACGGTCGGTGATCCTGATTCGATTCGCGCTCGCGTCCTCGACGCGGAGGGCCGCGGCGTGGCAGGTACGGTCATCGGTTGGGGCACCTCGAGCGGCGTCTTCAACGACCCCGGGCTGCCCACGGATGCCGGCGGCCGCGCCGGCGGCGTGTGGGTGACGTCTACAGTCGCCAATACGCAGTTCGTGCAGGCGACGGTCGCCGGGGTGATCGGTTCACCGGTGACGTGGGCCGCCTTCCTGCAGCCCGATCCGACGCTCCCGACGAGCCTGAACTTCCAGGTCCAGCCGTTGCTCACGGCGGGCAATGTGGACCCCGTCGACAGCAACACCGTCACGTTCGCATCGAGCGGGCGGAAGGGTGTGTTCGTGACGCATGCGCGGGACCAGTATGGCAACGTGACGCAGCCCAGCAGCGTGCCGGACTTCTGCTTCGACGAGGTGCCGGCGACGGGCGTCTGCCACAACCAGGGCTGGTTCCAGCCGCAGTACGGCATCATCGACTCGGTGAAGGCGGATTCCGTCTTCTTCACGCTGACGACCGCGACGCCGGCGCTGCTGCAGATCCACGCCCAGTACAACGGGGGCGCGCTCGCCGATTCGATCCTCATTGCCATAAACCCGGTGGCTGCGGGCATGCGGATCACCGCGGATACCGGCTACGTCAGCTCGCTCTGCCCGGTCGGCGGGCCGTACAACGCCGGCTGCCAATTCACCTTCTTCGCACAACTGACCGACTCGGGAGGCGCCCCGCTCCCCGCCAACGCCGCCTACGCTTTCAACTGGACGTATCCGCTCGCGCCCGACACGACGATCACGATCGACGGGACGTCCGGTGTCATGAACGAGATCGTGTTGGTGTCGGCGCACCAGAACGGCACGGTCCCGCTCGTCGCGCAGGAGACGCTGGTCGGCGGCCTCGCCCCCAGCAGCGACACGCTCGTGATGAAGGTGCAGCAGTTCGCGTCGTTCATGCGGGTGACGCCGGACACGATCAGCGCGGGTCTTGGGGACGTGGTGACGTTCCACGCCGCGGCGACGGACCCCGGCGGGCAGCCCGTGGCGGGCCTCGGGCCAATCCGTTGGCGCGTCGATCCGACGTTCACCGGCTACGTGACGATCCTTTTCCAGGCTGGCGATTCGGCCCTCGCGCGGATCGACAGCGTGTACCCGAGCTACCCGAGAGATCTCGACGTCGTCCAGGCATTCGCTGAGCGCGCGCCGGGGGACACGTTGTTCGGGCAGGGCGTCATCTACAACCCGATCGTCATCGAACGCGGCGGGCTCGGCGGGAACCCCACTGCGGCGGCGGTGAACCCGGTCACGAACCGGATCTACATCGCGAACCGCGCCAGCGGGTCGGTTTCGGTGATCGACGGGGTCGGGGACGCGGTGCTGACAGCCATTCCGGTAGGCCTGGCGCCGTCCTTTGTCGCGGTCAACCCGAAGACGAACAAGGTCTACGTCTCGAACAGCTCCGACGGCACAGTTTCGGTCATCGATGGGGCCACAAACTCGGTGCTGCGCACGATCACCGTCGGGACGTCGACGGGCGCGATCGCCGTCGACACGGCGCAGAACTTCGTCTACGTGGGCGCACTCGTCGGAGGCGTCTCGACGCTGGTACGAATCGATGGGAACGGAGACGCGGTACGGGCGGGCGAGGAGGTCGTGCTGCGCGGCGACGGCACGCCGCGCGGGTTGGGCATCGCGCCGGCGATCGGCCGGGCGTTCGTGACGATGGTCAGCTCGTCCGGCGACACCCTCGGCGTCGTCGATCTCAACGCGCGGATCCTGGTGGACTCGATCGGCGGGCTCTCGAGCAGCTTGTTCGGCGTGGCGGTGAACGCCGCGACGAACCGCGTCTACGTGGGCGGGTTCGGCCAGGTATCCGTGATCGATGGAACGCCCGGGGTAGACACGCTGTTCACGGGCACTTTCATCCCGGTGACGGGCTATGCGCCGGGGCTCGGGGTGAACGAGGTCCGCAACAAGATCTACGTGTCCGACGCGGGCAACACGCTCGTCCGCGAAATCGACGGCGCGACGAACGCGGTGCGCAACATCCTCATGAGCTCGGGCGAGGTTTCGATGGACGCCGCCGCCAATCCGGCCAATGGCCGCGTGTACGTGCCGCGCGCGTCGGGGTTTACCGTCCTGAAGTACTTCTCCAACTAGGTGGTGTTGGAGACTACAGCTTCAGCCGCACATTGATGTCTACCAGAATCGCATCCGGCGTGTCGACGAACACAATTCGGTTCTCGACCCGCCGGATGATCATTTTGGCCATCGGGCCTTTGCCCTTACCGCGGCCCATGTTGCCCCGGCGATAGTACACGACCTGATCGCTCCCCGCGGTCTCGATCCGCACCACCTCAAAACCTTGCCGCACCAGGACCTCACGTGTGACCGAACGGGCGCGGTTGGGCGCGATGACGAACTCCCGTTTCGGACCGTGGTCCTGCGCAGCGAGCGGCACGACGGCGACGGCCGCGACGACACCGAGAGCCAACACGATCGGGAACACGCGCTTCATGGTATCCTCGGGATGGGGTGGGAAAGACTGCCCTTGGAAGAGTAGAAAAAGGCCGCCGAGGTCACGCTACTTGAGCAGCATCTTGGCTATCGTGTTGAGCTGCATGTTGCTTGTGCCCTCGTAAATCGTCCCGATCTTCGCGTCACGATAGAACTTTTCGACCGGATACTCCTTGGTGTAGCCGTACCCGCCGAACAGCTCCACGCACAGCGAGGTCACGCGCTCGGCGACTTGCGAAGCGAACAACTTGGCCATGGCGGCCTCCATGGTGTACGGCTGGTGCGCGTCCTCGAGCCGCGCGGCGTTGTACACCATCAGCCGGGCCGCCTCGAGCTCCGTCGCCGCCTGCGCCAGCTGGAACTGCACCGCCTGGAACTCGGCGATCGGCTTGCCGAACTGTTGGCGCTCCTTCACGTACTTGAGCGTCGCGGTCAGCGCCCCCCGGGCCACGCCGATCATCTGCGCGCCGATGCCGATCCGCCCGGTGTTGAGCGTCTCGATTGCGACCTTGTAACCGACGCCAACCGCACCGACGACGTTGGCGGCGGGCACCTCACAGTGATCGAGAATCAGCTCCGTCGTCGAGGAGGCGCGGATGCCGAGCTTGTCCTCCTTCTTGCCGACGCTGAACCCCTTGAAGGCCCGCTCGACGGCGAACGCGGTGATCCCCTTGTAGCCCTTGGCGAAGTCGGTATTCGCGAAGATGACGAAGAGTCCCGCGTCCGCGCCGTTCGTGATCCACAGTTTGCGGCCGTCGAGGATCCACGTGTCGCCCCTTTTAGTGGCCTTCATCTGGAGGCCGAAGGCGTCGGACCCGGAGCCGGCCTCGGAGAGCGCGTAGGCGCCCACGACGTCGCCGGCGAGGCGGGGCAGGTAGCGGCGCTTCAGGTCGTCGCTCCCCCATTTGAGGAGCAGCGCGTTGACGAGCGTGTTCTGCACGTCGACGAAGATCGCCGCCGA
>Ga0137409_10004916_pt1 | contig 13977 bp, 12 predicted proteins | sample CZODoug1_16funga_FD_122059 | JGI IMG/M metagenome (GOLD analysis project Ga0137409, IMG submission 122059) | Vadose zone soil fungal communities from Angelo Coast Range Reserve, California, USA - CZODoug1_16fungal (Hybrid Assembly) | ecosystem: Environmental > Terrestrial > Soil > Vadose zone... | reverse complement strand
CGTCCCTGCTGGGGCGCAGGCCATTACAAACCGGAAGGATCTGAATGTCGCTCTGAAGACTGCCAGAAGCTTGGAAGATCACCAGCGGATTGCGGCTTACTACCAGGAGCAAGCGCAAAAACTACAGAAAAAGGCGAAGGAAGAGCAAGAATTGGCGGACTATTTCCTGGCGCACCCAAGCATGTACGGCAAGGTGTATCCGACGCCCTATCAAAACCACAAGTGGCGCGCTGACAATTACCACCAGGCTGCGAATGAGGCATCGGAGCAGGCTGGCCAACAACTAAAATTGGCCGGTGGAACACTCGATCAGAATCATCAAAAAATGAAGGAGTAAGCAACTCGGGGTGCCTACCCTTTGCGATTCTGACTTTTGCAAAGGGTGGGTTCCTTCTTTTGAATTTTCTTTCTTTGTCATTCGCAAACAAAGCTGCGGCCCCTTCAACCGGCCGCCCGCGATATTTGCGACAAGGGTTCGACGGTCGAACAGGACACTCCAGCAACGTGCAATTCGGTTTCTAGTTTGAATTCAAAAAAATACCGCGCTTTCCCCGCTCAACCGTCTGATTTCATCAAACTTTTGGCCAGCTTCCTTCGTCACTACAGGAGACAAATCGACCGTTCATGGGGCCACAACGCGAGTAAGCGGCCCGGGTGATGAGCTGCCCGATGGACGGACCTGTGGCGAAAAACAAGTCCGTCCGGGAGGCTCCAGTGCTGCAGGCACGCGGGAGATTCGCTGTTGTGTTTCTTGTTTTCGGAATTTTGCTTGGTTCAAGCAAGGTCGCGCATTCCCAGGAACAATCCATCGCTGCTCTCGCATCAATCGATCGGCCAACCGTCGTTCCGCGAGCGTGCGGGGATCGCTGGCCGGTTTCCGACACTCTACGAGTGCGGCTTTCGACCATCGAGGCGGACCATTGGGACAAACTTTGCGCTGAGTTCAGATTCGATCGCAACGCGACCGCATCGCCGTCGCATGCAGATGTCCGGCAAGAGGACGGCCAGGACTCTGTTCCGGAGGAGCTGAAAGCGATGGGCGAACGGGGATTGATCATCCTGCGCGCGCGTGAAGCGGTTGTCGAACTTCTGCAGGGTCAAAACCGGTGCGCGGCCTGGTTCGAACAAGCCGAATCCGGTGCCGTCGGGAAGTTCCAGTCCTTGCACTACGCGATCGACGAAGCCGGTCCCCCATACAGTTTGAAAATACAGGGCACTGACGGCGGTTGGCGCTATCAGCAGCCCTATGTCGCCAGCTCCATGGAAAATGCAAGCGCCGGCTCCTCGATTACGCTCAACGGCAGGGGAGCGTTCTTTCAGCTCAGATCGCCTATGCGCATTATTACAACCGATGGCGGACCGGAAGGGCCGGCCACTTCCCAGTTGCTTCACCTTGACGTGTATCTAGGCGGCACGCTTCGCGCACAGGTCGTTGCGCTCCTCCACGAGTATTCGCACGTCGTCGGCTTACTCCCAGCCGACGGAGGAAGTTTCGGCGGCCTCGAACTCTCTACGCAAAACACCCAAACTATGCTGCGACATTGCCGCGCCCAAGTGGAAGCAGCCGGGAAACACAAAACTTCGCTCGCGCATCCCGAAGCAGCTTCCGCGCGTTATTGAAATCTATGAGGTTTCTAACGGCCCAAGGATGCTCTACCCGCCCACTGCTCGAAATGTGCCTCAACTGATGAAGCCGTAAGCGTCCTCTTCGACCAGGAATGAACTCCGCGACAACCTAGCTTTCTTGATGGGAACGGGCCCCGGATAAGACGCCATCGCCGCTGAAATCTCACCGCGCTCGACACCGCACCTGTGGCCAACTATGACCTCGCTCAGCCTGAGGCTATCGCTGAAGTGAACAAAGAACCGCCTATCCTCCGCCTCTTCCCGCGTCATGAACGCACGAATTTCGTCCTCGTACTTCCAGGCGTCATACTTTGTCCAAAGTAGCTTGAGCATGAACTGCTGTGTCGGTGTTTCCCACGGGATCCGTTTTTCGACGTAGTCGATGCCGCGCGCCACTCCGTCTGGGGCGAGATCGAAACCCAGGCATATTCCGCGGTGCTTGTCACTGTAGTGTGCCCATAGCAGTGGGTTTGTCCAACTTGCCGAAAAGCACAAAAGACCGCGGTTTCTAGCCATCTGGTCACGCATCCCAAGCACTGCACGGAGATGCTCCGGATCTGATAAATCGCATGGAATTAACTCAAACGGGTCATTTAGCTCGTTTATCTCTGAAATCTTCATCCTGCGTTCCCAGATATCCTTAATGGCGAATTCGCTCGTTAGAAATTTATAGACCCGCATTTTGGAGCACCTCACCAGAATCCTATCGCACCGAAGCCGCAGGCTACAAAATCTCGCGTGAGACAAGTTTGAGGCGGGTGGGACACTCGATCAGAATCATCAAAAAATGAATGAGTCGACAAAGGAGACAAAGGGGACGGACGGGACGTTTTCCACCGCATAAACATCCGATCGGCGCAAATCAGCCCGCTAAGTCTTTTCCCGTCATTTATTTACATACTATATAAATAGCTCTTGACTTAGTAAAAGACGCCGTGCTACACTGACGAGTGTAATCAAGCTCCATTCGAACTGTTCTACCTCACTCATACCGGGATTCCCCCTCAACTCAATCCTTCGCGCCCAAATCTGGGCAACTTTTCCTATCTCCTTTGTTTTGAGAACGATCCATTTTGCCTCTCCCGCAACCCCTTTCTTTTGATAACCATCTGGATTGCCTATGTTGCAATTTGTTTTTACCCCGTTCTAGCCTCGCTCTTTCGCTCTCTTTGCAATGAGCAAAACGCATCTCCCTTCTTTTCAATCGTTTACGCACTCTTTGCGAAAAAGACCGGGGTGTACCGCAATTGTTCTTTACCCCGAAGGCCTTCTGCGAGGGGCCAGAACGGGACGCCGCCGCTCGAATCCGGGCTGCGTCAACGCCCGGAGCAACTACGCATACCGACTACTCTCTCCGTTCCGCCGTTGACGCTCTCCACCAGATTCAGTAGCCTCCCTTTGCACACTTTTTCCCCTTCTTTTGGAGGCCGACGTGTCGACTGACCAGAAACCGCAGTCCCGCCGCGAGTTTGCCCGCCGCGCCGCCTTGCTATCCCTTGCCGCTCCAATCGCCGCGCCTCTGGCCGCCGCTGCCCCACTGCCGACAGGCAGCGTTTCCATGGCAGCCGACGACCAGCAGCTCCCCAAGCTGCCTCCCAACTTTCCCAAACTCTCTGAACAAAGCCGCGCCGAAGTCGAAGCCCGCTACGAATCCATCGTCAAGCAATACAGCGGACGCTTTAATGACCAGCAGAAGGCCGAGCTCCGCCGCCTGTCCTTTCTCGCTCAGCCGGCCCTCGACAACTTGCGCGCCTATACCATTCATAACGGCGACAGTCCTGCTCTCTACTTAAAACCTCTCGTCGAGCGCGAAAAGAAACCAGCCAAGCCCGCTTCTCCGTCGCCCGCCGCCGCGGCAAAGAAGCCATGAGAGCCCGCCGATGATCACCGAAGAAATTCTCTATCTGCCCGTCAGCGAGCTTTCCAAACGCATCGAGTCCAAAAAACTCTCGCCGGTGGAACTCACCAAAGCCTATCTCGACCGCAGCGAAAAACTTGGCCCGAAACTCAACGCTTACGCAAAATTGTTGCCGGACATAGCGCTCGAACAAGCGCAAGCCGCCGAAAAAGAAATTCACCGCGGCCACTACCGTGGGCCGTTGCACGGAATTCCATACGCCGCAAAAGATCTTCTCGCCGTTAAAGGCATTCCCTGCACCTGGGGCGCAAAGCCGTTCGCCAATCAGGTGTTCGATTACGACGCGCGCGTCGTCGAGCACCTCCATCGTGTCGGCGCCATTCTGCTCGGCAAAGCCGCGATGATCGAACTCGCCGGTGGAATGGGCTACCGCTTTGCCAACGCTTCGTTGCAAGACGCTTCCAAAAATCCGTGGAACACCAGCTGCTGGACCTGCGGTTCCTCTTCCGGTTCCGCCGCGATCGTCGGCGCGGCCTTGGCGGCTTTTGCGATTGGAACCGAAACGTGGGGTTCGATTATTTGCCCGTCGGCCTATTGCGGAATCAGCGGCCTGCGTCCTACCTACGGCCGCGTCAGCCGCTACGGCGCGATGGCGCTCTCCTATTCGATGGACAAGATCGGCCCTCTCGCGCGTTCCGCCGAAGACTGCGCGCGCGTTTTCGCCGCCATTGCCGGACACGATTTCAGCGACCGCAGTACCCTGCCAATTGATAAGGCGGCTTTCACTTATTCCGCTTCGCTTGAGCTCGCCGCAAAACCGCCTCGCATCGGCCTTCTGACCAACGCCTGGAAAAAAATTGATGGGTCAGTGCACAAGGTTTACAGCGCCGCGGAAAAAGTTCTTCGCAAATATTCCCAGACACACTCCGCGCTCTTGCCGGAAGGTCCCTGGGAAGACGCCGCAGCCGTAATCATCAGCGTCGAAGGCTCCGCCGCCTTTCGTGAATTAATTCGTTCCGGAGAAGTCGCCGACCTCACCGATCCGCTCGGCCAGCTCGCCGGATACGTAAACGAACAAATCGGAGGCGCGGATTACGTTCGCGCGCTGCAAGTCCGAGAAATCCTCCAGCGCAAAATGATGGAACTTTTCGACACCTACGACGTTCTCGTTTCCCCGTCGCAACCCATCCCCGCAACGACCCTCGAAACCAATCTCGAAACCGACGTCGTTTACGCGGACCCGCTCGGCGCCATCGGCAATCTCTGTGGACTGCCCGCTCTCTCTGTCCCGTGCGGCTTTACCGACAAGAATCTTCCGGTCGGGCTGCACTTCATGGCGCGCGCGGAAAATGACGCAGCGGTGATTCAAGCCGCGCGCGCATTTCAACAGCATACGGATTGGCACCGCCACCGGCCAAAATTGGTGTGAATTCGGAGGCAACAGGGAGCGTTAGGTTTTTGTTTTGTTCTGAAGAATCTCGCGAACCGCGCGCAAGATCGCCGCACGGCTGAAAGGCTTGGTGAGGATCGCAGCTGAAGCTGCCGACTTCGTCGCTTCCGCCGCGGCTTGTTCGCTGTAGCCGGACATATAGATCACGCCGAGACCGGTCTCTTCCTGCTGCAGCCGTCGCGCCAATTCGTGACCGCTCATTCCCGGCATGACCATGTCGGTAACAAGAAGGTCGATCGCGCCGTGGTGCTCTTCCGCGCGCACCACGGCTTCGGCTCCATTTGCCGCCAGAATTACTTTGTAGCCTGCGGACTCCAGGAATTCGCGCGCGACCTCGCGCACATCTTGTTCGTCTTCGGCGAGCAAAACGGTTTCCGTTCCGCGCATCACCTGCGAAGCCGCCGGTGCCTGTGCCGCTTCCTCGACGGCGGCGTCCACGCGCGGCAAATAAATCTTGAACGTCGCGCCCTTCCCCAATTCGCTATACGCCCAAATAAATCCGCCGCTCTGTTTCACCACGCCGTACACCGTGGACAATCCGAGGCCCGTGCCTTTTCCCTGTTCTTTCGTCGTAAAAAATGGTTCAAAAATATGCGCTTGAGTCTCCGCATCCATTCCGATGCCGGTGTCCGAAACCGCGAGCAAAACGTATCGTCCTGGTTTTACGACTGGGTGCGCGGTTTTGTACACACTGTCGAGCTCTTCATTCGACGTTTCAATTAAAAGTTTCCCGCCCTTGGGCATCGCGTCGCGTGCGTTCACCGCGAGATTCATGATGATCTGCTCGATCTGACTTACGTCCGCGCGAATTGTTCCGAGGTCCGGCGAAGTGTGCAGAACGAGTTCGACGTCTTCGCCAATCAGGCGAGGAATCAGTTTGCCCATTTCTTCGACGATTGAATTCAGATTAATAGTTCGTGGCTGCAACACTTGCATGCGGCTGAATGCAAGCAATTGACGCGTAAGGGTTGTGGCGCGGTCGGCGGAGCGTTCGATCTGCTCAATCTTGCGGCGCGATTTATCTTCCGGCGCGAGCGAGCCCAGCAACAATTCCGTGTGGCCTTTGATGACCATCAACAAATTATTGAAGTCGTGCGCGACGCCTCCAGCGAGCCTGCCGACCGCTTCCATTTTTTGCGCCTGCCGCAACTGTTCTTCGAGTTGTTGCCGCTCGCTAATATCCTGCGCGACGACGAGACGCACGCGCCGGCCAGCGTATTCGAGTTCATGCGCAACAAGCTCGACTTTAAAAACGCGTCCATCTTTGCTGGCGTGACGCCACTGGCCGCGGTGAAAAGCCTCGAGCGAAGGATGACGCCAGATTTCCTTGGTCATTCCCCGGTCGCTTAGGGGCTGCAAATCGAGCACGGACATCCGCCTGAATTCGTCTTCGCTATAACCGTACTGTTTGACAGCCGCTTCGTTTACTTCAAGGAACTTGCCGGTTTCCGTGTCAAACACCCACGTCGGAAGCGGTGTGTGGGAAAACAGAAGGCGAAACATCGATTCGCTTTTGCGAATCGCTTCTTCGCTGCGGCGGCGTTCGATGGCCAGCGCGATATGGCCGCCGACGGACTCCAGAAATTCGAGGTCGCGCTGGTCGTAAGCGTTTTCATTTTGATAGTGCTGAACCACCAAAACGCCGATCGTTTCGGTTGGCGTTCGAAGCGGCACGCCGAGCCAAGCGGGCGAGGCCGAGCCGACGAGTTCAACTTCGCCTTCGGCAGCGAGCCGGTCGAACTCTTTTTGTGGAATCAGTTGAGCCTGCCCCGTTCGAAAGACATACGCCATGCAGGTGCGCGCGATTTTTTGTGGTGGAGGCGGAGGATCGAACTGATCGACGAAAAACGCGAAATGAAACATGTCCGTGGAGGATTCATGGAGGGCGACGAAACAGTTTTCCGCGCAGACCACTTTCGTCAATGCGCGGTGAATCTGGCACAGGAGCTGGTCGAGATTGGAAGTTTGGTTCAGCGCATGGACGACGTCGGAGATGACCTGGCGCTCTGCTTCGAGGCGGCGGAGGTCGGTGACGTTACGATAGGAAACGAGCCAGCCTTCGATTCCGGACGTCTGTAAGTGATTTATAAATTCGTAGTCGAACCACAGCCACGAGCCGTCTTTCGAACAGAGCCTGCAGCGGCCGGAGATTTTCTGGCCGGGAATTGCCTGGTGAGAAGCAAACTGTTCGCGGATGGTTCGAAACTCGGCGGGGTGATGAAGCAAGTCGAGCGTTTTGCCGAAAAGGTGCGCCGGGTCGTAACCGAGCACTTTACGGAATCCGCTAGTGGCGTGAGTTACCGTGCGGTCAGAATGGAGCACCGCCAACAATTCGCAGGACGAATCGAGGAGCGCTTTCAGCGTGGTCGAGCTTGCCAGTAGGCCTTCCGCAGACCCTGTATCCAGTGACATGAAACGCAGCCGTAGATTTCACCCGGATCTCTTCTACATCCATCCAGAGCGAACCTGATGCCTCCGCGAGATTTTTCGGTCTTGCCCGAACAGGAAAGCGTGACCTTACTCGATGAGTGTACAGGCCGGGCTGCCCTATTTTCTGCTGGCCTACCGGGCAACTGACGCCAATGAATGACTGTACGAACGGACAGGCGTGCCACCTTCTAACGCGGAGAATGGCGTGTTACGCTGCCAGCATTTGGCCTACACACGACACCAGCGGGGAAACGGGTCTTCCCTGAGAAGGAACCACGCGCATGCACGATGTTTGGAAGGACATGTTTGTACTCGCAGTGCCACTTCTTGAGAAAATCCTCCGGCCGATCGTAATTTATGCGTTCTTGATCATCAGTTTACGACTTTCGGGAAAACGCGAATTGGTGCAACTGAATCCGTTTGATTTGGTCGTGCTTCTGACGCTTTCGAATACGGTGCAGAACGCCATCATCGGAGACGACAACACGGTGACGGGCGGCGTGATTGGCGCGACTTCCCTGCTCATTGTGAATTATCTCGTCGTGCGGTTCCTCTACAACCATCGAAAGCTGGATCAACTGGTGGAAGGGCGCGCGGACGTTTTAATCGAAGACGGGAAGGTGAAGACGCACAATTTGAAGCACGAATTGATAACGATGGCGCAACTTGAAGCCGCCGCTCGCAAACAGGGATTTGAATCGATTCACGAAGTGCAGCAATGCATTCTGGAACCTGGAGGAACGATTACGTTTATCGGGAAGAAGCCGGGCACCGATGAATCCCGCCATCGCCAGTTGATGGACCGGATGGAGACGATGATGGCTGAAATCGCGAAGTTACGAGCGACGCAGCCGCCTGCGAATGCCTGAAGTAAAGGCCGGTGTCAAAACTTAGCGCATCAAAAATCCACTAAGAGCTAAGACAATGCCGACCGCTCCAATGGCCATTCCGGCAAACCAAAAACCTTTTTTCTTGGCGAGCAGGGTGATGGAACAGATGACGAGACCAATCTCAAGCAGCGCTTCGCCGCCATCAAAACGATCCGCCTTTCGGGCCGCCAGATCGCGCTCTGCCTCGAGCTCTTTCGCCTGCTCGCTGACGTCTTCCTTGTCAGCGGCATAGTGCTGCAACTGCTTTTCATACTTTTGGCGCAGCGCCTCGCCTTTTTCCTTATTGAGATCCGCCACCAGATTGACGACGTCGGAGGTATTCTCCGCTTCGTGCTGACGAATGCTTTTCGCCTGGAATTGCGTCCAGCGGCTGGCGGCCTGCGTTTCGCGGGAGAGTTCTTCGGTGTGCGCCCGGTGACCCATAAGGGTTACGACAGCGACAAGAACCGCCAAAATCGAAATCGTCAGTGAAACGGGGACGACGAGCGGATTGTCGCCGTGATCGTGATGATGTTCGGGAAGTTCTATGCCTTCAGCCATGCGCTGGATTCTCCTTGGAGTTCATGAGGCGTCGTTCGCGGCTAGATGCAAGCACTGCCGCGCGGCTTCCAGAGCGCGGCCAATGTCCGCTTCCGAGTGTGCCGCGGAAACGAAGGCGGCCTCAAACTGCGATGGCGCGAGAAAAATTCCGCAGTCGAGCATTTCGCGGAAATACCGCGCATAGCGTTTGGTGTTCGCCGCTTTTGCGTCCAGATAATTCCGAACGGGCTTGTCGGTGAAGAACACGGTGGCAAGCGAATCGTACGAATTTACTTGTGCGGCGATTTTGGCCTCGGCGAGCGCTTCTTTCAATCCGGCAACCATCTTTGCGGCCAGGGAATTCACCTTGTCGTACAGGCCGGGCTTTTTCAACTCCGTGAGCGTGGCGATGCCTGCGCTCATGGCCAGTGGATTTCCGGCGAGCGTTCCGGCCTGGTAGACGGGGCCGAGCGGAGCGACATGGTTCATAATTTCCGCGCGGCCGCCATAGGCCGCAGCAGGCAAGCCTCCGCCAATGATTTTGCCCATGGTCGTGAGATCGGCTTCGATGCCAAGGAGTTGCTGCGCGGCGCCGTTGTGCAGGCGGAAGCCGGTGATGACTTCGTCGACGATGAGGAGCGCACCGTGTTTGCGGGTGATTTCACGCAGGCCCTGCAGGAATCCCTTTTCGGGCGTGACGACGCCCATGTTGGCGGCGATTGGTTCGACGATGACGGCGGCGATATTTGATCCGTGCGCGGCGAAAATCTTTTCGACGGCGGCGAGATCGTTGTAGGGAGCGTTAAGCGTGAGTTTCGCGAGCGCGTCCGGAACGCCGGGACATTCGGCGATGCCGAGAGTGGCGAGACCAGAACCGGCTTGTGAAAGGAAACTGTCGGCGTGACCGTGATAGCAGCCTTCGAATTTCAGGAGCAGATCGCGCTTGGTGAAGCCGCGAGCGAGGCGGAGGGCGCTCATAGTGGCTTCGGTGCCGCTCGAGACGAAGCGAATTTTTTCGAGAAACGGAATGGCGTCGCGAATGAGCGTGGCCAGCTGAAGTTCGAGTTCGGTGGTGACGCCGAAGCTGGTGCCTTTACGAGCTTGTTCCGTGATGGCAGCGGTAACGGCCGGATGCGCGTGGCCGAGGAGCATGGCTCCCCAGGAGCAGACGAAGTCGATTAGTTCGTTGCCATCGGCGTCGTAAACGTAGGCGCCCTGACCGCGCTCCATGATTAATGCGTCTCCACCTACTGAGCGAAAGGCACGGACAGGACTGTTGACTCCGCCCACGAGAATCTGTTCTGCGCGGCTGAAGATTTCCGCGGAGCGAGGGCGCTTTTTGGCTAGAGACATTTGTGGTGTGCTCATGAAACGGATTTTGTGGCGCTCAGGACTTCAACCACTTCGCCGCATCTTTCGCGTGATAGGTAAGGATTATATCCGCGCCCGCGCGTTGAATGCCCGTCAGAACTTCCAGCACGACGCGCTTTTCGTCGAGCCAGCCTTTTTGCGCGGCGGCTTTGATCATGGCGTATTCACCGCTCACGTTGTAGGCGCCGACGGGGACGTCGAACCGTTCGCGCACAGCTCGAATGACGTCGAGGTAGGGCAGCGCGGGCTTGACCATGACCATGTCCGCGCCTTCTTCGAGATCGAGTGCGACTTCCTTTAGGGCTTCGCGGACGTTTGCTGGGTCCATCTGATAGCTGCGACGATCGCCGAATTGCGGGGTGGATTGCGCGGCTTCGCGAAATGGGCCGTAGAAGGCAGAACTATACTTTGCCGCGTAGGAAAGAATGGCGATGTCAGCGAAGGAATTCTCGTCGAGCTTTTTGCGCACGGCGGCGACGCGGCCATCCATCATGTCCGACGGAGCGACAATGTCCGCACCTGCTCGCGCATGCGAGAGCGCTAGCTCGGCGAGAATCGCGAGCGTGGCGTCGTTTGCAACTTCGCCGTTTTCGACTACACCGCAATGGCCGTGGTCGGTGTATTCGCAGAGACAGACGTCGGTGATGACGAGGAGATTGAGCTTGGCTTTTTTGATGCCTTCGACGGCGCGTTGGACGACGCCGGATGCGGAGAGCGAACTCGCGCCGGCGGCGTCTTTTGTTTCCGGCAAGCCGAATAAAATTACGGCCGAAATACCAAGCGCGGCAACTTCGCGGCACTCTTCCACGATTTGATCGACGGATTGCTGATAAACGCCCGGCATGGAACTGACTTCCTTGCGAACCTTGCTGCCCGGGCAGACGAACATCGGGTAAACGAATCCGGCAGTGCTGAGGCGAGTTTCGCGCACGAGGGAACGCAGGATTTCGCTGCGACGCAAACGCCTGGGACGTTGGGTGGGAAATGTCATTGTGTACCGGCACGGCTGGAACACTGCCGCTGACGGGCTGTAATCAAGTTTGCCAGAGCCTCGATAATCCTCGCAACCGAGGGCTCTTTCGCGGCGCCAGCGTTGACGATTCCCTTGGCTTGGAGGGCAGCGAGTGTCACTGGGCCACTGGCGAGGACAATTCCCTTTTCGGAGAACTCGGCGAGGCGGCCTTCGCCGCAGACACTGTCAAAACCCTCGACGGCAGACGGGCTAAAGAAAACCACGGCATCGGCGTTCATGGCTTTCGACACAGCGCCGCGATCCTGTGCAGCTGCGGTGAGCGTGCGATAAGCGACAACTTCCGTGACATGCGCGCCGAATTTTTCGAGCGCGACGATCATGTCCGGATTTGCGCGGTCGCTACGCGGCAACAGTATCTTTTTTCCTTGGAGGCAAGAACCCAATTCTTCTACGAGGTTTACACCAAGTGGACGCGAAGCGGTGTGCGCGACGCGAAAGCCCGCGGCGGCGGCTTCGGTTGCGGTGGCTTCGCCCACAGCACCCGCAAGGAGAGTGTGGACGTTCAATTTCGTTTGGTGCAGCGAGAGTTCCAGGCGTTCGTGGACGATTCGAACGGCGTTCTGGCTGGTGAACAGGACCCAATCAAATTCATTCAGGTGGCGGAGCGCGTCGTCGAGCGGCGTGAAATCTTCCGGCGGAAGAATTTGGATCACGGGCAGAAGAATGGGGATGGCGCCGGCATATTGCAGCGCTTTGAGCAGGTCGATCGCCTGGGCGGCGGCGCGCGTAACGACGATGCGCTTTCCGGCAAGCACCGATTGACCGGGATCAATCACTCTGCCGGCTCACTTGTGCGAGGATTTCGCCGGCACCGGCGTTCCAGAGGAGTTCGGCGACCTGATGGCCGAGTTCGCGGGCCTGGTCGGGCGGAGCAGATCTTTTTTCACGCAAAAGTTTTTGGCCGTCGGGAGAGCAAACGACGGCGTCCATGACGAGTTCGCCTCGCTCAATGCGTGCCCAGGCACCGAGCGGCACCTGACAGCCAGCTTGCAGGGCCGCTAAAAGAGAGCGTTCGGCAACGATGGACTGGCGCGTTTCAAAATCGTCGAGGGACGATATGGCGGCGCCCATCTCTTCGTCTCTTACGCGGGCTTGGACGCCGATGGCACCTTGACCGACGGCGGGCATGACAATTTCCGGTTCAAGAACTTCGGCAATTCGAGCACTGAGCCCGAGGCGGTCGAGGCCAGCTTTAGCGAGAAGGATTGCGTCGTACTCACCACTTTCGACTTTGCGCAAGCGCGTGTCCACGTTGCCGCGGAGGTCACGGATGTCGAGATCGGGGCGTGCGTGACGAATTTGCGCTTGACGGCGGAGGCTGCTGGTGCCGAGGCGCGCGCCTTTTCGCAGAGTGGCGAGCGTGTGGCCGGGTTTCGCTGCGACGAGGCAGTCACGCACATCGTTGCGACGGCAGATGACCGGAAAACAAAGGCGCGAGGGAACGTCAGTCGGGACATCTTTGACGCTATGGACGGCGAGATCGATTTCTTCGCGAAGGAGCGCGTCTTCCAGCTCTTTGATGAAAACGCCTTGGCCGCCGATTTCGGCAAAGCTGGCTTGGTGAAGTTTGTCACCAGTCGTCTTGATAATGACGATTTCGGCGTCAATTCCGGTGGCCTGTAGGATTTGTCTGCGGACGAACTCCGCCTGCCAGCGAGCTAGAATGCTCCCCCGAGTTCCGATTCTTGGCGCTCTCACGGTTTTTCCCGATCTTTCAGAAATAAATCGCGCAAGGCGTCCACATTCTGGATTTTTTTGCGCAGGCTTTTCTCGCCGCGAAGTTTCTCGGCGGGCCGCATCAAGAGTTTTTCGAGCAGTTCGTCCATAAGCAATTCTATTTTTTCGCGTTCTTCGGGCCTGAAGTGCGTCAACATTTCCATGCGTTCGCGGAGGAATTCGGCACGCTCTTCGCGGACGCGGGTGCGCAAGACTTCGAGCAGGCCAACAATCTCAACGCTTGCCTGCCAGGACAGGAATTTCGTTACGTGCTCGTCCACGATTTCTTCCGCGTGGGGAATTTCCTGTTCACGCGCGGCGCGATTTTGCCGGACGATTTCGGTGAGGTCGTCGAGGTTGTAGAGGAAGACGTTGCTGAGTGCGGCGGTCGCGGGGTCGATGTCGCTCTTCGTGCCGTTCATGTTGCGAAGGTAAGGGCTCAATACCGTCTGAGCCACCCGTCTCCACCGCATCGGCGGAAGCTACGCTCCATTCCAGCGGACATGCGCGGTGCCGACGCGGGGCGCCGCACTTAACGCTGCCGGCGATGGGATTGCACGGGCCCGGGGAATTTGGGCTCGGGCCACGACCGCTGCTGCTCGCCTTACTCCTTAAGTAATTATTTACGATATCTAAGCGTATTAAAGATTTTGTTTACCCTATCTCAGGCAATTCGATGGCATATTTTAAGTTTAAATATGCGGAAATATTTCAATATTGAGTGTGTCTTTCTTGCACTAGACTACTTGAAAATTGGGAATACTGTTCGCGCCAATGGACGAATTGGAGGATAAGGTAATGAAGCGTATCTGTGTTGCGTGGCTCGGCCTGATGGCGTTTGCGGGTGCGTCAGCCAGCGCTGCCGATCTGCCGCGCTATCAGCCGGTCGGGCCGGATCGGTGTTTCCATCGGCCGCACGCCGGTGGCGTTGCGGATGGCATTCGCGATCGCCGGCGATGTCGGCACGGTCGCGACCTCGCCGATGCCGACGCTGCCGCCGAGCACATGGTCAAAACCCGCTTCGTCGAAATGCACCTCGAATTCAGGCGTGTCCGCGATACCGGGGATGCGATAGTCCTCCATG